>Ga0247840_10010671_pt1 | contig 11407 bp, 11 predicted proteins | sample LaCruzMarch2015__FD_192404 | JGI IMG/M metagenome (GOLD analysis project Ga0247840, IMG submission 192404) | Freshwater microbial communities from meromictic Lake La Cruz, Castile-La Mancha, Spain - LaCruzMarch2015_17m | ecosystem: Environmental > Aquatic > Freshwater > Lake | place: Spain...
TATCCAGATCGGCCCAAGTTTCCCAATAGCTTTGTTATAGCATTCCAATCAATTAGATGATCAATCTTCACCAATTGACTATCCTTCACACGACAATTAGCTTCACACAATAAAAAAACTCATCCTCAAAACCAATTAGTCATTCCACATAAAAGACTTCTCTTATATCACCCTTCTAGCAATCCTTCAATTACGCAGAGGTCTTTTTTGTCATTCATCTCTCTCAACGCACTTTGTTGAGGATGCCGTAACATGTTTGTAGTTGAGGGGCTTGAGTCAAAAAGCCTTACGGTTATAAACCCCTAACGAAAAAATTTGTAAACCGACTACCTAACTCCTTCATCAAAATAGCGTTGTTAAAAAATAGATTTTTCTGTTCTATCATCGAATCAAGTCCACGCTTTTCCGATCGGAATGCTTGCAAAACGAATGTCCTTACTCCCAAGGCTGCCAGCTCCTCAGATATCTTGAGCAGATATTCATGGGTAAACACATCAACGGCTATTGTTGTGCGTACCTCATATTCTATTCCGCTTTCTAAGAGCATTTTCAAACTTTGCTTGGCTTGCAGGCCGCTGTCCTTTATTTTTGTCACTTCATGATACCTATCAAATGGAGCTTTGACATCAAAGCCCACCCAATCCACAAAAGGTAATATTTCAGCAAACTTTCTTGGAACCGCTCCACCAGTGTGGACTGCGACTTTGAACCCCATATCTCGAGCATCTAAAATTGCATCCTTGAGATTAGTCTGCAGCAAGGGTTCTCCGCCACTAAACACCACCCCATCTAGAAACCCTTTCCTTTCTTGAAGCAAACACTTAACCTCCTCCCAAGAATTCCTGTCTTGAGTTATCGGTTGTAAGTGTGGATTATGACAATAACTACAGCGCCAGCCACATCCTTGGCAAAAAATAACTGCAGCAAGATGACCAGGATAATCAATCGATGTGAACAAGACAACGCCGCCTATAGAAATTCCTACAAGAGCTTTGCGAGATGGCAACAACACCTCATCTATCACAGAACTCAGCTACGTACTCATGAATAAAAAGCGCGCCTCTAGAGCTTGCATCCACAACTGTTCGCAAAATTCGCTCCTATTCTGACTTCCTTGAAACATACTCGTTCGGAATACTCACTTTGTTTGCCGGTATTAAATTCAGTAACAGGACGGTGATATCCCATCACTCTAGTCCATACCTCGCAGGGTTGACGCTCGTCATCAATCAGCTCTATAGCTACATTAGTAACTTTCGTAATGTCCATAATTTCTATACCTATGTTCCTTAGAGTATTATTGTTATCACATAATTTCATTAAGTTCCATTAAGAAGAAATAGAATGTTGCACATTTTTACGCAGCAGGATTTCTTCGTCGCATACATAGCAAAATTTATGCTCTCCAGCAAGATATCCATGTTTAGGACAAATTGAAAATGTTGGTGTAATCGTAATGTACGGCATCCGAAAACACTCTAAAACCTTCCGCACCAGGGCTTTACAGGAAACGGTACTGGAAATCTTTTCTGACATATATAGGTGCATAACTGTCCCGCCTGTATATTTTTGCTGCAATTGCTCCTGATGCTTCAAGGCAATGAATGGGTCGTCGGTATATCCAACAGGCAATTGAGAAGAATTTGTATAGTACGGAGCCTTATTGGTTCCGGATTGCAGAATATCTGGAAAGCGCTTTAAATCCTCTTTTGCAAATCGATAAGTCGCTCCCTCAGCCGGAGTTGCTTCCAAGTTGTACATGTGCCCAGTTTCTTCTTGAAACTGAAGGAGTCTTTTCCTTATATGGTCTAAAAAGCACAATCCCATATTACGCCCCTCTTCTTCGGCTATACTGATGCGATCTTCGGTGAAGTTACGAATCATCTCATTTATCCCGTTCACGCCAATAGTAGAGAAATGATTTCGAAATGTTCCAAGGTAGCGTTTTGTATAGGGGAATAGTCCGCCGCTCATGAAGCGCGTAATCGTTTTTCGCTTATCTTCCAGACTTCTCTTGGCCAATTCCAGCAATTCGTCCAACCTGCTGTAAAGTCCTTTTTCGTCTCCCCTAAAAAGATATCCTAGACGAGCACAATTCAGCGTCACGATACCAACAGATCCAGTTTGTTCGGCAGAGCCAAATAAACTATTCCCCCTTTTAAGTAACTCTCTCATATCGAGCTGCAATCTACAGCACATAGACCGAACCATCCCTGGAGTTAGCTCCGAATTGACAAAATTCTGAAAATACGGAAGTCCATATTTTGCTGTCATCTCGAAAAGAAGGTCCGAATTTGGGTGATCCCATGGAAAATCTTTGGTTATGTTGTATGTAGGAATTGGGAAGGTCAAAATACGACCCTTCGCATCTCCTCCAATCATTACCTCCATATAAGCACGATTGATAAGATGCATTTCTTCCTGAAGGTCTCCGTAGGTAAAATTCGCCTCCTTTCCGCCGATAAGTGGGATTTGATCCTGTAAATCTTCCGGGCATACCCAATCAAAAGTCAAATTTGTGAACGGGGTTTGCGTTCCCCAGCGAGAAGGGACGTTCATGTTATACACAAACTCCTGTATCTTCTGTTTTATCTCTCCATATGTAAGCTTATCATGACGTACAAAGGGCGCTAAATAAGTATCGAAGGAACTGAAGGCCTGCGCTCCAGCCCACTCATTCTGAAGCGTTCCAAGAAAATTGACCATTTGCCCTAATGCGCTAGAAAGATGCTTCGGGGGGCTGGCATCAATCTTCGATCTAACCCCATTAAATCCTTCATTCAGCAACGTTCTTAAAGACCACCCGGCGCAATAACCACAAAGCATGTCAAGATCGTGTATGTGGAAATCTCCTTCAGAGTGGGCTTCACTAATGGTTTTTGAATACACTTGATTTAACCAATAGTTGGCGATGATCTTTCCCGAAAGGTTTAAAATCAAACCGCCTAAAGAATATCCTTGATTTGCATTAGCCCGAACGCGCCAATCTAATTTTTCCAAATACTCGTTTACGGATTCAGCAACGTCTACAACCGTTTTTTTATCTTGTCTCAACTTCTTATGTTGTTCTCGATATACGATGTAAGCGCGGGCAGTCTTAAAATAATTTGCAGAAATCAGGGTGTGCTCAATAATATCTTGAATCTGCTCAATATTAGGATATCTACCCTGAAAGCTATGTCGTAAAATTTTTGTTACCTGGGCAGACAGTAGGTGGGCCTCCTCCTCGCAAAATTCTCCCGTTTCATGACCCGCTCTAGATATTGCTGACACAATCCTGTGAGTGTCAAATATACTATGAGATTCATCCCGCTTTATGACGTATTGAGGTGCCGAAATAGCTGGCGAATTACCAGAAGAGGATAGCTTCATACCCAAGACGCAAAAAGGATTTATTTAGATAGACGAAGTAAATACTATGTAGATAATGGAATCGATGCAAGGAAAATTTGGCCTCATCATCTCCAATTTCAGCTCGAATATTAAGGAAAAATATTTAAAGCATGGTGATCCCGACGTGACTCGAACACGTGACCAACTGATTAAGAGTCAGTCGCTCTACCAACTGAGCTACGGGATCATGAAGATACCTTCGTTACATGACTTGGGGTTTTAAGTCCAAGACTTCACCAAGATACTAGGAACATATTGAATATGCAAGCCAGAAAAATAGCTACGCTACTTTAAATGGCTCGGAATGGGAATAACCTTCCGAGACTTCGGCATCTCTACCGAGCTATTTACAAATAGTCTTGTAAGATTTTTAGAGATATTATAACGGGACCTCTTTGTCTTTGTCGGCTCCTGGATTAGAAATATTGCTTCCAAAGCTCGGCTGCACAGGGCTCTCCAAAATATCTTATCCACAACTCGAGGATAGATAAAGTTACTTAGGATTCCATCCCATGATTTAGAATGATAAGTAGGTCATTTTTCAAGATTCCTTGGGATACAAGATTTAAGGTGGAAGGAATACGTTTTGTAATTTGCTCTAGATATGGGTTGATGATTCGCTATGACCCATCCTGAAAAAATCTGTCGCTTGTGTGCCGGATCTATAATCTCTATTAGAGCTGTGCTTTCAGGGTTATAGGATGCTTCATCAGTTTGTTGCCAGCAAGTTTTTAGATTGAGCGACAGTTTCAAAAAGGTAGTTTGCTCATTTGTTTTTAACCGAAGTTCAAATTTTTCTGATGTCATTGTGTCAACAGCCGTTAGAATCGCCTCGTTGAAAAACTCCCCCTTAGTTTTCTCGGAAGCGAAATTTTCGGTGGTATTGCTGTGTTGATCGACCATGGATTTTTCCTTGTTTGACGGGATTAGGCTGGGACTACACTTGTCTTGCTCTATCTCTCCAAAGATGGAAGCGCCATGTTTGATAGTTTTCGTGTCATCTTTTTGAGAATCTATCCACAGGCTTTCGTTAGAAGACTCTTCTTCGTAGGCGAAAGAGAGGTTCGTGCTGAGGTAATGTCCGTAGAGGAGAAGGATCGTAACCGTGGCGTATAAAATCTTTACAATCATGGCCGACTATCTCTGATTATTTGAGAGACTGATGATATTCGCTATATCGAGCATTCTGTTGGCAAAACCCCACTCATTATCATACCATGCGACTATACGGCAGAATTTCCCATTGATGACTTCTGTCTGAGTTGCGTCAAAAATAGCGCTGTATGACGTGTGGTTAAAATCGATCGAGACGAGCTCTTCATTTATTACCGATATAATCGTCGGGTGAGCTTTTTCGGCGATTTTCATGATTTCCAGAATATCTTCTCTACTGGTTCGATGTTTTGCTTCGAATTTAAAGTCTATCAGGGAAACGTTTGTGGTCGGAACTCGTAGGGCGGCTGCCCCAATATTGTTACGGAGGGCAGGGATGACCTGGCCGAGGAGTTTTCCCACTCCAGTGGATGTTGGGATGATTGATGTTGCCGCTGTTCTAGCTCTTCTTCTGTCTGTATGTCTGTTATCAAGAAGGTTTTGATCGCTTGTGTAGGAGTGGACCGTTGTTACAAACCCTTCTTCGATTCCGATGGCATTATTTAATGCATACATGATAGGTGCGCAGCAATTTGTTGTGCAAGAGCCAGCTGAGAGGACGATGGGAAAGTCCTTATCTCGCCTATTCTTTCCAACCTCCTTTAATGCATGTCTTGTTGAGAGCAGTTTTTCCTGATTGACGCCCAATATTATGGTATCATTGCAACCATTGCAAGGGGCTGAGACAATGACGCATTTCGCGTACTTATGATTCGAGGCTGCTTCTATGGTATTAAATGCGCCGGAACACTCTAATACGATATCTATATCGTCTCTTTCTATTCCCTCTGGATTTCTGACGTCCGACAGAGATATCTTTTTGCCACAAAGATCTATCCAATCGGGTCCGTAGCGGATGTTGTATGGGAATCGTCCATGTGTGGAGTCGTACTTCAGTAGGTGCCCGAGTTCCTCGGCGCTTGCCTTAGGTGTATTTATGGCTACGATTTGTATAGACTCATCCGTATACGCTTCAGCATAGGCTCGCATAACGCATCTACCAATTCTGCCAAATCCATTGATTAATATTCTCATTAAGAATTAAGAAAAAATCTGCATTATTAGCTACAAAGGCTAAATGAACAGTGAGTTCATTTCTGGAGTTCTCTTGATGCATGGCTCTAAAGCATGAGTGTTTTGAGAATCAATCGGCTCAGAAGCAACACAAGGGCTGCGCATATCATATATGGATGGATCTTTCGGAGCGCATCCAGGAAGGAAGGCTGCGCACAATAACATAAAGAGCCCAATCAAGGGCTTCTTGACGAAGATCTGGATTGCGCGATTATTGACGGAGGCTTTCTCCGACATCTTCTCTGACGCGTATTTTTTCATAAGCCGTAGCAACATCATGATAGTGGAAGCTTTATAGGAATCGATTCCATAAGATTTCGTGCTATTTACGAAATCCACCTATATTCTACATAGTCCAGAATGACTCTACATTGATTATAGTCATCCTGCAAAGAAAAAATTTTGCTCCGTTCCTTCTATCTCGGGACTTCTGCTGAGCAAATTTTTCCAAACTTCGGGCGTAAATTATTCCCCGGTTAGTCCCTATCTACTCGTTGGTACCGAGAATAACAACCTCATAAAGTGATGGAACCACCTTGCAACAATCTCATAAAAAGTGTACATGTTGTGTCTTTTATATAGAATGGGTTATGCGGGGGAATCCGTTCAATATAGGAACTTATTTATACGGTGTCATGGTATTATGGATTATTCTAGAAGCAATCTTAATAGGAAGCCTACGAAACAATCTAATGAGTCAACGTTTGAGTTTAATTGGTATACCTTGATTGCGACTTGGTTTTGTGTCGGAAAAATAAGAATTGCTCCCGGCACTCTTGGTTCATTGGCGGTCTATCCGTTGTATTATGGGATAGCGGTTTATCTCGCGGGCACCATCCCAGAGGCGAGGCTTTACTTTATGATTCTTATAATTGGTATAGGTCTGATTGGGTTCCCGGCAATCTTGTTGTATCAAAGACGATATGGCTGCATCGATGATTCAGCCATAGTGGTGGACGAGGTCATTGGGCAGCTTATAACCATATGGATAGGCCTACCTGGATTGATTCATCTTTCTTATCGCTACGCAAATCTCATGAATATTTCCGAGGTAAATTTTGTTTTTCTTGTGGCGTTTTTGACATTTAGGTTCTTTGACATACGGAAGGTCTTTGGAATTAGTCTCATTGACAGATATATCAAAAATACGGTTGGCGTGATGTTAGACGATGTTGTGGCCGGTATTTATGCGGGCCTGCTAATTATTGCTACTTATGAAGTCGCGTCTGTAATGAGGGTTCTGTGAGATGGATCGGGTCTCTTTAAATCGCAGAAAGGTTTATTTCTTGTATATGCGTTTGCGTGTCAAGAGTTCGTGATACAATATGATCCCCGCACCTGTACTGATAGCGATATCAGCTACATTAAAAGCTGGAAAGTACCAATTCTCAAGATGGAATTCGAGAAAATCAACCACTGCTCCATACATAATCCTGTCCAATATATTACTAATCGCACCGCCAGTGATGGCGCTCAAAGAATAGAGTCCAAGCAAGGAATTGCTTTTATTGGAATGTCGTAAGTAAATACTCCAGAGCAGAGCTAGAGCGAGAAGAGATCCGGCGATAAGTAGGGTCTTGCTACAAGCGCTAAATATACTAAAGCTGATCCCGGGATTAAAATAAAGCACCAAGTTGAAAAAATTTGTAACCTTGTATGTTCCAAAAGATTGTTTGTGAAGTAATAAGGCGCAAAATTTACTTGCTTGGTCTATTAGTAGGGTTAAAAAAAACACGATACAAAATTTCTTTGGAGCAATCACTTTGCGTTTCTTTGAATAAGGGGTGGCGTTATAACTTTTTTCGTGTAATGGCTCAATCTAGTTAGGTCAATCAGGAATGTATTATGTTGACTGACCCATCTATTTAGATATATGTTCTCTCACGTATATCACATAATCTTGTCGGAGACTATGAGCTTATCTAAGTTCAGTGCAATTCTGCGAACTTTTGTTATCTCCCTTTTTGGCATCGGCTGTTTTTTTGTCGGGATTGCCTACGCAGCTACAGAAACTTCCTCAACGGAGACCAAATCAGCTTTGTCCAAACACTCGATCACATCAGGTGATCTTAGGGGGTTCGTGGAAAAATTTGACATTAGCAAGGTGGGGGATGAGCGTCCGAACCATACCTTGATAAAACATGTGGGGGCGAAAGAGGAGATGCTGGTCGCCCAATTAGAGCAGAAGCCCAAGTTGCATGCTTGTAGTACCTATAAGGATGTGGCCGCGGCGAATGATGTTATCAAGTCCATTCTCTCAGAAAATTCTGAAAAGATTTTGATGTGGGTGAATAATAAGAAGAGCCCAAAGCTAAAGTTGTTAAAAGAGTTTGATAAAGAAGTGGGGCATGGAATGATCAGAGGCGAAAAGGTGATGGCGCGCTCCAAGAAGGCCGCCGTTATCCTAAGGCGCTCTGACGAAGACGATATAGGTTTTTTTGTATTATCTTCTTACCCCGTGATTGAGGCCAAGCAATAAAGTGCGTTGGCTATGGATCCGGCTCTATGTCCTTTTATGCCCCTATGGCGGAATTGGTAGACGCGGCAGACTCAAAATCTGTTATCTTCACCGATGTGCTGGTTCGACTCCGGCTAGGGGCACCAGATTTATCCTGAATACTGGCAACTGACGGAGGTTCTTCGTGACCATGTCTTGAGTAACGCGTGGAGTGGTGAATGAAAGATTAATAGGATTTGATAAAAACGTCATTTTGAGTAGTGTATTTAACCAGTATTCATTGATGGAGACACATGCAAGACACTATGCATCTAGCAGATAGAATGTCCGTAGTAAAACCCTCCCCGACACTTGCGATAGCAGCCAAGGCGGCCGAATTAACGGCGAATGGCGTCAGCGTCATGGACCTTAGCACAGGAGAGCCAGATTACGACACTCCGGACGCGGTTAAAGTTGCTGGCATTGAGGCTATTTGTAGTGGGAAAACCAAATACACTTCTGTTGTAGGAATTCCAGCCTTGAGAAAGGCCATAGCTCTAAAAATCAAAGACACATATGATCTAGAGTATAATCCAGCAGAGATTATTGTTGGTAATGGCGCGAAGCAGGTTCTTTTTAACGCTTTGTTTGCAACGATCAATGCTGGGGACGAGGTAATTATTCCTATGCCCTATTGGGTTTCGTATCCCGATATGGTCTTACTGGCTGGTGGAGTTCCGGTTTTTGTCGAATGTGATTCGCAATTTAAGTTATCGTCACAAATGCTAGCTAGCAAAATTACTCCAAAAACAAGATGGCTCATCCTCAACTCTCCTAATAACCCGACAGGGGCAGTTTACACCGAATCGGAGTTAAAGCAGCTGGCAGAAGTGTTACTTCGACATCCTCACGTTCAAATATTGAGTGATGACATCTATGAGCACATAGTGTTCGATCGCGTTAGATTCTATTCGTTGATTAGTGTTGAGCCCTCATTGAGGGAGCGGGCACTTATTGTGAATGGGTTTTCTAAATCACATTCAATGACAGGGTGGCGTGTGGGCTATGGTGTGGGCCCTGCTAAGCTCATCAAAGCCATGTCTACACTGCAGTCTCAGATTACCTCTAACGTATGCTCTATAAGTCAGTATGCGGCACTTGCAGCTTTGAGTGAGACAGAGAGTGCACGCAAGGGCAAAGCCTTGTTTGAGTCTAGGCGCAACATAGTGGTAGACATGTTAAAAAATGCGAAAGGACTGACATTCCATTTGCCACAAGGGGCCTTTTACCTGTTTATCAATTGCGAACAAATCATCAGTCTTGGTAAAGGGTCTGATCTATCGGGGGTTAAGAGCATAGATAGTAGCTTAGATTTTGCAGACTATCTCTTGGGCCGTTACCGCGTCGCAGTTGTTCCGGGGGAGGCTTTTGGTATGCGGGGTTATTTCCGCATATCTTATGCCGTTAAAGATAGCGTATTAGTTGAGGGATGTAAGCGCATTGTGGATGCGTGTCAGGAATTGATGTAGATTGAAGGCGATGACCATAACCGGTTTTCGTTAACAGCCGGGACTTTTGGGCAAGTTCGGGGTCACTAGTGTTGCATATTAACTACAGCCAAAAACATTAATATTCCTTTTTGTGTATTTGCAGATTTCATTTTAAAAGATGAATGATAAACTCACGCCCGAGATGTGCGTCAGGTCGAATTGCCGTAAGGCGTTCCTTGGAGCATGGTATATAAGTTTAAATCTTTTTTGGGTTTAATGAACATGAGTAAAAATTTATTTAAGCAAGCTAGCCTTGCTAGCGCGGTTATCGTAGCTTCAACGGGAGCTATCTTGAGCGCGGCTACCGCTTTCGCTATACCAACAGATCAGGGGGCCCCTGCTGTTGTTCAAGCTTCAGATGCTTGCACCTTCTATGGTAGATTTAGTGGCGCCTATTCTTTCGGTCCCAAGCCTGGGTTTGTCACAACCGGGCTAAATAAGGTTAGTGTGGCACTTGGCCCTGTTACCGGACTCTCCCCAGCAACGGGTGGCGGGAATATCACTGGCGGCACGCAGTTTACCACTGAGGGAAGTTCGTCAGCCTTTAAGTCCATTCAAGGCGGATTATTCGAAGCTGCCATTGGTTACAATATTACCCCGTCCTTCGCTGCGGATGTGGGCGTTATATTTACGACTGGTATGGTAGCAAAAAGCAACACCGCATCCACGTCTTCCGGTGACTCTTTTTCAACAAATTCTTGGGGTATGTTGGTGAACGGATACTACTACTTTAACGAAACTTCGGCTTTGAGGCCATACGTCACCGCTGGAGTCGGCTTCGAGAGTATGAGTGGAAAATTAAAATTGACTGATAGTGGCGTTAATGGCGCTTATCTTCTTAAGACTGCTACAACCAATGTGGGTACTCCAGATGGTGCGACTTTGGCCTTTCCAACAGCCGCCGTTGCTGGATCATCTAATACTGTGGTGATCGATTCGTCTGCTAAACCTGCCACCATCAAGTCGAAGACATCAGCTAACTTTGCTGCGCAAGCTGGGTTAGGCGTGTCTTATAACTTTACCCAAGGTATGTCTATGTACTTAGGATATAACCTGAGGACTGTCGGTAGAGCTACGTGGAAGGATCCTACGGGTAGCGTCATGACTGTTAATAGCGTACCCAGCTACTCAGTTGCGCAAACCAACAAGACAAAGAGCGGAGTGCGTAATAATGTGACCCTTGGTCTGAAGATGAATTTCTAAAAATAGAGATTTTTCAAAAAGATCTCTCTTTAAGTAAAAAAGCCCAGATTATGTAAATGGTCTGGGCTTTTTTTGTTATACAGGATCTAGAAAGATTCTTCTCGGATTCTGTTATAGCCATGCCAGTTGACATAAGGACGGTGTGGCGACGTTTGAGAATTTGAGTTATGCGTACAAACTGGTCTATAGAGCTTTCTCATTCCTTGCGTCAACTGGCATGACTATAAGACGCCACCCAATTCGATTTTTCCATCTTGCTTTGAGGGTTATTGAGTGTAGCTAAAACTACGTTCATATGACGCTGTTAGAAAATAGATTAAAGGACTCCAGGGGGTCTATGAATCGGTATCTAAAGGCCTCTGCGTAATTGAAGGATTGCTAGAAGAGTGATATAAGAGAAGTCTTTTATGTGGAATGAATGATTGGTTTTGAGGATGAGTTTTTTATTGTGTGAAGCTAATTGTCGTGTGAAGGATAGTCAATTGCTGAAGATTGATCATCTAATTGATTGGAATGCTATAACAAAGCTATTGGGAAACTTGGGCCGATCTGGATATGGACCGAACGGCTATAGCCCAAGACAACTGCTGAAGGGGCT
>Ga0247840_10010672_pt1 | contig 11406 bp, 5 predicted proteins | sample LaCruzMarch2015__FD_192404 | JGI IMG/M metagenome (GOLD analysis project Ga0247840, IMG submission 192404) | Freshwater microbial communities from meromictic Lake La Cruz, Castile-La Mancha, Spain - LaCruzMarch2015_17m | ecosystem: Environmental > Aquatic > Freshwater > Lake | place: Spain...
CGCGCAGCGCGCCGTGCGGGTCCAATTCATTCCGGAACAAATGGGCGTTTACAAAATCGGGGTGGATGAGCTGGCCCTGGCCCTGAAAGCCGGCTCGGTGAATATTCCAGGCGGCAGTTTGAACGGGCCTTCGCGCACCTTCTCGATCGAGCCGCAAGGTCAGCTGCGCACGGCCAAAGAATACGGCGAATTGATTATTGCCTACCGCCAAAACGCTCCGGTCCGCTTGAAAGACATTGCCCGTTGTGTAGACAGCCTGACCGACGATCTGGTAGACATCCGCTTCAAGCGTCCGGGCAAGCCGGCCAAGGATAAATGCGTGGTCATGGCCGTATCGCGCGTGAGCGGCGCCAACACCGTGGCCGTGGCCGCCCGGGTGGAGGACACCCTGGCGCTGGCCCGGAACGAGCTACCGCCCACCATTACGATCGAGACCATGTTTAACGGCGCGCAGCCGATCCGCGAATCGATCGAGGACGTCCAGGTCACGGTGTTGATCGCCCTGGTGCTGGTGGTGCTCGTGATGTTCCTGTTTCTGGGCCGGATCCGCGAGACCGTCATCCCGAGCCTCGTGCTGCCCGTCTCGCTGCTGGGCACCCTGATTTTGATGTTAGCCTCGAAATTCAGCATCGACACCCTATCGCTCATGGGGATTGTATTGGCGGTAAGCTTCCTGGTGGACGATGCGATCGTGGTGTTGGAAAACACGGTTCGCCATATGGAAGAGGGTAAAAAGCCCATCCCGGCGGCCGTACAAAGCATGAAAGAAATCACCTTCACCCTGATCTCCACCAGTGCGGCGCTGGTCATTGTGTTTGCGCCCCTGGTTTTCATGAGCGGAGCGGTGGGCCGCAATTTACGGGAATTCGCGCTGACCGTGATTTACGCGGTCGTCGTATCCACGGTCGTGGCCCTGACACTATCGCCTATGATGTGTGCGCGGATCATCCGTCAACATAAAGCGCCGAACCGGGTGCAGCGCCTGATTGTGGACACCATTTCCGGCATGGTGCGACAGTATGGCAAAGCCTTGAACTGGCAGCTCCGTCATAAATGGGTCGCGCTGGTGGCATGGATCCTGTGTATCCTGGGTACCATCGGTTTGTTTATCATTCTGCCCAAGAGCTTCCTGCCCAAGGGTGACAGCAGCTTTATTCGCGGCGCCATCATCATGCCCCTAGGGGCCTCGACGGAGCAGATGCAAGCCTTGCAGCAACAGGTGGTTAATATTATCGGCGAAGACCCGGATGTGGACGAAATGGGCAGTGTGACGGGGCATCAGATCGGCGCGGATCAAAGCATGGGCTTCGTGTTCATTCGTCTGCGATCACCCCGTGAACGGCCGTTTCCGATCGAGTATTATGTTCAAAAGTTCACAGGCAAACTGTCCGGCCTTCCTTCCGGCTTCTGCTTCCTGCAAGCCATGCCGGTGTTAAAAATCAGTTCCGGCGCCGAATCGACAGCCAGCGGCAGCGATTATGCCTACATGCTCATGGGGCTTGACCGTGACCAGGTTTATGACACATCGCAGAAGATTGAAAACGAAATGCGCGGGATTCCAGGATTTTTCGGGGTGCAGAACAATATCAAGCTCAGCATGCCCCGCTTAAATGTCCATTTGCATCGTGACCGTGCTGCGTCGCTAGGCATCTCGGCGCAGACGATCGAACAGGCGTTAGCCCTATCCTATGCCGGCGGCTATGTGACCCAATTCACCACGGACAACGATCAATACCAGGTAATTGCCGAAGTGGAAAAGGAGCATCAGCGGGTGCCGAACGACCTGTCCATGCTCTATGTGCGCTCGCCGGTCACCGGCACGCTCGTGCCGATCAAATCGGTAGTGAACTGGACGGAAGAAGGCGGGCCCCAGGATGTGCCGCATGCCCAGCAGCAGGAATCCGCGACCCTGTCGTTCAGCCTGTTCCCGGGGATTCCGCTCGGCTATGCCACGGCAGCGCTCGAAGCCAAGGTGGCCAAAATCCTGCCCACGGGCGTGACCGGCCGGTTTACAGGTGATGCGCTAGAATTTCAGCGCTCCATTGCCAGCCTGGGCATTTTGTTACTCGTCGCCATTTTCTTGAAGTACATCGTGCTGGGCATCTTGTACGAAAGCTATATCCATCCCTTCACGATTCTCACCACATTGCCGGTGGCGGTCTTTGGCGGCTTGCTGACCCTGCTGGTGTTTGGACGCGAGCTGTCCATTTATGGTTATATCGGCATGTTTGTCTTGATCGGACTGATCACCAAGAACGGCATTTTGATGGTGGATTTTGCCCTGCAACGGAAAGCCGAGGGCAAGAACAGCTATGACGCCATCTATGATGCGTGTATGGTTCGGTTCCGGCCGATCCTGATGACCGGCCTCTGCGCGATTTTGGGCACGATGCCCATTGCCATGGGATACGGAGCGGACGCATCCTCGCGTATCCCCCTGGGCCTCGTGGTCGTGGGCGGCATGATCTTTGCGCAGGTCATCACGCTGTTCGTGACGCCCGGCATTTATCTCTACATGGAAAAAATCCAGGATCGCTTCTTCAAGCCACGCACGGATCTGGAATAACGTATAAAGGGGCAGCGGCGTGGCGCCGCTGTCCCTTTATTTCCGCCTATTTCACATACAATTCAACTGCGCCTCGGTCCACACTGGCGCTGATATCCGTGACGTTGATCTTGTCGCCCACGGACACTTCGCGTGCTTCGCCTTTCTTCAATTTGGCGGTCAACGGGTAGCTTTTGTTATCGCCCCCCTTAAAAATGATTAGGGTATTAACCACGGACACTTCCGCCATGCCCACAATTTTACAATAGGAAATGGTCTTATTGACGGAAATCCGGCCGGCGCCGTCTTTCGCCAATTCGCCGACTTTCTGCCAATCGTCGCCAGCGCACGCCTGCGAGGTTATGAACAGGGACAGGGCGAAACAGGACACCAGGGCGAACGCGGACATTTTCTTCATACGAACGTCTCCTTATATTACGGTTAAAGATTAAGAAATGGGGCATGGTTCAAGGTTCAACGGTTCAGGATTCAACGGTTGATTGAATTCGGGCCTAAAACCGCTATATTCCTTACCCATGATCCGATTGAACCCTGCCAGAAATGGATTGAGTTCCCACTTCCATCGACGGCGAAAAGGGTAGTCTGGTTTAATGAAAATGCAATCGTAAAATCAAGGCCTTGTGGGTAACCGGCGTCCACAAAGCGAAGGGAACGTCTTGTAAATCTTAATTCGACCGGTGATTGCCGCAAAAAGGCGCAAGATTCGCAGGTTGAATTCAGCTCATACCTCGCGATTCCAGAGTGTTCAGCGTCCAACCGGGACGCCCTCGTCCCGCTAACTTCCCCGGACAGGACCGGGGTGGGGGCACCCCGGCTCCAGCCAACCGGAGGCGAATCTTTTTCCTTCCTTGGAGCCGGGACGCCCTCGTCCCGGTCGTCTCTCTAACTTCCCCGGACAAAACCGGGGTGAGGGCACCCCGGCTCCAACCGGAGGCGGACCTTTTCCCTTCCTTGGAACCGGGACGCCCTCGTCCCGGTTGTCTCTCTAACTTCCCCGGACAAGACCGGGGTGGGGGCACCCCGGCTCCAACCGGAGACGGACCTTTTCCCTTCCTTGGAACCGGGACGCCCTCGTCCCGGTCGTCTCTCTAACTTCCCCGGACAAGACCGGGGTGGGGGCACCCCGGCTCCAGCCGGAGACGGACCCTTTTCCTTCCTTGGAACCGGGACGCCCTCGTCCCGGTCGTCTCTCTAACTTCCCCGGACAAGACCGGGGTGAGGGCACCCCGGCTCCAACCGGAGACGGACGAATCCTTTCATATATTACATTTACGTCGAGCCCGGGCTTTCGTCTTTCCTGTCAGGCTCGACTGTATTCCATATATTTTGGGTTGTCCGCGTTTTTTCCATCTGTTTATTGTACAAATCGTAATAGCGGCCGCGTTTTTCCAGCAACGCCGTGTGTGTCCCCTGTTCCAGCACCCGGCCCTTATCGAGCACAACGATGTTGTCGGCATCCATGATGGTTGATAGCCGATGGGCGATGACCAACGTGGTCCGTTCCTTAAAAATATGACGCAACGCATCTTGAATCAGACTTTCGCTTTCCGAATCCAGGTTACTGGTAGCCTCATCGAGAATCAACAACTGCGGCTTGGCGACCAGCGCCCGGGCCAGGGCCAGTCGTTGTTTCTGGCCTCCGGAAAGTTTAACGCCGCGTTCGCCGATGAGCGTATCGTACTGGTTCTTAAGCGTCCGCACAAACTCATCGCAATGCGCCATTCGAGCCGCCTGTTCGATTTCTTCCTGGGTCGCGTTTTTCCGGCCGAACGCGATATTGTCGCGCACCGTGCCATCGAACAGAAACACATCCTGCAAAACCAGGCTAATGAGCGCGCGATAACTTCGCAGGCGGATATCCCGGATATCGACCCCATCGATCGTAATCGCGCCGGTCGTCACGTCGTAAAAACGCAGCGCCAGATTCGTGATGGTGGTTTTGCCTCCGCCACTGGGTCCAACCAAAGCCGTCACCTTGCCATAAGGAATGGTTAAATCGATATGATCAATCGCCTGGGCGCCGCCGGGATATTTAAACGTCACATCCTGAAACCGAATTGCGGTCGTGAACCGCTCGATGGACGATGCCTGAGCCTTGTCCACCATATCCGGCGCCATGTCGAGCAAATCGAGGGTCCGTTCCGCGCACGCCAGGCACCGTTGCGTTTCGGAAAAAGATGACATGATCATAAAAATAGGCTGAAACACCCACCCTAACATCGTGATAAACACGACAACACTGCCGAGGCTCAAACTCCCGGTGATGAAATAATAACCGCCCACCAGCCAGATGCCAATTTCAGCCACGCAATGAATCAATCCGATGCCCCGGTGGACGAACATCCCCGTAATGTGACTGTAAAGGGATTTTCGCCACAACACATTCGTACTCACGGCATAGTCGATTTGAATGGTTTTTTCCCGGCAAAAACTTTTAACGACCTGGATCCCCCCGAAACTTTCCGTGAGATTTGCGTTAACGACCGATTTATCCTGACACAACGTCCGTTGAAAAGGGCGCATGATATAAAATAAAAAATAGGCAAGCCCACACATCGAAAGGGCGAACACCAGACACACGAGCGTCATTTTCCAACTGATCAAAAACAAAGATGCCATGGAAAATATCAGCATGGTCAATGCGTTAATGGGTGAGAGGAAACCGTTAAACAGCAGGCTGCCCGCGCCCTCGGAATCTTCCTGCAACCGCGTAATGATCCCACCCGTTTTCAGTTTCTGCAGTTCCACCAGAGGCAGCGCCTGCAAATGCTCCATTAACCGTTGTTTAAGATTAATCACAAATCGCCCGCGCAAGGCTTGACTCAAATAATCTTGAAACAGCGAGAGACCTTGCCGCAGGAGGGTGATCGCCAGAAGCAGCACACAGGCCAGAACCAGTAGCCTGACCTCTTTTTTCGGCAAAATATAGTCGATCATCACCTTACTGGTCCAGGGCAACGCCATCCCCAGCAAGCAGGAACAAAAGCCCAGGGCCAATACGGACAGTAATGTCGTTTTTTGACGCTTGAATTCGTCGATGTAACGGCTGAGATAATATTTGACGGGTTTGGCGGGCGGAGGCTCTTTATCGCTGCGCTGTTTTTCGATCACCGACTTTCGCCGCGCAAAGGCCCAAAGTCCGTTATCCGCAATGAATGCCCGATACCTGCGTCGGCTGTTTTTAATTTGATCTGCCATGCTTCTGTCCTGGCTCCTTCGAAAACCACCAGTCGAACTTTTAAAAATACTTCACCATGCTGTCCGGTCAATTAAATATTTATGTCCCTAGGATCTTTTCTTTTAGCCCTATTTTGATGCTCAGACGCCCTCGTCCCGGTCGTCTAACTTCCCCGAACAGAACCGGGGTGGGGGCACCCCGACTCCACAGATAGTTAGCAATGAATTTGGGTGTTCTCTTTTCTTTTTACGGAACGATTCCCACCGGATAAGCGCCTAATACAGCCGGATATCCCGCGCTGCGGCCGCAGGATTATTCCGCTGCCGGCGGCGCCACAGTTTTTCCTCATCGTGGCGCGACACAATCACCGTGACGGAGTCGGATCCGGGATCCGACTCCGGGGCCAGCCAGGGGATGAGATCAGCGTGGCCCTGGTCCCAGATAAACCGGGCCGCATCCCGGTCGCCCAGAAAATTCCATCTGCCCCCGCCCTGAATCGCCGCCCGCAATCGTTCCAAAAGCCGGGTTTGCCGCTCTGTCAACCGCTGTCCCACATAACGATTCCACTCCTGCACGGCTTCTGCATAAGCTCGTTCCAACTGTCGGGCAGACAGCCATGGCGTTTCGACCACGGCGTCGGCGCTGCCCAGGTAATGGGACCAATCGTCAGAGATCAGCCAGCCGTTTCGCTTGCATTCGTCATAATATTGCGTTCCCGGAAAGGGCGTGCAGATGGAAAACTGGGCTGTCTCCGGCTTGACCTGCATGAGAAAATCCATAGTTTCCCGGATCGTGTCCCCCGTTTCTCCTGGCAGCCCGAAGGTGAAGGTCAGATGAATTTTAACGCCCTGGTCATGGGTCAACTGGATGGCGCGTTTCATCTTTTCCAACTGTGTGCCTTTGTTACAGGCATTCAGGAGCTTGGGCGAGGCGCTTTCCACGCCATATTTGATGGAATACAGTCCGGCTTCAGCCAGGGCTTTGATCATGGTGGGCGTCATGCAATCTGCCCGCGCCATCATGGACCATGGCCAGCGATTCAACTGGCGCTGCTTGATACTCTCCGCCAATCTCACCATACGCTCTTCGCCCATGTTGGCGGTATCGTCGTCAAAATAAAACGATTCGCAACCATACTGTTGGATCAACCGTTCCACTTCATCCAAGGCCGTGTCCATCTTCCTGACGCGGTATTGCCGTTGACCATAAATCAACTGAGGCCAGACGCAGAAGGTGCAGCCAAACGGGCAGCCTCGGGACAGCCAGGTTTGCGCCACAGGCGCGGGTAATCCGCAAACCGGATCGGAATAGGCGCGCATGGGCAGCTGATTATACAAGGGCGCGGGAAGCTGGTCCAGGTCCGTGACAACGGCCAATTTCAGCGCTTCTTGCTTGGACTGGGAAGACAAGACCCCCCGGATACCCTCGATCGCCCGCTCTTCTGCGAGCGCCTGGATCACGGCCACCACGGAGTCCTCATATTCGCCTGCGATCCAGATATCAGGGCCTTGCGGCGTTTTGACCCACTCCCGGGCCAGGGATGGCGGATGTGTGCCACCACAGGCGATACGTATAGACGGCAATTGCCGCCGAAGTTCAGCCAGAAAGGCCAGATCCGACTTCAGGCTGGGGGTCGACGTTTCACAGAACACAAAAGCGGGGGCAAAATCACGCAATTTCTGCATGCAGGCCTCTGCCGTGAGATCGGCAGCCACGGCATCCAGCAACAGTACCTCATGGCCTTGGCGCGCGGCTCCGGCTGCTGCAAGGGCCAGGAAAAACGGGAAGGGAATATAGCGTGGCAATTGACCGGGAGCAGCGCGGCGTTGAAAATGTGGCCAGCGGGATCCAGCTCGCACGCCCCACAATAACGGGTCGGATGGATGGGTCCAGGGTGGATTAATCAATGCGGTTTTCATGATGCGTTTACTCATGTGTTGCGGTTTCAGGCTGGTATATTTATCGCCTCGCTACGGGGCGGACTTTAATCTGATCGGTGGGGCGAGGCGTCCCTGCCGAGCCGCTCTTCCCCGGATGGCTCGGCAGAGACGCCTCGCCCCACCTAAGAACAATTTCCTATTAGATATACATACCGCCCTGTGGCTGGGGGTCATATTCCGTTTCCTGTATTGGAGGGTCGAGCTCCCGCAAGACCTATCCTCCCACATTCTTTCACCGTCCCTTTTTTACCCGGATGGCCTCGCCGGCGCTCAGCCCGCCAGATGACGGAGTCGCCGAATAAAAAAAATGTTGCGCACTACACCGTCCCGCGCGAGGCAATCATTTCAGTTAAACGCCGCCTCCAAGCTCCCGGATCAGTGGCTCCCAGATATCCGTCCGCTCCCGAATTTCGGACCAGCCGCAGGACTCCAGGCAGCGGCTGAACGTCCGGCAATAGTCATTGAATTCAGGGTTTTGGGCTTCAGGCGGCGCCGTGAGCCGGTCCGAGGGATTCAGGAGATGCACAGGCCATTGCGCGCCCAGGTCTGGCGGCGGGAATACGCCGGCTTGCAGGCCAATTCGTTGCGTGAAGAATTTCAGATCCTGGCAGCCGAAGACCCAGGGAATGGAGGCATCGAGGGCCAGGAACTCCTTGAGGCTTTCGCGCTGATCCCAATCGAACCGGTATTTGAAAATGCCGAAATTGACATTTTCAATCCGCCCGATGACGCCTTTCCAGGAATCGAACTCGCCCTCTTTCAGGCCGCGGGTATGATGCCACTTCCAATACCCGGAAAGAATGGTCTGGCAGGTATCCTGCCGCAGATGGCGGCACACAGCGCCGGGCACGTAGGCCAGGGACTGCCCGTGCGCCCGCAAGGCCTCGCACAGGGTGCGATCCTCATTATTGGTGCGCAGGGAGCGGTCATAACCGCCCACGGCCCGGATGGCCTCGGTTTTAAACAGCGTATTGGCGCCATAGAGAAAGCGGGGATTGACGATGCGATCAGAGCCCCAATGCTGGGCCATATGTCGGGCACGCCAGCGATCGGCGATGGCCGTCTGATAATGCTCCCGTAAACACCCGCCGACCCCGGCCAAGTCATTGAGCTGCATGTCAGCGGCCAGCTGTTCGAGCCAGTCAGATTCGGGTACCACATCCGCATCCAAAGCGGCCATCCATGGGGTACGACAGGCGGCCAGCGCCGTATTGCGCGCTGCGGCCAGCCCTTGATTCTGGGCATGGCGCAGGGTCTCCACCCGTGAATCCGAAAACGGAATCGGCGATCCGTCATCGATCACCAGGATGCGTGTGGGCTGAAGGGTTTGATTCCACACCCCCTCCAGGCAGGCCTGGATCGTCGCATCGGCTTGAAAAAAAGGAATGTAGAGCGTAATGTCGCGAGAACTGTCCATAGACCCTGATGCTTTAAAATGATAGAATCGGCGCTATGAGCCGATCATCTCATAACGATGAAAACCTGCGCTCATAGAGCGCACGCTACCCCAAAAAACGCCTCAAATCGCTCTCGCTACGGAGTGGAATTCCTGGAGCCGGGGTGCCCTCACCCCGGTATCCATTCCACATCACACCTCAAAAAACGGTTCGCACGGCTCAAGAATCTGGTAGCCGTGTCGCGTGACGAGCACGGTATCTTCAATGCGAAGCCCCCCGTGCTCAAAATAATAAAGCCCAGGCTCCACGGTCACGACATGGCCGGCTTTCAACGGTTCCTTCCTCCAACCCAGGCCAGGCCCCTCATGCACTTCCAGTCCAATTCCATGTCCGGTACTGTGAATAAACCCCTGGATTTTCCCTTTGAGCGGACCGGTTTTAAACCCATGTTGTTCGAGGGTATCGACCACCCGCTGGTGCACCGCAGAGGCCATAACACCTTCTTTAATCATATTCAACGCCGCAGTTTGGGCCGCCTGGACGGCAGCCTGCATGCGGTAGACCATGTCGGAAGCAGGTCCCTTCACGACCGTCCGTGTCAAGTCCCCCCAATACCCATTAACGTCGCTTTGGGGGAAAATGTCGATGACAATGGGTTGATGCGCACGCAGCGGGCCCGTGCCCCGTTCGTGCGGATCGGCACCCTGCCGACCGCCTGCCACAATGGCACCGATGCCGCTGCACTCACGATCCATCAGCACTTGCTGAATTTCCCGCTTCACCCGCTCTGCTGTCAGCGGCTTACGGGCCCACATCAACGTTGCAGCCGGTCCAATTTTGGCGGCAGAAATCCATTCCACGGCGCGCCGCATCGCAGCCACCGCCGCCTGCTGGCAGGCGGAAATCATGCGAATTTCAATCTTACTTTTGATTTGCCGCCCCGGGAACAGCGGCAAATCGGAAACGACCACCCGCCAATGTTGCGCGGCGAGTCGCCGCTCAACGCCCAGGGGAAAATCCGCCGGCACTCGCACAGTCCTGATCCGCAGGCGCTTCATCAAGCCCACCACCCACTCGCCCAGTCGGCCTCGGTTTTCCTTCGATATCCCCAGCAAATCAGGAGTCCACACCGTGGCATTGCGCACGGTACGCCGCGCCCGCTCAAATTCAAGCTGGGAGACGATCAGATGCGTCTGGTTTCGCTGCGCCAAGACGACCACGGGATCAGGCGCGGAAAATGACGTAACATACCGGATATCAGGTGTTTTCTCCGGTGATCCGACGAGTAAGATCGCGCTTGTTAATTGTTTCATGCTTGGCTTATCCTCCCCTCTGCCTTTTATTCAGCACCGGTTTTGGCTGCTGTGCATGGCCCATAGAGAGTCTCGCTTTCAGGATCAAGAAAAATCTTTGTCCTGTCCCCGTTTTTTTTTTACATATACCTTATATGGTGGGCATTAAAAAAACGACTACCATATATCGCGGCTTAGGAAAAAATACTGAAATAAATTTTTTTTTCCTTGTTTTAAGACCCTCCCGCTATTAATTTGCGGCCTGCTCCGCTGAGATAGACGATGAGCTGCCTGTTAACAACCTGTTCACAAGGCGCTCTATCATCGGCAAATTGGAGACAATTGCTAGTATTTTTTAAAGGTTGTTTGTTAATGAACCGTTTTTAAGACCGACGCCCTCTGGATTGTGGGGCTGAGAAGGGATCTGTTCAACGCCATGAATGCCGTCGACATTTGGGATAAAACCTGTGGTCTATTGCGAGAGCGATTAAGCGAGGAGACCTATTCCCGCTATATTGCCGTGATTACTCCGCAACAGCTGAACGAGCATACGTTAACGCTGAGCGTCATCAACGATTTGTATCAAATCTGGCTGGAGGATAACTACCTCAAACTGATCACAGAGACCGTGGCCCGCGTGTTGGGTCGGGACGTCAACATTCGTCTGGAGGTCCATGCAGAGGCGATGCCGGTTCCTGGGATCCCGGCGATGCCGGAGCCGCTGCCGATCTCAACGCCTGAAGCGGCGTCCAAGCGGACCAACACGGTATCCTCGTACAGTCCGTCACTTAACCCAAAATACGTATTTTCCTCTTTCGTGGTGGGACCGTCCAACAGCTTTGCGCATGCGGCCTCCCTGGCGGTTGCCCAGGCACCGGGTAAAGCCTATAATCCGCTGTTCATCCACGGGGGGGTAGGGCTGGGTAAAACTCATTTAATGCAGGCAATCGGTAACTTTTCGGTGGCAGCGGCCAAAACCAAGGTTCAGTATGTGACCTGCGAAACGCTGATGAATGAATATATCGACAGCCTT
>Ga0247840_10010677_pt1 | contig 11403 bp, 13 predicted proteins | sample LaCruzMarch2015__FD_192404 | JGI IMG/M metagenome (GOLD analysis project Ga0247840, IMG submission 192404) | Freshwater microbial communities from meromictic Lake La Cruz, Castile-La Mancha, Spain - LaCruzMarch2015_17m | ecosystem: Environmental > Aquatic > Freshwater > Lake | place: Spain...
AAAAAATCGGAGATCTATTCCAATCGGAGGTTGATGCCTCCACAACCAACACGTAGAGTCCCAATCACACCCGCATTCCATAGCTTATTTTAAGCTCCTGCTGGTTCGAAAACGGGGTCCACCCCACATTTCGGATGAGTGGTGTGCGTCAGTCTATTTCTTGTTGGGTTGCTGGGAAGGGGGGCGTTCCAACTTCCCGTTGCAATGTGATTTGTGCCTCTTTGGTTAGGATGTGCGCAAAATCCAGAAGTATTTTGTATTTTGTTGTTGCGGGTTTTTTTATTTGTTTGTTCAAACACGGTTCCAAGTAATAATACCGAAGCATTTCGGCAAAGATTTCTGCTCCGAGCCTTCTTGCAAATTGCCTTGTGGATTTTTTTGCTTCTTCTGTTCCCTCCAGTGCTTCAATGGTTTTTAGGAGGGTAATCTTTTCCGGGATTTTGGCCCGGTTATCTCCGAGGTAGTGGGGGCTGATTTCTTGAAGCAGCCCTTGCCCCAACGGGAAGGAGTCGAGGATTGTCATTTGGATGTCGCTCTTTTCCTCGGAGAAGTATTTCCCGAGCGTGTGCCCGATTTCGTGGAGGATGATGTTCTCGATGTTTACTGGGTTCGCTGTTTTTTTGGAGGCCTCCGCCAGTTTTGTAGCGAGGAGGTGGCATTGGTTTTGGCAGACGGGAAATCCAATTGTGGAGTCTTGAGCGTAGGCTACTCTATGTGCGTCTGATTGGGGCGTGCCAAGTTGGAACAGGAGGTGTGTGCGTTTGACAATGGCTCTGGAGAGGATGTTTTTCGCAATCGGTTGGAAAGCTTTTAGCCATAGCTCGACATCTTTCAGGTCGCATTGGGGTGCTATTTCGATGGTGTGGGTGGGGGCTTGGTGCTCCCACCGATTGCCGGCCCATAGGAAATGGAACCCTTGGAAGCGTTTTGTTGCCGCTGGTTTTCCATTTCCTATGGGGTTGGCAGGGTTGGCTTCGCTGAGTGCTTCCGCTTCTTTTTCGTAATCTGTGTTAAATGCATCGAGGGTTTGATTCTCCTCGTTTTCTTTGGTGGTTTCGGAGGAGAATACGGCCGCGTGCTGTTTGCACGCCCTCAATTTTTCGTCGAGGAGAATTGTCATGCTGGTATGAATTGCAGGGAAAGCGGGGTCACGATCGTATCTATTTTCCTTTGGGGGCAATGGTTGTTCAAGGGTTTTCCTGCTCAGATCAGGGCTCCATGAAATCTTGAATTTTTTCGATGAAGCTGTGGCGTGTCTGTTTGCGGTGTTCTGGAAACAGGGGTTTGTCGATGGAGTCTTTCTTGAAGTTTAGTTTTGCTTCTCGGAGGAGCCTGTGGGCGAAGTCGTCGAGCGCTTTCCAGCCGGATTTGGGTTCTGGGGGAAGTTTCCTTGTGAGGCAGGGTTCGAGGTAGTAGTGGCTGAGCATTTCTGCGAAGGTTTCTTGGACGATCCAATCCCCCCAGGAACGCCGGTATGTGTCGGTGTTTTTGGTTTTACCGTTGACGCTTATCGTTTTTTTCTTCTCGAATTTGGCGCGGTTGAGCATGCGGATGTTTTCTATGATACCCTCCGCGTTTTTCCCAAGGTAGTGTGGGCTGATTTCTTGAAGTGTTTTTGAGATGGAGGTTGGTATTTCGTAGAAGGAATGGGTGAGTTCCCTGATGCTGTCATTCAGGAGGGGCTCGAGCAGGTGCCCTATTTCGTGGAGGATGATCTTTGTGAGGGGGATTTTGGCAGCTTCTTGTAGGCGTGCTCCGAATATGTGGGAGTTGTTGTCCGTGGTGAAGAGGCTGACCCTTTTTTCTATGTAGTCGCTGGATGCCGCCACGTTTTTGTTGATGGGGTCCCATTGCGGTGTGCCTATATGGAAGTTGATGGTTTCTCTGGTGACGCACCCCCGTGATAGGACATTGGTTTCTATGGGCCGGAGGGATTTGAGAACGGTTTGAACATCATTTATGTCCGAGTGGGGGTGGATGAGGATACTACAGCTTTTCCGATCGCACCGCCAGAGTGCTTCTTCGGTCCAGTTGAACGTGTAGCCGTGAAGTGAGAGTTTGGCGTTTGGTGCCCCCTTGCCCAAGGGGGAAGCGGGTGTTTTTTTGGAGGATACTTCTGCGATCCCTTCGTATTCGGGCCCATAACAACGGATTGTATTCATCCGTTTGGGTTTGAGCTTCCGGAGGTTTTCGATTGTGGATAGGGATGTGAATGCCGCCTCTTTTTCGTCGCATCTCTGGATTTTTTTGTTGAGGAATGCGTTTAACATACTTGTATTTTCTGGGGGATGGTGCATTATTCAAGGGGGTTGTGCGGTCCGTAAACTTCGGGGCACGAAAACCCCCGCAGGTTTCCCTGCGGGGTTTCGTTGTTTTCTGATTGCTATGTCCGCGGCGGTGGGTGCCATATTGGTTAAGGCCTCCAGCGGAATCTGACTCCCTCAAATGTTGTGAGGGGGGTAGTGAGTGGTGTGTCCATTCGGATGGGTGCCGGCACGATGGTTACCGGGGTGGGGCCGGTGAAAAACGGGGCTGTGTTGCTGAATCCGCTGTTGAATCTGGGAAAGGGATTCCCGTAGGATATTTGGAGGGAGGTTCCCCAGAATCCACCCCATCCGCTCCAACCTCCCCAGTTTCTCCATCCGCAGTTGTATATGGGTTGGATCGGGCGAAAGCCGCACCCGGCGTTGACCGGAGGCCGGGCTGAGAGAGGAAGGGAGAGGAGCAGGAAGGCGAGTATTGCGCGGATTGGCATGTTGGTTAATCGATTTCTATCCCGCGGGGATGAATCGGCTTCGGTTTGGGTTCCAGTGTTTGAGCTGCCTCCTCGCTGAGGATTGTGCAGAATTCATCCAGTTCGTGGATTCCCGTTTTTGAAAATGGTTTGATTTTCTGGTCAAGTGCCGGTTCCAGGTAGAAATGGCGCACGAGTTCCGCGAAGATTTCCCGGCCGATGTCGTAGGCAAATTTGTTGCGAACTTTCTCGTTTTCACGGGTTGGTTCCACTTCTGCAGCCATTTGGTTTGCCAGAAGCGTGGCTTCTATTTTGGGGGCTTGTTCCCCTAGGTAGTGGGGGCTTATTTCTCCCAGCAGGGGGGCACAGTTGTTCCAGCATTTTGGGCCGTTGAGCATCATTGCCAGAAGGATTTCCTCCCGCTCGAACTCGAAGAATTTTTTCAGGGTGTGCCCGATCTCGTGGAGGGTGATTTTTTCTAGCCTCACTTTTTTGAGATCTGCTTGTTTTTCGGAGGCTTCGCAGAGCTTCACCGCTACGAGGTGCGAGCCGTTTGTTGTTGTTGGAAATCCTATGGTGTTGTCTTCAGCAAATGCCACACAAGGTTTGGGTTGTCTTTCGTTGGCTTTTTTCCCGAGCACAAAGTGGATTTGCTCCCGTTTTGTGGTGTGTCGTTGCAGGACGTTTTTTTGGAGGGTTTCGAATTTTTTTAACCAGGTCTTTGTGTCTTGCTCATCGCATTCCGGTCCAATGTCCAAGGAGAATCCAACCCCTTCGGATGTCCATGATTGTTCTTTCCAACACAGCTCCGTGTTTCCCAGCCGTTTGATTTCTCCGGGCTTTCCTTTTCCTAGGTTGGAAAATTTGGTGGCAGCACTCAGGTTTTCAGCTGCTGTCGCGTAGCGGGGGTTGAAACACTCCAGTCGGGTTTCGTCTATGCCGTTGTCCCGTATGGTTTCTTCGGAGAGGAATACGCTTTGTTGGGGGACGGATCTTATGAGGTTTTCGTCGAGTGTCCGGCTCTGCTTGTTTTTTTGCATGCGAACTAGGCGTTGGGGAGGTCAACCGCCGAAGTCCTGTACCCAATAGCCGTCGACGTAGCCGACTCCGAGTGTGCGCACGTTCTTTGAGAGGATGTTGGCCCGGTGGCCGGGGGAGTTCATCCAGTCTGACATCACCTTTTCGGGTGTGGGCTGGTTGTAGGCGATGTTTTCTGCGTTTCCGGATTTGTCGAACCGTCCGATCCGCTCAAATGGGGTTCCGACGACGGCGAGCGACTTGTTGACCCTGTCTTTGGAATCGTGGGAGAAGTAGCCGTCTGCCGCCATGTCGGCCGCGTGGTAGCGGCCTGCTTTGGCGAGGGATTCCTTCCATTGGAGGGCTGGCAGATTGGCTTGTTTTCTTGCGGTGTTGACCAGCTCCAGCACTTCTTTTTCAAAGGAGGGGTTGCTGGAGGGGACGGATTCGTTTCCGCTCGGGAGCCCTTGGAAGCTGGCTGTGGTTCCCCAATCTCTCTCCCCGACTTTGACCTCCAGGTTTCTCAGGAAGAAAATCCCCTTGTCGGCTCCGGAGAACCCGGGGCGCAGGATGAAATGGGTGGCGTCCTCCGGGATGTTGAATGTCTCTTCGGCGGGTATCCATGTGCCACATCCGGTGACGTCTTTGAAGTTGAGGTTGTTTGTGGCGGGGATGATCTGGCCGTTGCGGAGTTTGAAGGCGGGGTCGGTTTGGATCGCGGCTGTTCGCGATTCGGGGGCGAACTCGCGGATTTGGTAGTCGAAGCGGACGGTGATTGTCTTTGCCGTTGTCTTTTTCGGGATCTCGGTCACGTGCCAGGCTTTCAGTCCGCCCCGGTAGTTTGCGACTTTGAACTGTGCTTTTGTGGGCACGCTTAGGAAGAGGAGCTGTTTTTCAGGCGCGTTGGCCTCGTTTCCCATTCCCGCGATGAGTTTGAGCGTCTGGTAGTTTCCGGGCTCGATGTAAAACGTGTTCGGCTTCGCATTTTTGAGCTGCGTCTGGATGGATTGGGAAGAGATCCTCCATTTTGTTGTCCCGCCTGCGCTTTCTGGCTGCGCGGTCTCTTTGCTGTTGGTATCGGAGACGACGTTTCCATCCGCGTCATACTTGACGACCCGGATCTCCCCTGTGCATTTGTTTTTGTAGGTGACGGTTCGAGTTCCGTATCCGGTGGTTTTTTCTCCGGCCGCGTCGATCTCGCTGATCAGGGCTGCTGTTTCCCGCGAACGGATGCGGGCGGATTCGGCTCCCGAGGGGTCGAGCAAAACGAGGGTGGGGTATCCCTTGATTTGGTATTGGGATGCGAGGGATTGGTTTTGCGAGCGCAGTGCCGCTGGCTGGCCGCCTGCTTTCGGGAAGTCCAGCTTGACGAGGATCAGGTTTTCCTTTGCGTAGGTTTTGAACTCGTCGGTGGAGAGGACGTTCTTTTCCAGCTCGACGCAGAAGTGGCACCAGTCGGATCCGGTGAAGAAGAGGAGTGCCGGCTTTTTTTCTTTTCCGGCAGCTGCCAGAGCTGAGTTGTAGTCCGTCATCCATTCTCCGGGTGTGTTTTCTGCGGACGTGGCGTTTGCGCCCGCTTGGCAGCTTTTCTGGCAGCCTGTTTGAATAGCGATTGTCCTCCAGCTGCTGGCTGCTGCGTCTTTGCTTTCTTCGGTTGTTTCTTCGGTCGTTACGACATCCGGGTCGGCACCGAGCTCGGCGAGTGCCGTTGTGGCTGCCTTGGTTCCCTTGAGCAGCGCATCCATGATCTCTGGTGTGAGGGTGGATGTGAAGTTTCCTGTTTCCGGCAGGGTTTCGGCTTCATCCACGGTGACACCCGTGGTCCAGGCTTGGCCTGCGGCGGTGGCAACAAGCACCTTTCCCCCGTCCTCTTGGAGGATCTTCACCTTGGTGCCGGCGGGAGCCGTTGAGGAGCCGATTTGTTTGCCGTCCATCATCATGGGGATGGAGAGGGGGGCGGTGAGTGTTCCGGTGCGATCGGCTGGCTGGGCCATGCTGAAGGCGACGGCGGCGATGACCGCCGTGAAGGCGAATCCGAGTGAGTTGCGGGTGCGCGGGTCTTTCATGATCTTGGAGGAAAGTGAAGTGTTTGCTCTGGGACAAGTGAAGATTCCGATTTGGTAGCAGATGCTACCCGATGGCAGTGAGAAGTTAAATCGAATTTCATGATGGAATTCGCCCGGCTCTGGCTCTGATTTCACAGGCAGTTTCCGCAGGGGGAGGCGAGCCATTGCCCCCGCCTCCCCCCGCTGGACACCCCCCTCCCAGGGCTAGGGGGAACATGTTGCTATGTATCTTTTATGAACGTTTTGATTGATGTGTTCTGAGGATTTTGCCGTGCAGCCTCTGCCTCCTTGATTTCTGTGGCTTGGCGCAGTCAGGCAATGGTTTCAGACGGGTTTTCTCCACTCCAATGCCGTTGGAGTAGCACATGCCGAGGTAGTATTGCTCAAGAGATTCCGATTTTTCGATCCTGGTATCGTCGTTGAAAAAAATCGAAATATTTTTTGACACATCGCTTTTTGATGGCAGCTTATTAACAAGTTATTCTTGTCGCGTCCTTACGGGCGCGTGAATTAAAATACAACTGAAAGCGGTAAAAACGCTTCAATGGCTGAGAAACAGGTTCACAAAAAAGATCTGGATTACAGCGGGAGGGGGTATCCAAAAGGTGCCCCCTCCTCATTTTTTAGAGCGGAGTAAATCCCCTTCAGTCTCTGCCGATGATGCGCCTGCGGGCCTTCAGGGGAGGCGGGTCCGAAAATCCTTGGAACGCGGCCCCCGGTGACCATCCGCCCAAGGCGTAGGCGTGTTTGTCCCTGAGGCTTTGCACTCCATCTGACCAGGCATTGAGCAGATGCTTGCCCAATTCCCGGAATCCCGGATGAGCCACCATCGCCTCGCGCACGAGCGGTGCCGTGTCGGATACCGCATCGCTGATCTGCTCGACAAGTCCCGCCTGCTCGCGGGGCGGGATCCCGAAGTTGGCTGCGAGGAATTTCCCCAGACTCTTTCCCGGCAGCCAGGTCTTCTTCCCCATGAAGGAAATCCCGGGAGGGCTGTCCTTGTAGTCGGCATAGACGCAGGTCGTGAGCATGTCGTAGACCGGCGCCAGGCGGACGTCCTCACGCGAAGTGTAGAGCAGGGCGATGTTCTTGGAATGGCAGTCCGCGTTGCGCAGGGCGTGGGTGAGCAGGATCGTGGCTGCCAGCCGGTGGAACGTTTCCCTCTGGCGCGGGCCGGGCACATGGTCGCGAACCGCCTTGGCGATGCGCTCCCAGGTCGTTTCATATTTTGCCGCCGGGCGCATTCCCAAAAGCGCACAAAAGTCCTCAAGCCCGCATGCGGGCTGACCCGCTTCATCCACGTCGAAACGGTGGACGACAAGCGCACGGCCGTCCTCCGAAACCTCGGTGCGCGCAGTCGGAATCACTTTCGCGGCAACCTGCATTCCCAAATACTCATTCAAGGCAACAAAAGGCAGGTTCTTCGAGGAACCCTTGATGATATGTTTCCGGGTGAAAAGGGTGGTCTTATTGAATTGCGAGAACCCTTTCTGGGCGTCGAGGAATTTCGGCACAACCCCCGACACCCCGCTTGTCGCGTATTTTCTGACCAAGGCTGAAAACACCTCCTCGGAGTTGTCGCCCTGGAGAAGTTCGCCGACATCCAGTGGAGAGATCGGCTCCGTCAGATCGGAGCCTGGAGGGGCCACCTGGAGCCGGCCGACCATGTTGCGACCCACGACGGAGAGGAGAGCCATCGGGCTCGCCCCGATGTGGGGACCGAACCGCTCTTCGAGCACATGGAGCAGATACCCCTCCGGCAGATTCATCCGGAAGATGGGATGCAGGGCATCGTCCCACACCCAGGATTCCGTCCGCACTGGCATCGTCAGGGAAACGAAATCACCGGCTCCCACACCGGCATCGTAGGTCAGCACGCTTTTGAAATCCCCGATGCTCTCCAGCATGGCGACCTGCCTTCCAAGAACATGGACGGCCAGTTTCATGCTCCGCGCTCCTTCCGGAGTTCATCCAGGGTTCCCGCCATTCCCTTCTCGACAAAACGGATCTCCATCCCCAGCACGGCCAATACCGCCAACAACTTCCTCGCACCGAACTCGGACGTCTTTCCCCGCTCGAACCGCGAAAGGGTTTCCGGCGTGATTCCAGCCTGGGCCGCAACTGCTGCCTGCCGATATTTGAGGGACTTGCGGCGGTCAGCCACCGCTTGACCAAACTCTTGAAGTGTTTGCATTAAATGATATATGCATCAATAAAAATGAAATATCAACATGTTATTGATGTAAATATCAATGAATATGACATCACTGCGAATGGAAACGCCTACCAGAAATGATGAAAAACGAGTATATTGATCCGGTGGCAGAAAACACATCCAACGCGAAGACCAAAAACCCCTTTGAAAAACTTCTGCCCCTCTACGAGAAGGCATGGGCGGACTCTCTGAAGCTCTCGGATGAGGAAGCCGATCTGGATTGGATCCAGAACAAGCAATCCGCGACTGGCTCGCAAAGCGAACCGGTCACCTACGTGTTACCGGTCAGCGGACGTTTGCTGCGGATTTAGGCCGCTTCGAAACAAAAGCTTCACCGAAGGAACCGATATCTTGGTTGAGAATGGCTGCGCAGGAATCCGGCGAAGCCTTCGAGGCAGACCCGTGTCGCCTCATGGATTGCAGGCAACTCGTCGGCGTGTGCTCTCGCGATCTCCAAGTCCTCATCGGGGAGGCTGTATTCCCGGAGGAGGTGTTTCGAGTGCCAGTCGGCAACTTGGCGGGAGAGTAACGGAGGGCGGACTCCGGGGAGTTCCTCCGTGGCGGTGCGGTAAACCAGCAGGCGGTCCTCATCCAACCCTGCACCACGCGGCAGCCTGTCGATAAACCCGAGCGTCCGAGAGAAAGCTTTTTCCAGACGACAGCGGTATCGCACCGCTTCAAAGCGGATGGCACTCAGATAGATTTCTGCCTGATCTCGGTTCGCTTTCCCGGTTGCAAGCTCCCAAGATTTTCCGATGTCGCGTAAATCGGATTTCGCCCACCGCAGGGACGTTTCCAGCCTGTCCGCGAGCAGGAGGATTTCGGGCTGTGCGCGGTGCCCAGGCAGGGGAGCCGGGAGTTTAACGGCCGTCCTCTCGACCTCCGCCCTGAATCGGGCGGATTCGCCGTATTCGTCGCGGGAGCTTCCAGTTTTTCCCATCGGGAAGATGTCCACCTCGCGAGAGCGGAATGCGTCGCTGAGCTGCGACCAGAGCGCGTCGGTGGGCTCGCTGGTGGCCACAGCGAGGTCAATATCCGAGCGGGGGTGCCAGGCCCCGGGGCGCACGAGCGATCCGAAGGCGCAAACCGTTGCCTTCGGATGCCGCGCCAGTATCCAGGCGGTCATCTGGCAGGCTTCCTCCCAAGCGCGGCGGCGAGGCTCGCCGTCTTCCGGGACTCGGAGCAAAGGATCCCAGCTCATGGCTTTTTTGGCCGTTTTTGTGGGGTGAGGCAGGCGGCTGCCAATGCGGTTTGAAAAGCGGACGATTTGCCTGAGCGGATCTTCTCCCTGAGTATCCAGGTCCCCAAGCTCATCCGGAATCCTCTGGAGACGGGAGAGGAATCGGTGATGGCGCGGGCCACGGCCCGGTCCCACGGGTTCGCGGAGTCCCGGAAATGTTTGCGGTTTCGGCAGAGGGCGAGTTGCGGGGAGCTAGCGACTCGCGCCAGAACCTCCCCGCAGCGCAGGATGGCGTAGCGGCCCGCCGGATAGGTGAAACATCTTTTTCTCCAAACCTCTTCCGGATCGGCCGGAACATTGGAGGGAATCGGGGGTTCTGCCTCGTGAACGGATGAAAGACACTCGTCTGCGATTGCCCGCCAGAATGCGTCTTCGAGGCATTGGTGGCGGGCGCTCAAGAGACACGCTTCCGGCACCGGCAGCCCTTCTGGCCGGGCGGAGATCCGCACAAGATGAACGAGGAAATCCAGGAACGGGATATCCGCGAGCAAATGCCGGTTGGGGTCCAGCGCATAGATGAACGTGCGTGCGAAGATTGCGGACTGCGGGAGCTGGTTCATGGGAAACCGAGGGTGGATTGGATTTTGCGGATGGTTCCGGGTTCGCCACCGAGCGCGAGCGCTCGCTTGAGGAAATCCGAGACGCGGACGCCCTTTTTGCTCACCGGGTCGGGGTTTGCTCCTGCGGCCTGGAGGGTCTTTATGGTGGCGATCCTATTGCCTTTTCCTGCGACCATCGCAAAGACCGCGCTGTAGAGAGGGGTGTGCCCGAGTTTGTTTCCGCATTCAACCTGCACGGCGGACAGCGCGCCGATGGAGGCTGTCCTTCCGGCCGCCGCTGCCGCGTGCAGGGCGGTGTCACCCATCGCATCGAGCGCTCTCGGGTCCGCCCCCTTTTCCAGAAACCGGAGCACCAGGCTGTGCGGGGCTCCATTTTTCAGCGCGGCGGTGAGTGCCGGTTCGCCGACCGAGGATTTGATGCCGGGGTTGGCACCCGTGTCCAGAAACCACCTGGCCGCCTTCCATCGTTTCCGCCAGAGGGCCACCAGAAGCGGCGTTTCGCCGTCATGGTTTTTGTCATCGATCGGCAGGAACCTCAGCAAGCGGAGGGCTTCGGTCCTGCCGGATTTGGCTATGGCGTGCGCCAGGGACTCCCGATCGAATTTTCTGCGCAGGATTTGTTCGGCGATGGCCGGGTCGGCACCCGCCGCAATCAGGGCCGGGATTCCCGTGCGAGGAACCGGGCCTTCGATTTCATCGAGCAGTTGGCGGCTGAGGGAGCGGGGGGGGCGGTAATCAAGGGCCGGATTTCCAGCCTGCTCCGGCCAGAGAGTCTCCAGGCACCAGAGAATCCACAGGATCAGTGCGCATTCCACGGAGTTCGGATCCAGGTGCTGCCGGAGCGTGGATACTACCGCCTTCAGAAACTCGCTGTCGGCGAGATTCGAGTTTCTTTTGAATTCTTGGGGCAACTCCTTCGCGTTCCAATATCGGCCGCTGCCATACCGGAAGCTGTGCCGGATAAAACGCCACAATTCGAATTCCGGACTCCAAAGGGCGAAGATGTGGATTTTCTCCAAATCCCGCCGCATCGCTCCCGTGATTCCCTCCCAGCAACGGCGGGTCGTCGGCGAGCATGTGCCCGACGATAGCTCGTTTTTGATCTCGTCCAATGCCTCTTCCGGGACGACGCCGAGAGGGGGGAAGGCAGAGAAGATCTTCGCTATCAACTCGTGCGCGAAGTCTCGAAAATCGCCTTCGAAGAGATGCCGGTTGGGGTCCAGCGCCCAGAGGCAGCGCAGAACGAGCCGCAGATCAGATGACGTTTTTGGCGGGATGAAGTATATCACGGGCGGAGGTTCACGAAGGCGAAGAAATCCCACGGGTAGATCCCATGGCCGCCGTCATCCATGACGAGCATCCCCTTACAGAACATGAACTCTTCCCAGCGAGGCTTGAGTTCCTCAGGCATCGCGGCGAGGATTTCCTTCTCAGGGATGTGAGGGTAAGGTTTGAGAATGATGGGCAGCGTCTCCCACCAAGGCAGTTTTGTGCTCATGGGGAATCCTTTCCTTTGCTCTCGGCCCGAAGCATCCGGCCTGCGCCGTTCCACATGGCCGTCCAGTCACCGG
>Ga0247840_10010678_pt1 | contig 11402 bp, 8 predicted proteins | sample LaCruzMarch2015__FD_192404 | JGI IMG/M metagenome (GOLD analysis project Ga0247840, IMG submission 192404) | Freshwater microbial communities from meromictic Lake La Cruz, Castile-La Mancha, Spain - LaCruzMarch2015_17m | ecosystem: Environmental > Aquatic > Freshwater > Lake | place: Spain...
TGGAACTGATGACCATCCACGGCGAAGAGTACCTGTTCTACCCAAGCCGGCCGGTGAACGTCGCGCTGCTGCGCGGCACCACCGGCGACGCCGACGGCAATATCACGATGGAGAAGGAGGCGCTGTTACTGGAGGCACTGGCCATCGCCGGCGCGGCCCACAACTCGGGCGGCCTGGTCATCGTCCAGGTCGAGCGGCTCGCCGCGCGCGGCACCCTGCCGGCCAAGGCGGTCAAGATCCCCGGCATTCTGGTCGACTGCGTCGTGGTCGCGTCGGCCCCGGAGCATCATTGGCAGACCTTCGCCACCCCCTACAACGCCGCCTTCGGCAGCGAAATCCGGGTGCCGATGCAGTCGATCGCCGCCATGCCCATGGGCGCCCGCAAGATCATCGCCCGGCGCGCCGCCTGCGAACTCAAGCCCAACAGTGTCGTCAACCTGGGGATCGGGATGCCCGAGGGGGTCGCCAGCGTGGCCAACGAGGAGCGCATCCTCGAACTGCTGACCCTCACCACCGAACCCGGCACCATCGGCGGGCTGCCCGCCGGGGGGCTCAATTTCGGCGCCGCCACCAACGCCCAGGCGATCATCGATCAGCCCTCACAGTTCGATTTTTATGACGGCGGGGGGCTGGATCTGGCCTGTCTCGGTCTGGCCCAAGTCGACCGCGAGGGCAATGTCAACGTCAGTAAATTCGGACCCAAGCTGGCCGGGGCCGGGGGCTTCATCAATATCAGCCAGCGCGCCCGGACACTGATCTTCGTCGGGACCTTCAGCGCCGGCAAGTGCCGCTACGAAGTCGCGGACGGGCAACTCCACATCGACGAGGAGACCCATGCGTCCAAGTTCGTTCAACAGGTCGAACACCGCACCTACAGCGGCCCCCATGCCGCGGCCAAGGGCCAACCGGTGCTCTATGTGACCGAACGCTGCGTCCTGCGCCTGCGTCCGGACGGACTGGAATTGATCGAGATTGCCCCGGGGCTGGACCTCGAACGCGATATCCTGGCGCGGATGGACTTCGCACCCATCATCAAGCAGCCGCCCCGGCTGATGGACGCGCGCATTTTCCGACCCGAGCCGATGGGGATTCGCACCGACCAGCGCGCGGTTCCACTCACCGAACGCCTGGCCTACGCGCCGCACGGGCGCCTGTTCTTCATCGACCTGGAACGTCTGACCATCCAGACTCAGGCGGACATCGACGCGCTGCAGGCCGCCGTGAGCACCCTCCTGACGCCCATGAATCATCGCGTGCACGCGATCGTCAACCGCGATCACCTGAGCATTCCACCCGATCTGGAGGCCGCCTACCACGCCATGACGGCGGACCTGTACGAGCGGTTCTATGCCGACATCACCCGCTATACCACCAGCGCTTTCCTGCGCCTGAAGCTCGGGCAGACCCTAGCCGTAGCACCAAACGACGCGCTTGGATAAGCCGGGGGGCCGGGTTCCGGACGCCGCGACATTTCGGCCGCGGGCGGCCTGCACAGCCAAGGGTCCGCACAGCCAACGGTCCGCACAGCGGACCCTACGGGAAAACCTTGATCCGTAGGGTCCGCTGTGCGGACCGCCGACCGCGCAACGCCGGGCGGGGTGTCGCCACCGCGCCCGGCAGCGGAATCAGGCCTTGTCGCCCGTCTTGTCGGCGGCCTTCGTCATCAGGCTCTGCAGTTCAGCCAGACCGTCGTTCATTCGCGTCTGGATGATTTCCAGAGACGCGGTGTTGGACTTGGTCATCATGTCCGCCAGTTCCTTCATGTTGGCGGCGGCCTTGTCGAACGTCTGCTTGGCGATTTCAGCCTGGCGCGCGGCAAGTTCCTGGGCATCTTTGGCCGAGGACAGCTCGGTGCCGACGACGCGCACCTGCTCCAGGGCGTCCTTGACGATCTCGGCCTGACGCTTGACCAGGGCCAGCATCCCCTCATTGGCGACCCGCGTCGCCGAGGTCACGGCCTCGACGTTCTTGCGGTAAGCCGCCATCATCGCATCCATATCCAGGCCAGGTATTTTCATCTGTTTGAATATCGTCTCAAAATCGCCAAATGGGTTCTTGGTATCAGACATTTTAGGGTCTCCTTCGGTTGGTTGATTCGCCGCGTCGAGCACGGCAACTCGGTGGGACTTTATTTTAACCTGTCTCATGGGTCAAATCAGGGTCAATACGCATCGCAGCTCCAGACTGGAATTTCCGGCGGGACACGCAAGACACTTGCAGGAAATCGAGTCCTCTTGCAGGATGTCTGGTCCCGTGACCCCATCCAGCCGACCGAGGGGCTGGAAAGATCGAGACCGGCCCTCCCCAGGCAACCGGAAATACCAAGAAACCACCAACAGAATCGAGGAGTAAAGACAACATGAGTCATCCCGAAATCGCCCTGCTCTCCGGCGTCCGCACCGCGATCGGCGACTACGGCGGCGCCCTCAAGGATGTCCCGCCCACCGAGCTCGCCGCCCTGGTGATCCGCGAGGCGATCGCCCGCTCCGGGGTCCCCGCCGCCGAATTCCAGGCCTGCGTCTTCGGCAACGTGATCCATACCGAACCCAAAGACATGTATCTGTCGCGGGTGTCGTCCGTCATGGCCGGTCTGCCCCACGAGAGCCAGGCCTTCACCCTCAACCGGCTCTGCGGCTCCGGCCTCCAGGCCATCGTCTGCGCCGCCCAGCAAATCCTGCTCGGCGACTTGCAGATCGCGGTCGCCGGCGGGGCCGAGAGCATGTCCCGCGGGCTCTACGGCCTGGCCACCGCCCGCTGGGGTCAGCGGATGGGTGACGGCACCATGATGGACATGATGGTCGGTGCGCTCACCGACCCCTTCGACACCATCCACATGGGCATCACCGCCGAGAACGTGGCGGCGCACTACGGGGTCAACCGGGCGGACCAGGACGCGCTGGCCGTGCTGTCGCATCAACGCGCCGCCGCTGCCCAGGCCGCCGGACGCTTCAAAGACCAGATCGTCCCGGTCGAGCTCAAGACCCGCAAGGGCGTCACCCTGTTCGAGGTCGATGAGCATGTGCGCGCCGACGCGAGCCTGGAAGGCATGGCCAAGCTGCGCACCGCCTTCAAGCCGGACGGCACCGTGACCGCCGGCAACGCCTCGGGCATCAATGACGCGGCCGCCGCCGTCGTCGTGATGGACGGCGCCACCGCACGGGCCCGCGGCCTCACGCCGATGGCGCGGCTGGTGGGGTACAGCCTGGCCGGCGTCGAGCCCAAGCACATGGGCATCGGTCCCATCCCCGCGGTGCAGCAAGTGCTGGCCAAGACCGGCCTGTCGGCCGCCGACATGGACGTGATCGAGCTCAACGAGGCCTTTGCTGCCCAGGCCCTGGCCTGCACCCGTGAGCTGAAGCTGGATGGGGACAAGGTCAACCCGAACGGCTCCGGCATCTCGCTCGGCCACCCCATCGGCGCCACCGGGGCCATCGTCACCGTCAAGGCCATGCATGAGCTGCAGCGCTGCGGCGGGCGTTACGCACTGATCTCCATGTGTATCGGCGGCGGCCAGGGGATCGCGGCGATCATCGAACGCTGGTAGGACAGGGTACTCGGCACGTCCGGGTGAAGCCAAGCACCGCGTCGATCACGCAACGAGCGCGACCGGCGTGAGACTCAGGACAGCGACGCGAAGCCATCGGCTTCGCGTCGCGTTTGCGTGCCTGCGAGCCAGTTCGCACTGCGCACTACCGGGAGCGATCTACGCTGTCGGGGACGAATCGCCCGGTTCAGGTTCCGCTAACCCCCCAACTCGGGCTGCGTTGCTGCGTGCAACCCGAAACCCGGCACTTCCGGATCAGGTATACGCGCATGGTCAGGCCTTGGCCATGACTCCGACTGGATGGAAAAGCAGTCCACCGAACCCCGCGCTGCCGCTGCTGGGCTACGATGCCGCGTGGCCGGAGCCGTGACCAAGGCCCGTGTTCTATCTAAGGTCCACTTCGTTGGACAGGAACTTGGCATCATGGCACGATCCACGACCCGACAACGGCAAGGACTCTCTGCCCTCGCCGCCATCGCCTTGGGACTCTACCTCAGCATCGGCGCCGCTGATACGCAGCTTAAGCCCCTCCTCCCGGAGGCCGGCTACTCCGACGTCGAACAAATCCAGTTCGCGCTTCAGAGGCCAGGAGCGCGACTCGTCTACACCTCGTCGCGAGCGGAAATCTTCTACAACTTCCACCCTGCCGAACAGGACCCGGCCGGCAAGCCCCTGTTCGTCTTCTTCAACGGTGGACCGGGCTGCCCGACCTGCGAGGGTCTATTGAGCACTAATACGGGCCCGCGCTCGATGCACCCGCAACCTTGGGGTCCCACTCCCCCCGAAGCCAGCACTTCGCTCAATCCGGACTCCTGGACGAGCATGGGCAATTTGCTCTACATCGACGCTCCCGCTACCGGCTACTCCTATAATCTCCACCCCACCCCTCGGCTTTTCTGGCCGACGCTCATCACGAGCGGTCTCTACGACGCTCAGAACTTCAACCCCTATATCGATGCAGCGCAGATGGTGCGGGTGCTGTTGCGCTTCCTTAGCGCCCACCCCGCGATCCGCGACAACCCGGTCGTGCTGGTCGGCGAGAGCTATGGCGGTACCCGCGTCACGACCATGCTCAACCTGCTGCTGAACTACCATCGCTATGGCGACCGCGGCACCGATATCTATGTCGATCCGCAACTCGCACTCGAAGTTCAGCGATATCTGGATCAGCGTTACCGGAAACGCAAGGGGTGGGTTTACCCTCCACGCGTCATCGCTAAACAATTCGGCCGACAAATTCTGATTCAGCCGCAATTGACTGGAGCCAACCAGTCCGAGGTCACCGGGGATATGTACGAGGAACCGAACTCGCCGATCGACCAACTGGCATGGCGTAAAGGCAAGGTTTTCGAACGCTGCATCGACGCACCCGATGCGCCCTGCAACAAAGCGGAACATGCAATCCGGTTCGTGATGTTCGATCTCGACATCTCACCCTACCATACGCAACGGTTGATGCAGAACAAGGAAAACGGCTATGTCGACTCTGAAGCCTGGGTGACGATCTGGACTTGGGCCCGTCTGTTCACCACCGGTCCGGCGACGGAACTGCTCCACTTTGATGTGACGCAGATCGACGGCCTCTACATTGCCAACCGCGCGTTCCGGGACGCGGACACCGGCATCTACTGGAGCCCCTACAACCTCAGAATTCCCCTGTCCGATTCGACGAGCATCCCGGAACCGAATACCCTTCCGGGCACCGAGCGCGCTTGGATCGAGGCAATGCCGCAACTGATCACGGACGCGCGGGCACAATACGATGAAACGGTCGCCGACGCCTCATCATTCGGAAGGTTTTTCTTCGACCAATTCGGACTCGGGCTGCCGCCGAATCTCAACTACGTCAGTTGCCCTCCGCTCGGGGTATATCACGCCTTTTACCGGAACTCGGCGACGGCAGCGCACTTTGATATCACCCCGGAGTCCGTCCGCTATGGCGAACTTTTTCTGGGAAACTTGCCGTTTGTCAAGACCATGATTACCAATGCCGATCTGGATCTCATGATCTACAGCCCGGCGCTCACCCCATCGCTGAGACGCTATGATCTGGTAAAGAGTGCGGACGCACACTCTGATTGCGCAGACTGTGATGGAACCATTGAAATCAACTATCAGAGAACCGCCTTTGCCAAGTTGGGCCATCTCTTCCCGCGTCGACAGACGATCTGGTTCCCGCGCTATCGGAACGCCGGACACGCGGTCTCCGCAAGCATGCCCAGGAAGCTGATCGAAGACGTGGCGGCTTGGATGGCCGGCACCAAGCCCTGAATTGGCGGGGGCTGTACCGGTTCATCCGCAGCGGCGCAGGGGCGGCCGCGCAGGTCGTGGATGAGCAGTCACGGCCGCCCCGTCACGATATAGCGCAGATCGAGCCGCTCGGGCAGAACCGCCATCAGGGCGGCCGGAGACCCGTCAAAGGCCATGTGGCCGCGCTCCAAGACCGCGATGCAGCGAAGGCGCGCTTCAGCGAACTCCTCGATACTGTCTGGCGGAGGGTCCGCAAATCGTTACCAGGCGGGGGGTGGAGGCGGCAGTGCTGGTGCCCGTCGATGAGTGGCGGCGGCTCACTGCAGCAGCCAGGCCCTCGCTGAAGGAACTGTTGCTGCTGGAGTCGGCACGGTCCGATTTTTCCATTCCCGTGCGCGGCAATGCCCGCAGACGCCCGGTGACCGCACTGGGTTGAGCAACGTGTACCTGTTGGACACCAACGTCGTCTCGGAATTGCGCAAGCCCAAGCCGCATGGAGCAGTCGTCGCATAGGGCGGCGAGGATGAGCGGCAGCAGCCACCAGATCCGTCACAACCCCGCTTGCCCAACCCGCGACGCGTGCATATAATCCGCGCCGCCGTTGTTCGGGGGACTGAACTTCCGGTTATTTCAGTTTTTTTCCTTCGCGGCACTCGTTTCCGGAAAACTCTGGAGGAATGTCGATGAACGTGCTCTTCGTTGGCCTGCCGTTGCTGATCATCGTCATCACGCTGCTTATCTGGTTTGCGGGACTGCAGGCCAAGCGTGCCGACTTCATACGAACCTACAGCTTTCCAGCCGGTCTGGCCGACCGACTCGGTACCCATTACCCGCAACTGACCGCACCGGATCGCCAACTGGTCGAGGCCGCACTGCGCCAGTTTTTTCTCGCCTATCTCAAGGGCGGACGCAGGTTCGTCTCCATGCCGTCACAGGTCGCGGATGATCTCTGGCACGAGTTCATCCTCTATACCCGGCACTACCAGTCATTCTGCCGCCAGGCATTCGGTCGCTTCCTGCATCACACACCCGCCGTCGTCCTGGGACCCAATCGTCAGAGCAACACCGGTCTGCGCCGCGTCTGGTGGTATGCCTGTCGCGAAGAACAGATCGAGCCCCAAAACCCCGCCCGCCTGCCATTGCTCTTCGCCGTGGATGAGACACTGAGGATCGATGGCGGTTTTCGCTATGTGCCCGATTGCAGCGGTCTCGGACGCGATGGCGGCGGCTCCTCGACCTACTGCGCGGGCGATATGTCCAGTACCGATTTCGACGGCACGACCGATGGGTTCGGTGACTCCTCGTCGGGGGATGGCGGGGATGGCGATGGCGATGGCGGTGGCGGTGGCTGCGGCGGGGACTAAGGCGATTTCCGGATAATCCTTTCATTGCCGGAACGCGTGACGGAAGATCGGCAGAACAGGCAGTCAGGGCCGCCCCGTCAAGATATAGCGCAGATCGAGCCGCTCGGGCAGAACCGCCGTGAGTTCGCTCGGTGACCCCCAAAAAGCCATGTGGCCGCGTTCCAAGACCGCGATGCAGTCACAGGCCTCGCCCAAGGCGTCCGCCCGGTTGTCCGTCGCAATCAGGGTCAGGCGGCGAGTCTCGCGCTGCGCCCGCAGCACCTGGAGCGTCTCGATGGCGGCGGCCGGGTCCAGTCCGTCGGTGAGCCCATCCCACACCAGCAGGCTCGGCCCGCTGATCAGCGCGCGGGCCAATTCGACCTGACGCCGCTGACCCAGCGAGAGCCCACGCGGCAGGTGATTCTCCAATCCGTCCAGGCGCAGCGTGGCGATCACCAGCCGCGCCGCACGGGCCTGCTGCGCCCGCCCGCCGGGCAGGTCGCGCAGGGGCAGCAGCAGGTTCTCGATCACGCTGCGATGTTCCAGCAATGAGCCGCCCTGAAGCACGGCGCCCATGCGTCCGCGCAACGCGGTCATGGCGCGGACGCTCAGGCCTTGCAGATCCTCGCCCAGGACGCGCACCGACCCCGCGGACGGCGTGTCCAGACCGAGGATCAGGCGCGTCAACAGACTCTTGCCCGCGCCGTTGGGACCGACGATCAGGAGCCAGGCCCCGCGCGGCACCCGCAGGTTGATCTCCGCCAGGGCACAGTGCCCGCCGACATGTTGATAGACACCGGTCAGTTCCAGCGCCCACTCCGGAACCGGTTCCGTGAGCACGTCCGCCGTTGCGTCCGGACCGGATGCCGCGCTCACTGACGCACCAGCAGGATGATCGCCAGGTCGGCGATGAGGATGATGGTGACCGCGCCGATCATGGTTCGGGTGGCCGCCTCGCCGATGTTCAGGGGATCGCGGCCCGCGGCCGTGCCGTTGACCGTGGCGATGAGTGCGATGAGCAGCGCGAAGAGCATGGGTTTGAGGATGGCTTCAAGCAGATCCCCGGGACCCAGGGCGCCGGCCAGTGAATCCAGAAACAGCGCCGGCGGGACATTCGCCACCAGCCACAGCCACAGGAAGGTCGCGGCAAAGGTGACCAGACTGCCCCACACCGCAAAGGCGAAACTCATGATCAGCATGGCCAGCAGCGCCGGGGCCAGGGTGTAGGTCAGCGGGTCGATCCCGGTGATCAGCAATCCATCCACCTCGCCCCGCACCGAGAGCGCGGCCTGACGCACCGCCAGGGCCACCCCGGCCCGGCCCGCCACCAGAATGCCCACCAGAATCGGCACCAACTCCATGACCAGCGCATAGTTGATCGACAACAGCACCAACCCCGGCAAGTTGAAGCGCTCCAGAATCGACTCGGTCTGATGGCCCAGGATGGCACCGGCGACGATCCCAACCAGGGTCATGGCCGGGAGGATGGTTAACCCCGACTGGCGCAGCGACCAGGCGAAGGCCGGCAGGTCCAGGCGTCCCCGCCCCACCAGGATCCGCAGATAGAGCCCAAGACAGCGCCGCAGCGCCAGGGCCGCGAGCCCTAGGCTCTCGATCCAGCCGAGCGGCCAAGTCCCGGCACGGAGCGGCAAATCGGGCGCGTCGCGATTCAGATCTGCCGCCATAATCAGGCGGCTCGCATGAGCGAACCGACGGCGAACCACCGCGGAATCATCGGCAACCAGGCGAGCAGATCGCTCCTACGCATTCCGGACTCCCCCCTAAGATTCACCACAGAGTCCCTGATAATCCAAGCCATTTCGCCGACGGCGAGACCGCTGGTCCGCACAGCGGACCCTACTGATCGCGGCCTTCCCGCAATGCCATTAAGTTAAAAGCCGACGGCGCGGCTTCGCGTTCCCACGCTCCGCGTGGGAATGCCGGGCGGGCGCTCCGCGTCCGGTCTTGGCGCCGGACGCGGAGCGCCCGCACGTGCTCCCACGCAGGAGCGTGGGAGCCAGAATGGCTTAACTTAATGGCATTGCGGCCTTCCCGGGGGCCGATCTCATCCAAGAACATCGCATACCGCGCTGGGCGCGGTTTAGATCAGAACGATGTCATATTGCTCCTGAGAATAGAGCGCCTCCGCCTGCAGCCGGATGGGTCTGCCGATGAACTCCTCCAACTCGGCCAGATGGGCGGACTCCTCGTCCAGCATCCGGTCCACGACCTCCTGCGAGGCCAGGACCAGCAGGGTTTCGACCTCGAACTGACGCGATTCGCGCAGAATCTCCCGAAAGATCTCATAACAGGTGGTCTCGGCGGTCTTGACCGAACCGCGCCCGCCGCAGCAGGGACAGGGCTCGCACAGCACATGCTCCAGTGACTCGCGGGTGCGTTTGCGGGTCATCTCCACCAGCCCCAGCGACGAGACCTCGGTGATATGGGTCTTGGCGTGATCGCGCGCCAGCGCCTTCTCCAGTGCACGCATGACCTGGCGCTTATGCTCTTCCTCGGTCATGTCGATGAAATCGATGATGATGATGCCGCCCAGGTTGCGCAGCCGCAATTGACGGCAGATCGCCTGAGCCGCTTCCAGGTTGGTCTTGAAGATGGTCTCTTCCAGATTGCGATGCCCGACGAAGGCGCCGGTGTTGACATCGATGGTGGTCATGGCCTCGGTCTGATCGATCACCAGATGACCGCCGGATTTCAGACTCACCTTGCGCAGCAGGGCTTTCTTGATCTCCTCCTCCACCCCGTAGAGGTCGAACAGCGGGCGCTCGCCCTGATACTGCTCGATGCGGTCCTTGATCTCCGGGATGTACTTGGCGGCGAAGGGGATCGCTTTCTCGACCATGGCGCGCGAATCGATGCGCACCCGCTCCACCTCCGGGGTGACCAGATCGCGCAGGGCGCGCAGGGCCAGCGGCAGATCGTCGTGGATGAGTCCGATCTGGGTGGCCTGGAGACACCGCTCCCGCACCCCGCGCCATAGCTTGGCGAGGAACTCCATGTCCTTCACCAGCGCCTCCTCACCGACCCCCTCCGCGGCCGTGCGGGCAATGAAACCACCCTGGCCCGGATGCGCCTCCACATAGCGCGCCAGGATATCGCGCAGGCGGCGGCGCTCCTCCTCGTCCTCGATCTTCTGGGACACCCCGGTACTGGAAAGCGCCGGCATGCACACCAGATAGCGCGAGGCTACCGAGATATTGGTCGTCAGGCGCGCGCCCTTGGTGCCCAAGGGGTCCTTGACCACTTGCACCACCAGCTCGTCACCCTCGCGGACCAGCTCGTTGATATGCTCGCCGCGCGGCTCACCCTCGGCACCGATGATGTCGGACGCGTGCAGGAAGGCGGCGCGATCCAGACCGATCTCGATGAACGCGGCCTGCATCCCCGGCAGCACCCGCACCACCCGACCCTTGTAGACATTGCCCACCAGACCACAGCGTTCGGCCCGCTCGATGATGATCTCGTGCACCACACCGTTCTCCACCACGGCGACCCGGGTCTCCGGCGGGGTCACATTGATCAGGATTTCTTCGCTCATGGGGTCGTCTCGGTGGGAACCTGCGCGATCGGAACGGACGCCCGGACGGCCGTGTTGGGAATGAGTTCGATCCCGGCCTGCCCCAGCAGCCGCCCGGTCTCGAACAGCGGCAGACCCATGACACCGGAATAACTGCCGTTGAGACCGGCGATGAAGAGCGCGCCAAGACCCTGGATGCCGTAGCCCCCGGCCTTGTCCTGGGGCTCACCGGTGAGCCAATAACGCAGGCACTCGTCCCGGGTGAGCGACCGGAAGGTCACCCGGCTCTCGGACAGATCGGTCCGCTCCCCGTCCGGCGCAATCAACGCGACCGCGGTCAACACCCGATGCGAGCGCCCGGACAGGGACTGCATCATCGCCAGACAATCCTCCGCGGTCGCGGGTTTGCCCAGGATGCGCTCCTCGACCACGACCGTGGTATCCGCACCCAGCACCGGGCGGGAGTCGCCTGCCGGGAGGGCCGCATGCGCCTGCCGCGCCTTCTCCAGGGCCACGCGCAGCACATAATCCTCCGGGTGCTCGCCGGGGTGGCAGGTCTCGTCGACCTCGGCCTCCACCACCGCGAACCGCACCCCGATTTGGGTCAGGAGCTCGCGCCGGCGGGGCGAGCGGGAGGCCAGGTAAATCTGGGGATCAGCGTCGGACATCATCAACTTAACTTGTCTACCGAACAGTCGCGGGCGGCGAGATTTCGATGAGTATACAGATA
>Ga0247840_10010683_pt1 | contig 11400 bp, 12 predicted proteins | sample LaCruzMarch2015__FD_192404 | JGI IMG/M metagenome (GOLD analysis project Ga0247840, IMG submission 192404) | Freshwater microbial communities from meromictic Lake La Cruz, Castile-La Mancha, Spain - LaCruzMarch2015_17m | ecosystem: Environmental > Aquatic > Freshwater > Lake | place: Spain...
AGCCAACCCATATGTCCTACAATACAAAGAGGGCAAGGACGAAGCCAATGTCTTGTATCAAGAATCGTATCAAACGACATACGGCAGTCGCACATACAAGGTTGACAACCAGTTTATCAAGAATGAGAAAAAGATTCAAATTGCTTTTGCACCCACGCAAATAAATTCATATAACAACCAAAAGAACTTTGTCTTGTCATATGTCCCCAATTATCAAGATGGTGACTTGAGGATATTGTATTTTGGTGGTGTGGTTAGTGGAGTCAATTGGAAGTTCTACGCACAATATGCGGGTGTTGGTTTGAACTACACAAATCAATTCTCAATACCATTGACCATCCACCTGGACTCAATCAGCAATCCCACATATGACATTCTTTTTGGAATGCCGAGAGAGATTGGTGTTGGTGCGGGGTATAAGTATACCAACTCAAACCTTGTCAACAATTACTACTATCGTTTCTTGAGTGAAATTACAGGATCAAACTCCAAGATTCTACGAGCTTATTTCCGCATCACCCCAAAGGATTGGCTGAACTTGTCATTCTCGGATGCTTACTTTTTTGAAGGTCAGTATTGGCGATTGAATCAAATCAGCGATTACAACCCAATTGAGGATGGTGTCTATTTGTGCGAGTTCTTGCTTCAGCAATTTATTGAACCAGCATCAATCGTTCAAAAGACAATCGGTGCGGGAACTGCGGGGCAAACCGATGCGGAATCCGACATCTATCCCGGTGGAAATATACCAATCAAACCCGGCATCAAAGGTGTGACCGTTGGTGTAAGTCAAGGAGGAGGAGGTATAATTCAGGGCGATGGTATTGTGCAGAACAATAATCTCACCGATACATTTGCGGTTGTTTCCAAAAACACAACCTTCCAAGCGGGAACGGATGGGAGTGCTGCGATATTGTGTGATGACTTTGCAGTCACTAAAGCAGATACACTCTATCTCGGCAATTACGAAATGTATCCATCTTTTTTGAGTGGAGGTGCAGTTCGTACGGAGACAACAAACTACAATGTGACCAAAGATGATTGGTTGGTTTTGTGTGATGGAACTGTTGGAGGGTTTACGGTGACTCTTCCCGATCCATCAGGATTGAGCGGAAAGCATTGGGTGTTTCTCAAAACAAATTCAGCACATTCAATTACGATTGACACGGCAACTGCTGCAACAATAAACGGAGGAGACGATGAGGTCATCAACAACCATTGGGAGAAGAAATGGATTGTGTGTGATGGAACAAATTATTTTGTAATAGGTAACGGATAAGATATGGCACTAACGGCAGCGATAGACCTAACGGTCAAAAAACCTGACTTCAAGTCAATGAAGTCGGAGATTAGAGAATTAACGGTTGCAGCACAACAGGCGGTGATGCAGTTTGGCGAGTTTTCTCCCGAAGCAATAAGGGCAGAACAAGCACTTGCACAAGCTCGTGACCGAATGGATGACTTCAATGACCGAGTTGCAGCAGTAAACCCCGACAAGTTTGCTCAAATCAACACGGTTGTTCAAGGGGTTGCTCGTGGATTTCAAGCAGCACAAGGAGCGATGGCTCTCTTCGGAAACGAGAGCGAGGACTTGCAAAAGACATTGGTCAAGTTGCAAGGTGCAATGGCATTGGCTGAAGGTCTTGAGGGACTTGGTAAGATTGAGCAACAATTTACCGCCATATTCAATAATGTCATCAGCGGTGCAAAGAAAGCGTTCGCAGCAATCAAAGCCGGTATTGGTTCAACTGGAATTGGTTTGTTGGTGGTTGCTCTTGGTTCTATTGTTGCATATTGGGATGACATTCGTCTTGCAATCTTTGGAGTGACTGAAGAAACCAAAAAAGCCAAAGCCGAACAAGACAAGTACAACCAAAGTATGAAGGACTTGAATCGTGAAAGAGAGATTCTTTTGCGAGGTGAACTTGTTGGGAAACAAAGTGAATTGAATGATGTGATTGCTGAACAAAATAGATTAAGTGAACGATATGTTAAAATCCAAAAAGAACTCAAAATAATTGAGCAAGGTCGGATGCTTTCAGGTGTCCAAGCAGACGAAGAAAGAAAAACGAGATTGGAAGCCGAATTAAAAGCCAATGTATTTCGTGGAGAACAATTAATCAATGAAGAAATAAAAGTTCGTCAAGCAATCAATACACTTGAAGCAGCGGACAAGGCAAAAAAAGATGCCAAAGAAAAAGCGGATAGAGAAGCAGCAGAAAGGATTGCAAACGAAAATAAGAAAAGGCGTAATGATGAAAGAGAAGCACAATTAAAGCACCAAAAAGAATTGCAAGATGCCTTGTTGCAGATAAAAAAACAAGGGATTCAACAAGATATTGATGCCGTAAAATTTGGGACTCAAACAACTACCGCCTTAAATGAGCAGACCTATCAAAGGCAATATACCAATGCTGAAAAATTAACATTTGCAGTTAAGGCGAACCATACTGAAATGGTTGAATCGCTGATTAACTATTTTAATACAATTTCGGAATTGGCTGATGCGTTTGCGAGTAAGGACGAAGAATCACAAAGGAGAGCATTTGAAATTGGCAAGGCAATGAGATATGCTTCAACTGTATTGTCAACAATTGAAGGAACTCAAAACGCTTTCACAACTGCACAAGAATCACCAATCACCGCAGCATTTCCAGCATATCCATTTGTACAAGCAACGGCAGCAGCATTGTTCGGTGTAGCACAATTGGCAAAAATCAAAAAGACGCAATTCAAAACAACATCCGCACCAACTCCATCTCAAATGGGAGGAGGGGGATTTCCACAAATGTCCGCACCACAGGTATCATCTACATTGCCACAAGTCAGCGGATTTGAGCAGAGAGTATTTGTGACCGAAGGGGACATCTCACGCACACAAGCAAGAGTCGGAAACACCAAAAGAGTGTCCGTTGTAAAATAACGCTATTTGAATATGATGAAGCTACCAGTTTACAAATTAGACATCAACGAATGGGACGAAGAGACAGGGATTGAGTTTGTCTCTCTCGTGGAATCTCCAGCGATACAAAAGGACTTTCTTGCTTTCTCTGCTTTTGAGAACGATTACCCACAGGCAGCGGTTGACAATGCCATTCGTGGAATGGAATTGAATGAGAAAGTAGACAACGATTGTGCGACATTAGTCGGTAAAGCAAGAGCAAACCAACTTGCCAACCGTGAGAACTTGTCCCTTGAAACGATTGAACGCACTTACTCCTTCTTGAGTCGTGCGAAGGAATACTACAACCCCGATGACACCGAAGCGTGTGGAACTATTTCCTATTTGCTGTGGGGTGGTGAAGAGATGCTCCGTTGGTGTGAGAGAATCCTGAAGGTAGAAGGTCAAAAGTTTGCCATCCAAGACGAGGAGAAAAGAATCGTAACTGGAGCAGCGATGATTGCCGACCTACCCATCTATCGCAGAGATGACATTCGTGGTGAATACTATGTGGTATTTGACAAGGAGAGCATCTTCAAGATTGCCAAAAAATGGGCAAGGGGCAACAAGTACGATGCAGTCAATGCCCATCACCGCACACCCATAATGGATGGCGTGAGCTTGTTTGAGTCATACATCATTGACCGAGAGAGAGGCGTGATGCCACCGAAGGGATTTGATGAGGTTGCTGACGGATCGTGGTTTGTTTCCTACCTTGTAGACAATGACGATGTATGGGCAAGAGTCAAAGAGGGTGAGTTCAAAGGGTTCTCGGTTGAGGGCGTTTTTGATTTCCCTGAAGAGAAAGAGGAACAAATACTTGAGGCATTGAAAGAAGTCCTTTCCAAGTGGAATGGCAAGTAAAATTGCAACACCGAAACATAAACTCTAATTTTATACAAATGAACGCAAAAGAAACATTGAAAGAAATCCGCACGATGTTGGGATTTTCGGACGAAGAAACCAAAGTGGAGATGGCAACTGCCACCTTGACTGATGGAACGGTAATTGAGTACGAAGGCGAATTGGCGGTAGGAACTGCCATCTTCGTTCAAACTGCCGAAGGCAACATTCCAGCACCTGACGCAACCCACGAGGTTGAAGGTGGTTTGTTGGTTACAACTGAAGGTGGTTTCGTTACTGAAATCGTTGAACCCGAAGTTGAAATTGAAATTGAAGCCGAAGAGTTCGCAACCGTATCTGCATTCAACGACACCGTTTCCAAGTTGGAATCTGCCATCGCTGAATTGTCTGCAAAGGTTGAGTCATTGACTGCATCAAACATCAAACACAAAGAAGCTATGAGCAAAGCGATTGACCTGATTGAGAAGGTTGCTGATTTGCCAAGCGAAGAACCCTTGAAAGCACCTGTATCTACCAAAAAGAACGACCGCTTTGAAGCACTTAAAAAATTCAAAAACTCTATAAACAAATAAAACTATGTCATTTTCAGTAGGATCACTCGCTAACTACACCAACGAACAGTCAACTGATTTGTTGGTTAAAGCATTGTTCGGAAGCAAAACTTCTTCAACTTTGCAATCTGCTAACCAAGTTCAGGTAGGTGTTAAATCAGCATCAGCATTGAACATCCTTGCTTCAACCGTTTTCTTCCAAGCCGATGGTTGTGGTTACAACCCATCAGGTACAACTGCCTTCACTCAAAGAAACATCACCGTTGGTGCTGTGAAAGTTGAAGAAACTTTGTGTCCAAAAACTTTGGAAGCCAAATGGATGCAAACTCAAATTATGCCCGGTTCACCAACAATGGTTCCATTTGAAGAGCAAATCGGGGCTGAAAAAGCTGCCGTAATTGCACAAACTTTGGAAACTGCAATGTGGCAAGGTGACACCGCAAGTGGTAACCCTAACTTGAGTCGCTTTGATGGATTCAACAAAATCATCGCTGCTGCGTCTCCAGTATTGGCTAACTCTGCACCAACTGCTTTTGCTTCTATCACCGCTGCAAACATTGATGACATCTTGGATCAAGTGTACGCTAACATCCCCGCTGCCGTTGCAGAGAAGGATGACTTGGTTTGCTTCTTGGGAATTGATGCTTACAAGTTGATGTTGGTTAACTTGAAGAATGCAAACTTGTTCCATTATGTTGCAGATGCTGCACAAACTATGGAAATGGTTTATCCCGGTACAAATATGAAGTTGATTGCCGTAGGTGGTTTGAATGGTACAAGCAAGATTGTTGCTGGTTCTTTGTCAAACTTCTTTATGGGAACTGACTTGATTGACGAGCAAGAAGAAGTGAAGATGTGGTACAGCATTGACAACGATGAGGTGCGTGTTCGTTTCACTTTCAAAGCTGGTGTTCAGGTTGCATTTCCCGGAGAAATCGTTTACTTCACCCTTTAATCCATTAAGATATGCCTTGTTTACTTACTTCAGGATTCGCCCTTGACTGCAAAGATGCAGTAGGTGGCATCAAAAGCATCCACTTGATTAACTGGGCAACTTCAGGATTCACCGTTGCAAGTGGAGAAGTTACCGCAACAAGCGTTGCAAGTGGTAGCGTGTATACTTACGAACTTCCAAAAGCAACTGGATCAATGGTAATCACCACAAATGTGAGTGTTGAGAATGGCACATCCTTCAACCAGTCGGATGTTGCTTTCAAACTTCGCAGATTGTCAACCACCAAAAGAAATGAAATGAAATTGTTGGCACAAGGCAGATGTTTCTGCATCGTGAAAAACAACAACGATGAGTATTTCTTGGTGGGTAAGGAGTACGGATGTGATGTGACCGCTATGGTTGCGAACACAGGTACTGCGATGGGTGATTCAAATGGATATGAGGTTACCTTGTCAGCGATTGAAGCGGAAGCACCTTACAAATTACAAGCTGGAGTTGTTGCCTCTTTGGGTATCTAACTGGTTCGTGTTTTCATAGGAGAAAGAGGGAGGGCAATTGCTCTCCCTTTTTTGTTACATAAAAAGTTGTTCGCTATTTTGTAGAGATGTTGGTAATTAACAAAGGACAAACCAAGTTTTGGTATCTCACATTGACGGAGAAGGCATCTGCTGCGTCCTATGTATTTACATTTACTCATCGCCAAACCGAGACCATCGTCACAAGAACTTTGACGGATGTATCTGCTCACACCGAGCGTTACAATCAATTTCAGTTCATTGAAGGCACGACCGCAACCTTACTGGAGGGAGAACACGAATATAGTGTATCAACTGCTGGAGGTGTGTTGTGTGAAACCGGTATTCTCAAAGTTCAAAAGTCATTCGTTGAGAATGAATATAGTCCAACACTAAACGAAAAAATCTACATACAATGAGCAATTCAACAAGCATCATCGCTGGTGGCGATGGATTCAAGTATCATTCCGCATCAACGGTAACAGGAGTCGGATATTCAGCTCTTGTGGTTCAAGAGGACACCGTGTTCACATCTTTCTCCGTTGACGGTACAAATGTACTTTCAGCAAGAGGATTGAGTGCAGTCACTTTGCAACAAGGTGCGTATCTTCCCGCTGGTGGTTCTTCAAAAATCACAGGGTTCATCATCTCTTCAGGATCGATAATCGGTTATTAAAATGATAGGCATCGGAATTGGCACACGAAGTCGCCTATACAAAGGACAAGGATGGGACATTGTGCAAGGTTACAAGGCACGAATCACAACCGATGGTGGCTATTATGAAGGTATCTCTTGCTTACTAAACAAACTTAACAACTTATGAGCAATCTATTGAGTCAAGCCAGTTTGGTAATGATACCAAGCGGATACAAAGAGGATGTTGTATATTCTCAAATTCCCACAAGTGGTGCGGGCGATTTATCCTTCACCCGAGCATCCAACGGAACGCGCATAAATAGTGCGGGATTGGTTGAGGATTGCCCGTGGAATTTGGTGCAGTATAGCGAAGATTTTACAAATGCCGTTTGGGTAAAATCAAGAACCACAATAACTTCCAACGCAACAAATGCACCGAATGGAACATTGACTGCTGACAAATTCATAGCGACAAGCGCAAGTGGTGTGCATACTATTTCGCAATCGGAATTTGCAAGTGGGGCGTATTCATTTAGCGTATATGCAAAGGCGGGAGAAGAAACCGTTATAAGTTTATGGCTACGCAGCGCAGCAGTTGGGGCTACATTTGATTTGTCTGCGGGAACGGTTAGCGGTATAACTGTGACATCCGCAACAATTACCGATATTGGGGGCGGTTGGTATCGTTGTTTTGTTTATGATTCAACTCCTGGCACAACGGCAAACATATACGGAAGAACGGGTAGTTCATATATAGGAAATGGTGTTGATGGTTTTTTTATTTGGGGCGCACAACTAAACATCGGCTCAACCGCCAAACCCTATTTTCCCACAACCGACCGCCTAAATGTTCCACGATTAACCTATCAAAATGGGGGCGGGGGGTGTCCAAGTTTGTTGTTGGAACCGCAGAGGACGAATACAATGCTTTATAGTCAAGCGATTAATTCGTGGGCAACAAAAACCGAATTAACAATTACTGATAATTACGCAACATCACCCGATGGAACACAAAGCGCAAGTTACATCCAACAAACAACGGGAGGAAATGCGGTTAACTTATCTTCACAAAACATTTCAGTAACAACGGGGCAAGTACAAACAATTACTTTTTACGCAAAGGCGAAAGAAGTTACAAGTATATCATTTCGTCTCGGTGGAACTACGGCGTGGGCGGGTGGTACAAGACCGATTTTTAATTGCAATTTATCAACGGGTGGAATAACAATACAAACGGGTTCAATTACTGTATCTTCCGAAAGTGTTGGGAATGGGTGGTATAGGTTTATTGTAGTAACTGCGGCAACAATTGCGAGTACTACGGTTGCATTACAAACACCAACGGGTACAATTTATTCATCAACAAGCGGAGATGGATTTTATTTGTGGGGCGTTCAATGGGAGCAAAACGCATCATACCCCACCACCTACATCCCCACCACATCATCAAGCGCAACCCGTGTGGCTGATAGTTTCAGCCGAAATAATATCTACACCAATGGTTTGATTACAGCAAGTGGGGGAACTTGGTTTGTGGAGTTGCGGAATAACATAGGATATACGAGGGATGCGTTTGGTGCTGGATTATATATATCGGATACAACAAATATAAGTAGTAATAATATTAATATCCGAAATGGTGGAACATCAAGATTGGCTATAAATAAAGTAATTGCAGGAGTCAGCACGGCTTTATATTTAACCATAACAGACACAACCAAATTAGCAATTAAGTGGAACGGAACAACTGCGGACATTTTTGCAAATGGAACAAAAGTTATTTCTGCCACCGCATTTACTCCTACCGCAATGCAGTTTTTAAGTTGCGATGCTACCGATGTCCCCAAATTCATCCAACAAATGGCACTCTTCCCTTCACCGCTTTCCGATACTGATTGCACAACCTTAACAACCTTGTAAAATGACCTTTTGTAAATATAGTTTCACCAACCCCACCGAATGGGCAACACTTCGCAAACTTATAGAACAAACCACAACCAACCCCGATGGAGGCGAAACAACCACCTACAAAGATTGTGCGGTAGTTGAGTTGGGATTTTTGCCGATTACTCCCGCCGTTTATGACGGGATGGAGGTTGTAACCCCCGCCGTGCTTTCTGAAAAGTGGGCGGTTGACATTCTGTTCTACACCGAACCACCCGCAGAGTTCACCCCGTTTGAGGTGTGGCCCGACCCGATGGGAATACACACATTCAGCGGTGATGAAAATTTGTATTTACAAGCATATTGCAAGAAGTTTCCTGACTCACCCTATTGTGTAATTCCCGATGAAAAACTTTAATGATACAAGTGCGGTCATTGCAACTGCTATTTCAGGCAGTTCAGCTCTCATCACTTTCACGCAAACTTATCAGCCAATTGTTACTTTTTGCGTGGGGATTCTTGGTATTATATCGGGCGTGTTGGCTGTGGTATATTACCACAAGAAAATCAAGAGGATAGATGGCAAAGGCAACTAACTCGGTAGCGTTTAGGGCAAAGCCAAAGAACAAACTCCGCAGACACACAAAGCATATTAACAAACACAAATCGTGGAAACCCAAAAGAGGACAAGGATAAGTTTCAAATCCTACTTTGAACCAACACCAAAAAGATTCCGTGTGCTTGGAGATTCCATCGCTGCGGGATCGTTGTTTGTTGCCGGGTTAAACATTGACCATCCCAAGTTGATGCTTATCATTGGCATATGTGGTGGACTCGGCAAGTTTATCACAAACTTCTTCACGGATGAAACAAGTTAAGTTCAACGGTTACTACAAAGAAGAGTCACCGAAATCACAAATCTATTTGCATCACACCGCTGGTGGTGGTGACGGAGTGGCAACCTTCAAGTTTTGGGATGCCGATCCAGTAAACATCGCAACCTGTGTTGCGATAAGTCGGTCAGGTGAAATCGTGCAAGGGTTCTCATCTAAACATTGGGCGTTCCACTTGGGTTTGAAATCTGCACACTTCAAAGGGTTACCATTCATCAAACTTGACAAGACATCCATCGGCATTGAGATTTGTAATTGGGGTTACTTGATTGAGAAGAACGGCAAGTTCTACAACTATGTCGGCAAGGAGGTCAAGGATGTATGCAAACTTGAGAAGCCATACAAAGGATTTACCTATTTTGAGAACTACACGAAAGAGCAAATTGCATCAACCAAAGAGTTGTTGTTATTGTGGCGTGAGAAGTATAACATTGACTTGACATATCACGAGGATATTTGGCAAGTTACCAAAAGAGCTTTGAGCGGAAAGAATGGAGTGTTCACTCACAACTCGGTTCGTGCAGACAAAATTGATGTCTATCCGCACCCTGATTTGGTATCTATGTTGCAATCACTTTAAGTTGCTATTTGATTACGATGATATTCCAAAGGATTAATTTTCACGACAACAAACTGCCTGTGTTCAAGGAGAACAAGGCAAAGGGGTTCGTGACTTTCGGAGCAGACAATCTCTATCCCGATTTTCTCGTTGAGTTATTTAACAAATCACCCAAGCACAATGCCATCGTTTCTGCAAAAGCTTCTTATATTGCTGGTATTGGTACTGATGTTTTCGGACAAAACACCACCGACATCGCCAAAGCCGAAGCCAAACTAAAGAACATCAACGCCTATGAGACCTATGAGGAACTCAAAGCAAAGATTGCCTATGATGCAGAGTTGTTCAATGGGTTTGCAGTAGAGGTTATTTGGAATAAAGCCAAGACCGCACCAAGCGAATACTATCACATCCCATTCAAGGATGTTCGCAAAGGTCTTGAAGGTGAGTATGTGTATTGTGCGGATTGGACTGATGCAAAAGCACCACGCATATCTTATCAACCCTACAACCCCATCACGAGAGAATCAAAGCAATTGTACTATTGTCAGTTCTATCGTCCCGGTGAAGGCACATATCCGCTACCTGACTATGTAGGTGCGTTAAAATACATTGAGGTTGATACAGAGATTTCCAATTACTACTTGAATAGCATCAAGAACGGATTCACGGCACAAACTCACATCCAGTTGTTCAAGGGAATCCCCACACCTGAAGAAGCTCGTGCAACTGCAAGACGATTCAAAGAGAACTATCAAGGCACGGACAATGCCGGTGGGTTAATTATCCAATACAACGATCCTACGGAGAAAGAATCAGTTATTTCAAACCTTCAACCATCGGATTTTGACAAGCAATTTGACTTATTGAATAAGACCGTACAACAAGAGATATTTGTTGCTCACAAGGTCAACTCTCCAATGTTGTTTGGAGTGCGTGTAGAGGGGCAGTTGGGTGGTAGAACGGAATTGATTGAAGCATATGAGATGTTTCATCACGCTTACATTGAACCACGTCAACAAAAGATTGACGATGTGTTCTCATACTTGCTTGAACCTATCGCACAGGTAAGATTGGAGACCATCAACAAGCCACCGATTGGATTGGATTACCAAGCGTTATTCACCGCTGGAATCATTGACCGCAACGAGGCAAGAAAAGAGTTGGGATTTGATGAGATTGAAGAAGAAGAAACACCAGTTGCGTTGTCAAAACAAAACCCTTTTGGATGGGATGATGAGCGTGACCTTATTGTATTCAACAAATACGGAGAGAAAGCCGAAGAATTTGAGGAGGCGAAGTTTGAGTTTGCCGATGCGATTGAATCTGCCATCTTGAATGTGTTGAAAGAGAACAAAGGTTTACAGGTTGGAGACATTGTAAACATCACCAAACTTGACGCAAAGGTTGTTGCAGATGCGATTGCCAAACTTGCCAAAGCGGAATTGGTTAAGTCATACGAGGACGGTCTTGAAACAACCCCAAAAGGATTGGAAGAAATCAAGAATCTTCAAACCGAGTTGGTTGTCCGCTACCAGTACGGACTTGCTCCCGGTATCACAGGAGGACTTTTGATTGACACATCTCGTAAGTTCTGCCAA
>Ga0247840_10010684_pt1 | contig 11399 bp, 9 predicted proteins | sample LaCruzMarch2015__FD_192404 | JGI IMG/M metagenome (GOLD analysis project Ga0247840, IMG submission 192404) | Freshwater microbial communities from meromictic Lake La Cruz, Castile-La Mancha, Spain - LaCruzMarch2015_17m | ecosystem: Environmental > Aquatic > Freshwater > Lake | place: Spain...
GATTGATTTAGGAATTTGTCAGCTTAGGCAAAAATATTTTCACTCACTTTCGCAATATGGAAAAATTTTAGAGCAAAGAAACAAGCTATTAAAGGATAATCCAAACAGCGAATCACTTTGGGTTTGGAATGAAAAGCTTGTTGAAACTGGCTCTAACGTAATTTGGTTTAGAAATAATTATTTAAATAGATTAACGCAAAGGGCAAAGGAAATACATTTTGATATTTGCAAGGAAAACCTTGAAATAGAATATGATTGTGGCGTGAATATAACAAATTTTGAGGATAAAGCCTCGATAATATCTAATTTTTCCCTGGAAATAAATAAAAATTTGGAAAGGGAAAAACGCTTTGGAATTTCACTTACAGGTCCACACAGAGATGATTTTAAAATATCTATAAATGGAAAGGAAGCAAGGCTTTTTGCTTCCCAAGGACAACAACGAACTGCTGCACTATCATTAAAAATGGCAGAGGTTGCTTTGATTGAAAACGACACAGGGGAAACGCCAATACTCCTGCTTGATGATGTTTTGTCCGAGCTTGATGACTCTCGCCAAAATTATATCCTGCAAAATATAAAAGGAATTCAAGTAATAATAACCTGCACCCACAAGGACAAATTCGATATAATAGGCGAGGTTAATAAAATAAATGTAGAGGGTGTGAGGCTATAATGTATATGCACCTTGGCGAGGATACTGTTGTTAATGTTAAAAACGTAATAACAATTATAGACTTAGAAAATGCAACTGTTTCAAAAATTACAAACGATTTTCTAAGAACACAAGAGGAAGAGGGTTTTGTTGTAAATGTTTCGACCGAGCTTCCAAAATCTGCAGTAGTATGTGAAATAGATGGCAAAAGCGTGGTATATATTTCGCAAATTTCCGCAACAACTCTGCAAAAACGTGCAGGAAGAAGTACATCAGGAGAAATAGATTTTTAAGAATAAGTAAGTTAGAAGTACATCAGGAGGAGAATGTAAATGGCTGAAATAAACTATGACAATTACGACGAAAATCAGATACAGGTGCTTGAAGGCTTAGAGGCTGTGCGAAAAAGGCCTGGTATGTATATTGGTTCAACCGAATCAAGAGGGCTTCACCACCTTGTATATGAAATAGTGGATAATTCAATTGACGAGGCTCTTGCTGGGCATTGTGACTTAATTTCTGTTACGATTAATGGTGATAACAGCATAACAGTTATAGATAATGGACGTGGTATTCCAACAGGTATTCACCCAAAAATGGGCATACCTGCTGTTGAGGTTGTTTTCACAATACTCCATGCAGGTGGTAAATTTGGTGGTGGAGGATACAAGGTTTCTGGTGGTCTTCATGGCGTTGGTGCATCTGTTGTTAACGCTCTTTCTGAATTTTTAGAGGTCGAGGTATATGACGGCGAAAATATTCACACCCAAAGGTACGAGCGTGGTGCGTCACAAGGAACTCTTAAAGTTATAGGTAAAACAGATAAAAAAGGAACTAAAATTACATTTAAGCCAGATTATCAAATTTTCGAGACACTTGAATTTGATTATGATATACTCCTAAACAGACTTCGTGAGCAGGCGTTTTTGAACGCAGGCATTAAAATTGTTTTAGAGGATAATCGAACAGACGAAGTAAAATGCAAGGAATTATATTACGAGGGTGGAATTCGCTCGTTCGTTGAATATGTAAACCGTAACCGTGAGGCACTTCACCCAGAGGTTATTTATGTTACTGGCGAAAAAGACGATGCAATGGCTGAAATTGCTATGCAATATAATGATGGATACAACGAAAATATTATAAGTTTTTGTAATAATATTCACACAACAGACGGTGGAACGCACGAAACAGGCTTTAAAACTGCGTTAACTCGTGTAATTAATGACTATGCAAGAAAGTATAAATTCATAAAAGATGCAGACAAAAATTTAAGTGGCGAGGATGTACGTGAGGGTTTAACAGTAATCATCAGCGTAAAGGTACACGAGGCACAATTTGAAGGGCAAACTAAAACAAAGCTTGGTAATAGTGAGGTTAGAGGGCTTGTTGAAGGCATAATGGGCGATAAAATTCAAACATTCTTAGAGGAAAACCCAGCTATTGCACGGTCAATTTTAGAAAAATCTCTTACAGCATCAAGGGCAAGAGAGGCTGCAAGAAAAGCAAGAGAAAACACAAGGCGTAAAAGTGCATTAGAAAACACAGCACTTCCAGGCAAGCTTGCAGATTGCTCGGATAAAGACCCAACAAACACCGAAATTTATATCGTAGAGGGTGACTCTGCGGGTGGTAGTGCAAAGCAGGGAAGGGATAGGTCGTTCCAAGCTATTCTTCCACTTTGGGGCAAAATGCTAAACGTAGAAAAAGCACGCCTTGACAGAGTATATGGCAATGAAAAGCTTATGCCAGTTATAACTGCACTTGGTGCTGGCTTTGCAGAGGAATTTAATATTGAAAAGCTTCGTTATGGAAAAATTATAATTATGGCCGATGCCGACGTTGACGGCTCGCATATTAGAACGCTACTCCTCACATTCTTTTTTAGGTTTATGAGGCCACTTGTGGATAATGGAAATATATATATTGCACAGCCACCACTTTATAAGATTGAAAGAGGTAAGGTGGAACGCTATGCCTATAACGATAGAGAGCTTCAACAGGCGTTAGAAGAGGTTGGACAAGGTGCAAAGGTTCAGCGTTATAAAGGTCTTGGTGAAATGGACCCTGTTCAATTATGGGATACAACTATGAACCCTGCAACACGTACAATTTTAAGAGTAGAAATGGAAGATGCAGTTAATGCAGACGAAATTTTCACAATTCTAATGGGCGACAAGGTAGAGCCACGCCGTGAATTCATAGAAGCAAACGCAAGATATGTAAGCAATTTGGATATATAGTAAATTTAGGAACGGTCAAGACCGTTCCCTACGAAATAAAATGTTACTCAATTTTATTTAAAAAATTATCCCAAAATTGTAGGGAAGAGTCTTGACTCTTCCTAAAAAATGAATTAACAGTTATTTTAGATATTTAGTAGTATTAGGAGGAAATTATGATAGATTTCGAAGGTCAAAAAATTATACCTGTTCAGCTTGTTAAGGAAATGAAAAAATCATATATTGATTATGCTATGAGTGTTATAGTTGGTCGTGCGCTGCCAGACGTTCGTGACGGTTTAAAGCCAGTTCATAGGCGTATTCTATACACAATGCACGAGGCAGGCTATACACCAGATAAGCCATACAAAAAATGTGCGGCAACCGTCGGTGACGTGCTTGGTAAGTACCACCCACATGGTGACGCAGCAGTATATGACAGCTTGGTTCGTATGGCACAGGATTTTTCACTTCGCTACCCACTAATTGACGGGCATGGTAACTTTGGCTCGGTAGATGGTGACGGTGCGGCTGCTTATCGTTATACCGAGGCAAGAATGAGCAAGCTTGCAGTAGAAATGCTATCTGATATAGAAAAGGATACAATAGATAAAATACCAAATTATGACGAGCAGTGGTTAGAGCCAACTGTTCTTCCATCACGCTTTCCGAACCTTTTAGTAAATGGTTCATCTGGTATTGCTGTTGGTATGGCAACAAATATTCCACCACATAATTTAACAGAGGTAATAAATAGCATTATTGCAACAATTGAGGATCCAGAAATAACGATAGAAGAGCTTATGAACTACATCAAAGGCCCAGATTTCCCAACAGCAGGGCTAATTCTTGGCAGAAGTGGCATTCGAAGTGCGTATAACACAGGCAGAGGCAGAGTTATTATGCGTGCGAGGGCTGAAATTGAGCCAATGAGCGACATTAAAAACCGCATAGTTGTTACCGAAATTCCATATCAAGTAAACAAGGCACGCTTAATAGAAAAAATGGCAGAGCTTGTTCACGAAAAACGCATTGAGGGTATTTCCGACCTGCGTGATGAATCTGACCGTGAGGGTATGCGAATAGTTATCGAGTTAAAGCGTGATGCAAATGCGTCAATCGTACTTAATCAGCTATACAAATATACACAAATGCAGGATAGTTTTAGCGTTAATATGCTTGCACTTGTTAAGGGCGAGCCAAAAACCCTTAATCTGCGTGAGGTGCTTGATAATTATATTCTTTTCCAAAAGGAAATAATAATCAGAAGAACTAAGTTTGACAAGAAAAAGGCAGAGGATAGAGCACATATTTTAGAGGGACTTCGCATTGCACTAGATCACATTGATGAGGTTATCGAAACAATTAGAAAGAGCTATGATACTGCAAAGCTTGATTTGATGGAGCGTTTTGGGCTTACAGATATACAGGCACAAAGCATTTTAGATATGCGTCTTGCACGTCTTGCAGGTATCGAGCGAGAGAAAATTGACAAAGAATATAATGAATTAATGGAAAAAATAAAATATCTAACATCTGTTCTTGAAAGCGAAGAAATCGTGCTTGGCATTATAAAAGATGAGCTACTTCTTATCAAAGAAAAATATGGTGATGAAAGACGTACAGAAATCACTGCAAGCTTTGATGATATTGATGATGAGGACTTAATCGAGGAAGAGGAAAATGTTATAACCTTAACTCACTTTGGCTATATAAAAAGGCTGACGTCCGACACCTACAAGGCACAAAAGCGTGGTGGCAAGGGAATTATCGGTCTGCAAACTCGTGAAGAGGATTTTGTTGAAACCCTATTTACCTGTTCAACCCATGCACATTTGTTATTTTTCACAGATAAGGGCAGAATGTATCGTATGAAGGCATATCAAATTCCAGAGGCAGGCAGAACAGCAAAAGGAACTGCAATTGTCAACCTGCTTCAAATTGACCCAGACGAGAAAATTTCTGCTGTAATTCCTGTTAGGGAATTCGAGGACGGTAAATTCCTTGTTATGATGACAAAAAATGGTACAATTAAAAAGACGTCGCTAAACGATTATGACACATCACGAAAAGGCGGTATTCGTGCAATAGAATTAAACGAGGATGATGAGCTAATTAGGGTTAAGCTAACCGACGGAACAAAGCAAATAATTATCGGCACATATAAAGGTATGGCAATACGATTTGACGAGTCAGACGTTCGCCCAATGGGCAGAGTGGCACGAGGAGTAAGGGGTATTCGCCTAAAAGGTGACGATTATGTTGTTGGTATGAGCGTGTGCCGAGAGGGTTGTGACCTTCTTGTTGTTTCTGAATATGGCTTTGGCAAACGAACAGATATTAATGAATATAAGATACAAACTCGTGGTGGAAAAGGTGTTACAACCTATAATATTTCCGACAAAACTGGTAATGTTGCAGGAATACACATTGTAGATGACAAGGACGATATTATGCTAATAACGTCAGATGGCACTATAATTCGTATGGCTGCACAGGATATAAACACATTTGGTAGGGTTACAAAGGGCGTAACAATGATGCGTTTCGATGAGGGCGTGAAAATTGTTGGCGTTGCAAGGACAGACCATGAGGAAATTGTAGAAGATCCAGCTGAATTAGAAGAAATAGAGCAAGTAGATACAGTAGAGGAATAAAAAAGGAGTTGGAAATTTGGGACGGCATAAATACGATGCAATTCTTTTTGATTTAGACGGAACACTTACAGAGCCAAAAGAGGGAATAGTAAACGGAGTGCATTATGCACTCTCGAAAATGGGCATAGATGAAAAGGATAAAGACAAATTAGTCGCGTTTATTGGCCCCTCGCTTTATGAATCCTTTTCAAAATTTTACGGATTTTCAAATGAAGATGCAGTAAAATGTGTGGATTATTATAGAGATTATTACGCAACAAAAGGGATAAACGAGAATTTTCTAATGCCTGGAATAGATATATTGCTTAGCGACCTTCAAAAAGAGGGCAGGAGGTTATTCGTAGCAACAGGAAAGCCTACTGTGTATGCTGAAATAGTGCTAAGAAATTTTGACCTGCATAAATATTTTGAAATAGTAATAGGAAGTAACCTTGATGGCTCACGAATAGAAAAAGGTGAAATTATTGCAGAGGTATTAAAAAATATTGACTGCAAAAACCCTATAATGATAGGCGATAGGGAACACGATATAATCGGTGCAAATGAAAACAAAATCGATTCAATTGCTGTAACATTTGGCTATGGACAGCGAGAGGTTTTGCAAAAATATAATCCAACATTTATAGTGGATACAGTAGAAGAGATAAGGGACATCTTATAAGATGCCCCTTTTGCTTTATGCATTTGTTATTTGTTTTGATGAAACAAGTGCTAATGAAATTATAAGTGTGATTATAAGCTCTGGCAATAGGAAAGTGCCGTTGTAAATCATTGAATAAATCCATGGGTTTTGAGTTCCAGCGTATTCGTAAAATACAATTGCACCACTTAGAACATGACATACAAACCTTGCAAGAATTACTACAAAAATACCAATAGAAATTTTAAGCTTGTTTTTGCCGAAATATCCAATAAGCCCAATCACAGCATAAGCAAGGATATAATCAAGGATAATCGAAAGTGGGTGCAGGCTAAATTGCTTTCCAAGGATAAATTGCAAAAGCCCTGTCGCAACGCCTGTTGCAACGCCCCAAATTGGGCCACGGCGTACGCCCATAATAATAATTGGAACCATAGAGCCAGCACTTACCGAGCCACCCTGTGGCATTTGAAATAGCACTATTAAATTTAGCAAATACGAAAGTGCAGTCATAATTCCTGCCTCAACTAAGGCTGTTAGATTTGTTTTTTTCATCTTCATTTCTCCTTTTTGTTTTTTTATTAGGTAATTGCGAAATACAAGTTTTTCGGAAGGGTCAAGACCCTTCCCTACAATTTATGGTTAGACTTTGTTACGAAAATACAATATGTAGGGAACAGTCTTGACTGTTCCACAATTTCGCAATTACCTTATTTTTTTTATACAAAAAACCGTATGCACAAATGGTTTCATTTAGCATACGGTTAAATAATATATTATACTATTATCCCTACGCCGGCATTATCCGTATCAGGTTTATCAGGTCGAAGCATAACGCTCCCTCTCAGCCGAAGTAATTTCAGCTCCCTGTTTTTAATTATTTATTTATATTATCATAAAAACCATCTTTAGTCAACTAAACTTCCATTTTATTATCAATTAGATAGGTTGTTGCATAAAAAAGTGCTATCGCAAAGGAAATATAAAACACTACAACACCTATATTTACGATAAAAGCATCTGGTGTAGAAGAAAAATGAAATGAGACTAATTCATAAGTCTTTACTTTAACATCTAAAATTGACATCTGCCCAAAGAAATCTGTAAAAAAGCTTTCTATAAAGCCTATTAAATTAAAAGCTATAACTGCAATAACTATTTTAATTGCTTTGTGTATCCTTATAAATTTAAATACTACTAAAATAAAATAAATAATTAGTATTAGTAACAGTAATTGAAATAGAAAAGCTGTGTATCCCAAAAGGCTTGGGACTATATTTTTACTCAAAAAGTTGAAAAACATATATAAATACTGCCTTGATGCACCTCTCATAAGCATATAGGCGTAAGACGTAAACCAAAGAAAAAATGATACACTAACCAAAATTGCTTCAAAAAGTGTTATTAATAATTTTGCACCTATAATTTGATTTGCACTTTTAGGTATTGATGCAACAAGGTATTTTGGGTTTCTGAAATAGTCTGTGCGAAAGCTTGATATACCGTTAAATAGTGGGAATACGAAAATTACTGGTGAAGAAATAAGAGCAACAACAAGGAGGAATGGGTCGAGGTTGCTTATATAATTTAGCGGGTCGGTTGTTAATGGGTTTTTAACTAATTCATTTGCTAAGCGTTCAAGGCTTGGTGCTAAAAACATAAACCTTATAGCTATTAAAAGATTGACAATAAAGATACCTGCAACCACCCATAATGTTGGAATTTTCCTACTTTTAAGCTCATATTTTAAAAGATTAATCATTTATAAAAACCTCCCTATAAATTTCATCAATTGACTTGCCTTTTTCCTCTCGCAAATCCTCTGCGTTACCAAAAAGTGCAATCTCGCCATTTCTAAGATACAATACGTCATCAAATAATTTTTCAACATAGTCAACAAGGTGAGTTGAAATAATAACAGAGCTATTTTCTGTGTAGTTTTTAATTATTGCACTAACAATTTTATCCCTCGCAACTGGGTCAACACCACCAAGAGGCTCATCTAAGAGATACAGCCTTGCATTCCTTGAAAGACTTAATGATAGGCTAAGTTTTTCCTTCATACCCTTTGAAAGCGATTTAACAAAAGCCGTTTCGTCTAAATTCATAAATGAGAGCAATTCATTAAATTTTGAACTGTCAAAATCGGTGAAAAAGTCAGCATAATATGATTTTGCATCTGAAATCTTCATCCAACTATATAGAAACTCAGAGTCGCTAAGAAATGCTGTACACCCTTTTGTTCCGCAAGATGGCTTTACGCCGTCAATTAAAATTTCACCACTTTTTTGCCTTAATAGCCCTGCTATTAGCTTTAAAAGTGTAGTTTTTCCACTGCCATTAGGACCTAAAAGACCTAAAACTCTGCCCTGTTGAAGCTCGAAGCTTAGGTTTTTAAGTGCACACTTACCTCCGTAATATTTTGTGAGGTTTGAAACTGAAAGTCTTGAATTTGTTAAATCCATTATATATCATCCCTTTCTAAATAGTCTGTAACGCTTTTTATTATTTCTTCATTTCCCATTCCAAGGCTTTTCATACCCTGTGAAAATTGCAATAAAATTGATTCTGCCATTTCGCTTTTTATATTTTGCTTAATACTAACGTCATTCGATACAAATGTACCCATTCCCCTTTGTGAAAAGGTTATGTTTTGGCGTTCAAGCTCTTGATACGCTCGTTGAACAGTGTTTGGGTTTACGTCCATATCCTGCGAAAGCTCTCTAACAGAAGGCATTTTATCACCACCCATTAGTTTTTCGGTTACAATTTGTTGCTTAATTTCCTCAACAATTTGCTGATATATGGGTATTCGTTCGTTAAAATCAAATGGCATTAAGCACACCTCCTTTGCTCTATTGTTTTAGTGTACCATTATGATAACACACTAAAACAAAGTTGTCAACACTTTTTAAAAAAAAGTTCACCTAAGTGATTTAATTTGAATTTTTAATAATCGTAATTAATTCGCTTGAAGTTAAACTGTTAGAACGGTTAATTCTTCCGATATTTGTGTCATTCGTAAAAGGATTAGCAGTGCCACCAGCAGTAGTAAAACGAAGCTTGAAGCCCTTTTTTTGCAGCATAGCATCAATATTATTAGAAAATATACCATAAGGATAAGAAAGCGAGAGAGGGGTTTTATTTGTCAATTGTTTTAATATAACATTTTCACTTATAAAATCATTTATTATAGCCTCATTAAAGTCTAATTTATTATACATTTCACCAAGAGTAGCCTCCTGTAAATTATGTAGCCCATTGGAATGGTTGCCAAATTCAACTAAATTGTTAGCTGCCATTTCTATTATTTCATAACTTGTTAAATAGCTTTTTTTATCTAAAAATCCCCCAACAACAAAAAAGTTAAACTTGATTTTGTATTTTTGCATTAAAGGAAAAATATATTTAAAATCACTTTCATAGCCATCATCACTTGTTAAAACAACAGATTTTTTATATTTATTTATTATTTTATCCCCCTGCAAAGGGTTTTTATTTATAGCAGAGTAAATATCAGAAAGCTCTGTAATGCTTAGCGTTTTATAGCCATTAGCTATTAGTAGCTTGAAATCCTCCTCTAATTTTTGTGGCGAAATGCAGTAGTCCGACCATTTACTGCTATCCTCTGTAATTAAATGATATGTAATAACTGGAATAGATAAATCATTTTTATTATTATATAAAAAGTCTAATACTGTTGAGCCAAATGCATTTGTTGGCATTATCACTATAAATAACAAGCAAAAAATAAAATAAATACGCCTCATAAAATAAACTCACCCTCTCCATATAAAAGTATAACACCAATCCTAACCCCTCGTCAACCTATAAATGGGATAAATGTAAATATATTACATTTATATTACAAACAAATGGAATATATTGACAGTTAATGTTAATGAATGTATGATAGTTAAAGTAAAGCCACTGTATTATGGCTATCAAAAGAAAAAACAATTAAATTTAAGGAGGAATGTAAATGAAATCAGCACGAAAAGCGGTTGCAGGTACACTTTGTGCCATATTTACCATTAGTGTTGTAAGCGTGTCTGCAAGCTGGATACCAGCGGGCTATGACACTACATCACCAGGGGATTATGGTAAAATTTACAACGAAGTTTTAGGGGGCAAGTCAACAAGCAATCATAAAATCATTCCTGTGGATGAAAAAGACATTGTTTGGAAAGCTGAAAGCTTTGAGTTTGTATACCCACATGCAGGGTATGACAGATTATACCTTGAAGGAAATTGGCAAAACATCACAAAGTACAACGACACCTTCCCACAATGGGAAACAAGAACAAAGGATTATACATGGGAAATGGCATATCCCCACAAAATATTCCAAAGACAGCAAACGAATATTCCTTCCGCAGGCTGGACTTGGGATTTCTATCCTCAAGATGAAAGCAAGGTATTCACACAAACTAATAGATATGCAAGCGTTAAGGCAGATTACAGAATCTTTGGTATTGCAGATTTAAGATTAAACGAAACAAGAATTAGTGATGATGTTAAGGAAATGTATTCAAAATTCTTATCAAAAGGCATAGTGCCATTAGAAAACAGACCAATGTTTTCTGTTGATTCACTTAGCGAAAGAGATTCGAAAACCAACGAATATGTTATTTCTGATGAAGCGATTGCAAATAACATCGAAATTATTTATTCGAAATATTTAACTGGTCCAGTTTTTGCAGGGCCTGGTGTTAAAAATGTTGCACAGGCATATTTGGAAAACAGCAAAAATGGCTGGAAATGGGATTCGGACGTTCTTAAAATAGAAAAAAACGGAAAAATTTCTTGGACAAATGAAATGTTTGAAAGCGATGAGCCATACAAATACTATCAGTTCCTAATAGTAAATGGAATGATTTTAGATGGCAGAAACGGAACTCCTCGCATTGTTCGCTTAACAGGTGGAAAAGCAACGCCTAACATTACTTGGAAATATGCATTTGCAGAAAAAGATTATCCATATAGTGTAGTTGAAGCTAAATTTATCAATGGTAAGCTTGTTTTAGATGCAGACGGTCAACCAGTTTACAGAATTCCAACAGGTGAATTTGCTAATTCAACTATAAAAGTAACAAGCACAGACATAGAAATTTGGATTAATGACAACCGTGGCGGTTCGTACAAAATCAAATCAATTCCAAAATATATCGGTGTTGTAGGTCCTGATGCAACTGGAAAAGCTCCTGGCATTATAGATATTCCAT
>Ga0247840_10010685_pt1 | contig 11399 bp, 8 predicted proteins | sample LaCruzMarch2015__FD_192404 | JGI IMG/M metagenome (GOLD analysis project Ga0247840, IMG submission 192404) | Freshwater microbial communities from meromictic Lake La Cruz, Castile-La Mancha, Spain - LaCruzMarch2015_17m | ecosystem: Environmental > Aquatic > Freshwater > Lake | place: Spain...
CACCGGAAGACCGATGCGGGTCATCTCGGCGAGGTTGGCACCTTTGCCGCCGAGGAGGGGTTTCATCTTGCCGTCACCGTCGGCTTTGCCGTCGCCCCAGGTGTAAACATATTTGCCCTTGCGGGGCGCCGCAGACTTCACTGACTTGGTTTTTTTGGACATAAATGGAAAAAGAGGACCGATAGAAATAACAGCCTCCCCCGTCCTGTCAACGCGCTGGTGGCAGGAAAATGCGGGAGGCTCCCTGACCCGGCACGCGAAGCTTATTTTGCGCGGGAATTATCCGGGGCGGCTCTCGGCGCTGTCTCCGGCTTCCTCGCCAGCTCTTGTTCCTCCGGCCTGAGCGTGGCGGGATCGAGCGTGGCGCGAAGCGCATCGGCCTCGCCGGCCTGAGCGTTCGCCTGCAGGACCGCGACTCGGATGGCCTTGAGGTGGGAAGGGGCCTCCTTCCAAACGATCTGACGGCCTTCGTAGAGCCGGTCAGCCTCGGCAGGGTGCTCAAGCCGGAGTTCGGCGAGAGCGAGCACCGAGAGGCAGGCCAGGAATTCGGGCTTCTGGCGGAACAGTTCGGCGGCGGTTGCGCGGGAAGACTCGATATCCCGGCCCGTCAGAAGAGACAGGTAGGCCTGGTCGTTTCTCACTTCAAAGATCTGCGGGTAAGCCGCCAGAAATTTATCCATCAGCGCGAGGGCCTCGGCGGCAGGCGCATTCGGAGGGATCATCCGGACCAGCCCGGAAAAGTCCCCGGGCGTCGCCGCCTTGCGGTCCACCAGCAACTCGAGCGCCTGCCTGGCGCTTTCCGTGCGCCCGGCCTTCAACGCATGGGCGGCGATCTGGCGAATCGTATCTGCGGAGGAAAACGGCAGATTCCGGCGGATCGCCTGCCAGCAGGCATCGGCGGCTTCCCGATCCCCGAGCTGCCCGGCAACCTTGGCCAGAAAAAGCTGGCGGACCGACTCGTCAAGCGACGGCCGCTGCGCGGCATTGAGGAGCGCCCTGACCTCCTCCCAACGTTCCTGCGCGGCCAAGGCATCTGCGGAAACGAGGAAGGCGGGCTCGCTGGCGGCCAAGTCCCCGGAGGAAAAAACTTCCCGCACACGCTCCGGAAACCGCATCGCCAGCAACCACCGCGCCAAGGAACAACGGGCGTCGAGATCGAGCCCCTTCGCGGCGGCAACCAGTTCTCCCACGATCTTTTCCCGCCCGGCTCCCGGTTCTCCCATCCGGGCCTGCGCGCCAAGCAGCACATCGGGATACGTGTGGAGCGGATGGCTGAGCAGGCGGTCCGGACGCCATCCGGCCCGCTGGGTCGAGACTTGGTTGGCGGCCAGCTGGCGGAGCGCGGCGAGCCCTTCGCCCGAGTCGCCGGCCCCGAGTTCCACGAGAATCCTGCGGCCCTCCTCGCCGGTTTCGGGCGCTGCCGTGAGCAGGAGGGTTCCCAATACCAGCCGGATGCGGCGCATCTGGTCCGCCGGCAACCGTGCTTCGCGCAGCAACCGGGCCGCCTCGTCCAGCCGCCCCGCGTTCGCAAGCAGATTGGCCCGGGCAAGGAGTCTGCCCGCATCGAGATCGGGAGGCAGCCGCCCGGGCAAGGAGTCGAGAACCCGGGTCGCCAGGGCAGGGTTGTTCTTCTTGACCGCGATGCCGGCCAGCACCATCCGCTCCGCCGGAGTCGCGGACCCATCCTCAAACCAGACGGCCAGCATGCGGGACGAATCCGGATCTCCGGCCTCCGCCTTGTAGCGAGCGAGAATCCGAAGAACACGCGGGTCGCCCGGGGCCATCGAAAGCCCGGCCCGCATTTTTTCCAAGGCCACGGCCGGATCGCCCAGCTTCATCGCTTTCTCCACCCCCGCCAGGATCGCGAGCGCCCTCCAGACCTTGATCTCCCGGTAAAGCCTCGGACCGATTGCGATCCCGATACCCGCCAGCACCACCAGGACTATAGATATCCGGAACTTCCGGCTGGCCAGAACGCGTTTCCACAGCGGCTCGGGCTCGGGCTCCTCGAAATAGGACGGAAGTTCCTCTTCTTCGGACGGCCTCACCGCGCCGGATGCCGGCTCCTCAGGATCCTGCGGTTTTTCGGTTCCGTCCTTCATTGTCCGGACGGGCCCGCAAGGTGGATGTTATTGTCGAGCGCCGCCCGCAGCCCCCGCTCGGCTTCCTCGTAGCTCCCCGCGTTCCATGCCGCGAGTTCGAGCAGCCGCTGGCCCCGGTTCCTGCGCCCATCACGGACCGCGTCGAACCGGCCCCTGACGCTCGCTCCGCCGGATGGCGCTTCGTCGACCGCTTTGGAAAAATCCTCGCTGATCGCGTGGAAGACGAAGAGCGGTTGCCCTTTGTCCCTGAACCGGTAGGCGTCGATGGACATCCGCAGGCCGCCTTTTTCGTAGAGCACCGGCGGGTAAGTCTGCTCGAGGACCATTCCGGTCGCGGCGAGACAGACCGTCGGGGTGTGGGTGTAGGTGACCTGCGCCCCCACCTTGCCGGGCATCCAGCGAAAATAATACGCCTGCCAGCGAAGGCCGGATTCATCCATCCAGCTCTCGGAAAACCCCTCGGGAAAACGCAGGATATCGAGCGTCCGATCCGGCACCCGCAAGTCTCTCGCTTTCCCGGACACCGATTGGCGCGCCAGGCTCCACTCCACCGGGCGCTCCCCCGCCCGCTCGTGCGAGCGATACCAGGCCTCCGTGCCCGCCCAGGAAATGATCAGCGCGACCGATGAGGCCCATAAAAGCGGCGTGGAGCAGGCGTCCCGCCTGCTGTCCTCTCCACTCGCTGGCAACCGGGACGGTCGCCCCGATTCCGTAACGCTGCGAGAGTTTTTTTTTCGGCCCATGAACGATCCGGCAACCCCGATGGCGATGATGCTCCCGACCAGAAGCACCACGCCCGCAGGGTCGTGCCAGCTCTTCTCGGCCGGAAATCCCATGGTCGTCGCCACGAACGAAAGGAGGGTCATCCTCAGCGTGTTGCCGGCGAGCGTCACCACCAGCGCGACCCCGACCAGCACCCAGCGCCGTCCGGTGCCCAGCCGCAGAAGCTCGCCGTAGCAGAGCGCCGCCACGATCCCGCTTTGCAGAGACCGGATCCCGCTGCACGCCTCCTCCACCCCCAGCAGCCCGCCGGGCAACAGGATCAGGTTCCCCTGCTGTTCCGCCGCATGCCCGCACCAGTTCAGGGCCTCCACCACGATTTGGGAATTCGCCTGGATCAGCACGCTCATGATCCCCTCCTCGAACTCGCGCGGCCACGGGATCCCCGTCAGCAGCAGGGCGGACGGAAACGCGAAATGCCGCAGCCACGGCAGCCCGCCCGCCAAAAATGCCGCGCCCAGCGTCCACGCGACCGCCGCCGAAAGCGCCAGCCCGGACAGGAGCCGCCAGCCAGGGTTCGCCTCGGAGACCGGCTGCGCCGCGCAGATCACCAGCGTCGAAATCCCCATCACCAGCCAAGCCGCGGCCGCAGGCCTCCCTGCGACGATCTCCCCTGCCGGGCGGTCCCTCCACCGCAGCACCAAAAATACGGCGCAAAGAACCGGCAGGGCCAGGCCGTATTGATATTGGGGGTTCAGCTCCCACTCCGACCAGGCCACCCTCACCGCCAAAAACCACACGAGCCCGAAAGCCACCGCGCCCGCGTATCCGCGCTTCCCCGTCCGCAGTGTCTCCACCAGCGTTGTCATCCCCTCATCAGGCCTTATACCAAGGATCCCCTGTGGATTGATGGGCGAGAACGATCCGGATTCCGGCATTGTTGCGGCCCTTGTCCGGTTGGGATTTATCCCGGCAGGAAGACCTGAGGAGTTCGGGGTCGTCATTGAAACAGGACGCCCCTCTCAAAACCCGGAGGGAGCTTCCTTTTTCATATTCATCCACACACCACTCCCAGACGTTTCCGCCAAGGTCGTAAATGCCAAATTTGTTCGCGGCAAAACTGCCTACCGGGGAGGTTTCCATGAAATCATCGACTTTGAGCCGGGGATGGTAATTGCCGGCCCCGTGCGGCGGCGGAAAATCCGACCCCCAGGGAAACTCCTCGATGATCCCGCTGCGGGCCCGCGGATTTTTGCCATATTCGTAAGGCAATCCGACCGCCGCGCTCCACTCCTCATCCCTGGGAATGCGGTATTGAAACTGCGGGTTGATCGAACCGAGCAGGATCTCCCGCTTGGTAAGCCATTCGCAGAACCTGTGGGCGTCCGTCCATGAGACGTTGACGACCGGATGGTCGGGCCCCTGCGGAAAATCCACTGCGGGCATCACCGCTCCCGTCTCCGAACAATAATGCTCGTAATCCCGGACTCTCAGCAGCCAGACACAAAACAGGGTTTTGCTGCGGGCGGTCGGCACGAACGGCATGCCGAGGCTGTTCAAAAAGGGATGGCCCAGCGCGGCCCGCGCGGGAATTTCGGCAAAGTTGCCCTGGTCCTTCGACTCTTCCACGGAGGGCGGGGCCGCCGGAGCGGGGTCGGGTTCCGGGGTGGCGGGCGACCCGGTCGCCGCGAAGGGTGTCGAAGGATCCGAAAATGCGGCCAGCAGCCGCTTGCGGTCGCCGAGCTTCGCAACCCCGACTTCCCGGAGATCGGAATCGGTCAAACCGGCCAGCAACGAATCGTCGATCTTCTCCTTGCGAAAAGAAGGATAAAGGACGCTGAGCCCGAGGTGGGCCAATGTTTGTTCGAGCCGGGATGCCATTTTTAAATGCCTCCGGAATATTCCAAAACGATCCGGCGCTGGCAAGCCGGGTTACAAGCCGAGCGCAGGATTGGACAGGACCTTCAGGGCCTTCTTGACGTCGCTGGGACGCAGGATCAGGAGGCCTTTTTTGGCGGATGGCATGGACGCGAGGTAGGCGTATTCGATGTTGACCTTCGCGGCCGAGAGGGCCTTGGCGAGTTTGGAAAGCCCGCCCGGACGGTTGTCGTTCTCCATCATGAGCACGTCGTTCTCGACGACCAGCGTCCCGTGGGATTCGAGGAGGGCGATGGCGCGGCGGGTGTCGCTGACCACCATGCGGACGACCGCGTGATCCACGGTATCCGACACGGTCAGACCGTAGATGTTGATCTTGTCTTCAGCGAGGGCGTCGCAGACTGCGGCGAGGGTTCCGGGTTTGTTGGCGATGAAAATGGCGAGCTGCTCGACGAGGCGGACGGATTTCATGAGTAGACCATCGCACACCGCGGGGCGGGAGTCGAAGGAATTTGCAATCCATCATTGAGCGTCCGCGTTCCTCCGCTAGGTTGGGGGCCTTGGAAATTCCAATATCCATCGAGAGCGTCGCATTCGGCGGGGCGGGCGTGGGCAGGTTGCCCGACGGCCGCGTCTGCTTCGTGCCCTTCACGCTGCCGGGCGAGCGGGCATTGGTCCGGGTCGTCCGGGAGAAAAAATCGTTCCTCGAAGCCGAGGTGGTCCGGCTCACCGAAGCGTCCATGGGGCGGGTGGCGCCGCGCTGTGCGATCTTCGGAAAGTGCGGCGGGTGCGCCTACCAGCACATCGCCTACCCGCGCCAGCTCGAGATCAAGGGCGCGCAGGTCCGCGATCTCCTGCGAAGGATCGGCGGGATCGCGGATGCGGAGGTGCGGCCGGCGCTCCCCTCCCCTTCCGAGTGGGAATACCGGAACCGGATCTCCGTGCATGTCGCGGACGGCCACGTGGGATTCCACGGGCGAAAGTCCCACCGCATCGTGCCGGCCGCAGCGTGCCCGATCGCCACGGCCCCCGTCAACGCACAGCTTGCCGCGCTCGCCCAAGACCCGCCACGCGAAGACGGGCGGATCACGCTGAGGGAGAGATCGGATTTTCACGGGTTCAGCCAGGTGAATGCAGGGGCGGCGGAAGTTCTCGCCGGGGTTGTGGCGGAGATGCTCGGGGAGGAAACCGGGCTGCTGGTGGACGCGTATTGCGGGGCTGGATTTTTCTCAAAAAAGCTGGCGCCCCGCTTCAACAAAATCATCGGCATCGAGTGGAGCGCGGGCGCCGTGCGGGCGGCAAAAGCCTCGGCGTCGGAAAAAGAAACCTATCTCGCGGGAGCGGTGGAATCCCATCTGCCGCAGGCTTTGGAAAACTCCTCCTCCTCGGACACCGCCCTGCTCCTCGATCCTCCGGCCGAGGGTCTTTCTCCCGAGGTCGTGGAGATCCTCGGCAAATTCCGCCCCGCCACCGTCGTGTATGTCTCGTGCGACCCCGCGACCCTCTCCCGCGATCTCAAGAAGCTTGGCGCCTGGTATCGCGTCGATTATATCCAGCCGGTGGATTTGTTTCCGCAAACCGCCGAAATCGAATCGGCCGCAAAACTGAAATTACTATGATGCCACGAAGACGATTCGGCCGCACCGGCCTCGAGATGCCGGTCTTCACCTGCGGGGGAATGCGCTTCCAGAATTCCTGGAAGGACGAGGAGGAGGCCCCGGACGAGGCCCAGAAAAACCTTGAGGAAACGGTCCTGAAGGCGATCGGCTCCGGAATCAACCACATCGAAACCGCGCGCGGCTATGGAAGTTCGGAATTCCAGCTCGGAAAAATCCTTCCGCGGCTCCCGCGCGGGGAGATGATCGTCCAGACCAAGGTTTCCCCGGAGGGCGGCGGAGCCAAGTTCCGTGAATCCTTCGAGCGATCGATGTCGCTTCTGCACCTCGACCATGTGGACCTGCTCGGCATCCACGGGATCAACAACCAGGCGGTCCTCGAAGAAACCCTCGCGCCGGGCGGGGCGCTGGCCGTCGCGCGCGAAATTCAGAAGGAAGGCCGCGCGCGGTTCGTCGGGTTTTCCACCCACGGCGACTGCGACGTGATCTGCCGGGCCATCGAAACCGGGGAGTTCGACTACGTGAACCTCCACTGGTATTGGGTGAACCGCTCGAACGGGCGCGCCATCGCGGCCGCCACCCGCCACGACATGGGTGTCTTCATCATCAGCCCGAACGACAAGGGCGGAAAACTTTACGAGCCGCCGGAGAAGCTCAGCCGGCTTTGCGATCCCCTCACCCCGATCGCGTTCAACAACCTCTTCTGCCTGCGCCGCCCGGACATCCACACCCTCTCGGTCGGCGCCGCCAGGCCGTCGGATTTCGACGAGCATCTCCGGTCGCTGGCGTTCCTCCCGGACGCGGACAGGCTCGTCGCCGAAATCGAAACCCGCCTCGCCGCGGAGATGGAGAACGTCCTCGGGGCCGACTGGTGCCGGAACTGGGAAACCGGAATCCCCAAGTGGGAGAACTGCCCCGGAGAAATCAACATCTGGGAAATCCTCCGCCTCTGGAATTTCGCCACATCGCTCGACATGGTGGCCTTCGGAAAAATGCGCTACAACCTGCTCGGGCAGGCCGGGCATTGGTTCCCGGGAAAAAATGCGGCCGAAATCCCCGATCTTTCCGCCGCGCTGGAATCCAGCCCGTTCCGCGAAAAAATCCCCGGGATTCTGCGCAAGGCGCACCGCCTGCTCTTCGACAAGCCGGTCGAGCGGCTCAGCAAGTCGGAGTAGCACTAACCTCTTGAACAATCTCAACAACAAAATGCCCGACTTGAACGAGCCCTCCTGGCATGAACCGGTAAAAATTCTTGATCGCCTGCTCGTCACCCGATTGATTGTGACTGCTGCGGAGCTGAAGTTGCGACGCGCCCCCTACAGCCTTGAGGAGAGCATACCAAGCGAACCACGACTGATGCTCGTTCTCAAGGGATCGGCGGACTACCAGATCGATGACTTTACGTGTCGGCTTACGAAGGGGCACATGATCCTCACGCCAGCGTGGGTTCGCAGAACATGGATCGTCTCCCCAAAACCTGGTTACACCTCGCTCGCATGGTGTCGCTTTTTGTCGACTGAATCCGAGTTGAAGGATCTGACAACCCCCATCACTCATAAGGTCGCTGATTTGGATCTCGAAAAGTCGAGCTTTGAGCGGCTTGAAAAACTTTGGGCGGCCCAGAATTCCACGGCAACGCTGAAGGGCGGAGGGCGAACTGAAGGCCGTCCTCGCGAGATTTCTCGGGCAGGCCCGTATGGTCACGGGCATCGGGAAGAAATCCCTGAGTTGCGGGGAACACGGAATCGAAGCCGCTCTCGAACACCTGCGCAGCCACTTTAGGGAGCCCAAGGCACTTCGTGAAGTCTCCCGGATTGCCGGCCTGCATCCCAAGTATTTCCGTGTGCTTTTTCGCAAATACACCGGCTTGACCCCCAGCGGCTATCTCATGCAATTGAGAATGCGCGCCGCTCGGTATTACCAGCACGAATCCAGCCTTCGCGTGAAGGAAGTGGCATCCGCTGTCGGCTATGACGACCCCTTCTACTTTTCCCGACTCTACCGAAGGTATTGGGGGCATGCCCCCACCGATGACCGCCGCACCGCACGGACCGGAGTCTCGGCAGATCTTCCGGATGCGGTCGCAGCCAAGAAGGCGACGGCCGGTGCCGGTCCGCCTCACCCTATCCGCCGGACGGCGAAATAACCGGGGGCCCGATGTGATCGGCAAGGAAGGCCAGGATCTCGGGGCGCAGGTCGCCAAACTCCGTCCGAATCCCGAAACCATGTGGTGCCGAGTCGAGAATCCGACTCCGGTGGGGAACCCCATGCATCTCGAGTTTCTCCAGAAGCTGCAGTGATTGGGCAACAGGAACCGTTGCGTCCGCCTTGCTGTGAACCACGAGGATCGGTGGCGCCCCCCGGCAGAGATGAGTCGCCGGTGAAGCAAGATGGCGGACCGCTCTAGGAGCCGTGTGCATCTCGCCAAACTTCCATCTCCCACCGATCGGCAGGAGATCAAAGACCCCGTAGAAATAGACCACGCAGGCAACCGGAAAGCGTCGAGGCAGAACGTCGAGTTCGGGATGACCGGTCGTGAGGCTGGTCAGCAATGCCAAGTGAGCCCCGGCGGAAAGACCGAACAACGCAATTCGCGAAGGATCAAGATTCCATGCCTCAGCCCGGCCCGATGAGAAGCGGAGCGCCTCCCGGCAATCGTTCAGACAATCCGGCCAGCAACTGCGTGTCACCGGGCTCTTGAGGATTTCGCCCGCAAACTCCATCAGACGGTAATTGATGGAGAATACCGCGTAGCCATTGCCCACCAGGAGTTCCGCGATTTCGACCTGGCGGCGCTCGGCCTTGTCGCCCTTCGCCCACCCCCCGCCATGGATCACGATCACAACCGGATGGGGCCCGCGCCAAATCCCGGGATCGGGCAGATAGGCGTCCAGGCGTTCGCCCCGGTCGCCTGCGAGAAACGGGACGTCGCGGTGGACACCGGACCCGCTGCGGAGGAAATGGCTCATCGTCCGTCTGGAAGGCGGATCCCCGCTTGCTTCCAATAATACTCCTCCCTCCACAGCAGGAGGCCCAACTGGATGGCGAAGTAGTTCTCATCAAACATCCGTCCGAAGTCCAGTCGCCGCCGTGCCGCGAGCTCCTTGAGAACCGGGCTCTGTTCCGGCTGTTCCGCGAGGGCTTTGAAAAAATCCGCCTGCCATTTCGCGTAAGTGAGGCCCTCCTCAAGGAATGCGATCCGCGCAAGGATCGTTTTGTCCCCGGCTGCCGCACTTCGGCCCCGTGCAAGGATCGACCTCCATTCCGCGATCTTCTCCGCAGGGTAGAAATTCGGGATCTGCTTGATAAAGAACTCGGCCCCGATCGGGGCCTCGGGCTCTTCGTCGTCCTGACCTTGAAGCGCCCCCTTTGTCAGTTCCCCCATTTTGTCAGCGACCTGCTCGGTGTGGCTTTCCAGCGCCGAGAAATACTCGCGGATGACCGGTGCCGCCGGACCGAATCCCTTCGTGCAGAAATCCTGGACGACCGCCTCCGGATCGAGGGACGGATCCCAGAGAAGCTTGGCCAGGACATAGTAATTCAGCCCTTGCGTCGCCCAGTGATGGACGATGGAGTCGTAATCCGCCCCGATCATTCCCGTCTCGAACCCATGCTTCAGGTCTTCCGACAGGCCCTTGACAAACACGGCGGGCATCGCATGTCCCTGATGGAGCGTGTTGGGCCGGAGGATGAGCTCCGGTGCGCTCGCCGCCCAACGGTTCCAGTTCTGGCGGTCTGCATCGAGGACATGGCGGTCAAAATAGTTCGTCCCGACAAAGACCAGCAGCGTGTTCGTCGGGAGGCGGGCGGCAATCGGAGCCGCGCGGTAGGCATTGTAGGCGGTCACACCGACTTTTGCCCCGGGTCTGAGCCGGTCAACAGCCCCGGCGATCTCCGTGAAAAAGCCCACCATCCGATCGGAGAGTGACGGATAAAGCCCGTTCAAGGGAAACCCTCCGATCAAGTAGCGGATCGGTGCCGGGGCCCCGTTGGCGGGATCTTTTCTCCGGCAGGCCGCGCAAAAGCAATAGCTGTTCCCTCCCACGTCGTTGGGCGCGATCGAGACCACGTCGCGCCGGGGGTCCTGCGCGAATTTTTCGACGGTCGCCGCGGCAATCGCATCCACAAGCCCGGGGGCGGACTGGCAAAAATGTTCCCGCGGCGGCGTCTGAATCCGAAAGCCCGTCGGCTGCAGGCTGAACCACTCAGGATGCTTCGCCCCGTGGCGGTCCCACCACCCCGAATAGGCATGGGTCGCGCCAGCGATGTAGCTCTGCCCGAGCCGCATTTGATCAAACCAGGATGCCGACTGGTCGTGCCGGGCCAGTTGCGTCTTCAGATCCCGGCCGAGCAAGGCGATGCTCGTGGCCGTCCGCCGGCCGGAAGCTTTGGCGCGGATCTCGCCCGTCGCCCCATCGGTTTCAAACCTCTTCGCCCCGCCCCCGGCGTCGCGAAGCTTCCGGATCTTCAGGGCCGGCGCGTCCCTCTCATCCAGCGCAGGGATCACCAGCGTCGCCGACTTCGGATAAACCGTTCCCAACTCGCCGGGCCAAAGCCATCGAATCCCGCAATGCCGCTCAAGAAATGCCGACACCGCAAACTTTGTCCCCCCCAGCTCCCATCCGTCGGGCCGCCGATCGCTTCCGCAAAGGAAAAGCAGATTTCCGCGGGTGAGTGCCCGATACCCCTCGGGCGGCAACCCTTCGCTCGTGACCCCGAGCGACTTTCCGACCTGCGTATCACCGACCACAATCGCGTAGGGGACCCGTTTTCCTGAAGCGTCGGTGATGTCCGTGGCATCTCCTGCTGATGACTTTCCCAAAGTAATCGATGATTCGCGCACAAGCGGAAGATCGGCACCGGTCAATGTTTTGAGTTCCTTCCGGAGGGTCTCCGCCGCCCCGGCGGCTGCTTTGGAGGGCGAATCGCCGAGCACGATGACCGCCTGCGGAACCCCGTCCAGAACGAGCTGCAGCGGATCACCCGCGGCCGGCGATTCCCTGAGTGTCGCTTGAAGTTTGCGGCGGTTGAGCGGGGCCCCATCGCTCGGTGTGGCATCCGCACCAAGCGCCTTGAGTTCCCA
>Ga0247840_10010686_pt1 | contig 11398 bp, 31 predicted proteins | sample LaCruzMarch2015__FD_192404 | JGI IMG/M metagenome (GOLD analysis project Ga0247840, IMG submission 192404) | Freshwater microbial communities from meromictic Lake La Cruz, Castile-La Mancha, Spain - LaCruzMarch2015_17m | ecosystem: Environmental > Aquatic > Freshwater > Lake | place: Spain...
AAGAAGTTTGATACCCTAAGAGATTGCACCATAGCTGGCTATGAGCTTATAGCAGAACAGAATAAGATATTCCCAATAGATCAGTTTGATAAAGTCAAACCATCCTTTAGTTTTGATTGCATAGAAACCCAAGAGCAATCCATATAATTACAATCTATAATTGACTTTTACATACCACTACATATAGTGGCTAAATGAAAAAGAAACACAAGACAGTATCAACGACATCTGTTCGTTTATCTGCACATGAGAAGTTATGTGCTGAACGAATGAGTACGCTTATCAAAACCATAGATGAGCTGCGTGGTGATGTTAAACAACTGCACTCAGATATGAATAAAGGAAAAGGCGTTATAGCTTTTCTTGTAATCATAGGTGCTTTGATAGGTTCTGTTCTTGCTATTCTTAAGTTTGTAAAATAACAACTAAAGGTTTACATTGCGAAAGGCAGACAAAGGCTTAGTCAGCGAAGCATTAGCACAAGCATACTTTGCTAAAGATCCTAATTTAATTGTATTCACAGCATTAGGTGGTGTTGGTCCAGTTGATCTTGTTACATACAATATTAAAACAAAAGAGTATTGCAACTATGACGTTAAGACTGTGTCATATAGAAAATCAAATACAAGATACGCACATAAAAAGAACGATAGAATAAATAGATCCCCATCTAAACTGCAGCAAGAAATGAATGTTAATATTGTATATGTTTATGAAGATGGTAAAGTAGTTGTTAAAGAAAATGTACGAACAATTAAAAAATAGAATTAAAGCTCACGAAGGTTTTGTAGCTAAGGTTTACCTTGACTCACTTGGTAAAGCTACCATTGGCTATGGTCATCTACTTACTGAAGAAGATGATTTTGTTGAAGGTGTTATCTATGACAAAGATATATTAGAAGAATTATTTGATAAAGATTTTAACAAGGCTGTGCAGGGTGCAGAAGAATTACTTGAAGATTATATAGTAGCTCCTCTTGCAAAAGAAGTAATTATTGAGATGGTATTTCAATTAGGAAAGACTGGGGTATCTAAGTTTAAGAATATGTTTGCAGCCTTAAAAGAATATGATTATACAAGAGCGGCTGCAGAGATGTTAAACTCAGCGTGGTATAGACAAACACCAAGCAGATGCGAAGAGTTGTCAAACCTAATGAGAAAGTGTCAGGCATAAATGTTACAAATGTTAGGAGCAGTTGCACCTCTTGCTAAGATCTTATTTTCTACAATAGAAAAATCAGTACCTGATAAAGACTTACAAGCTAAATTAAAATCAGATTTACAAACACAATTACTACAATCTAATACACAAGAACTACAAGCAGCAGCTAAGATCATTGAGGCTGAAGCTAAGGCTGGTTGGTTTGCATCTAGCTGGCGACCCCTACTTATGTATGTGCTTATCTTTATTCTTGTATGGAATTATATATTTGGTCCAATCGTTAAATTCTTTTTTGGTGCAGCTATTACAATAGAATTACCAGGTGATGTCTGGACATTATTACAAATAGGTTTAGGTGGATATGTTGTAGGAAGATCCGCAGAATCTGTTGCTAGAACTATAGCTAATAAACCCAAAGAGTAGTTATGAGTGATCTGAAGTTAAGTGATCAAACAAGCGTAGCTTTACCCATTAAAAATATTATAGGAATTGTATCTGCTATTATTGTAGCAGTGTGGGGTTACTTTGGAATTATTGAAAGACTTAATAAATTAGAAACCAATGAGAAGTTAATGGCACAGGATCTATTAAAGAAGGCTGAGCAAACTCCTAAGAACCAAGAGATGTATATGTTGATTGAGTATCAAGCTAAAGCATTAGATAAACATTCAAAACAATTAGAAGAAAACGTACACACTAAAGTTTTAATTAATCAATTAGAAAAGAAAGTTGAGAAACTAGAGAAGCAATTAGATTCATTGAGAGGTAAGTAATGGGTGAAATAGTATTTGCTTTGCTTATGTTTCTTAATGGTAAGTTAGAAAACTATACACCTAAAACTAATCTTGCTGATTGCTTAGAACAGAAACGTAAAGTAGAACGTAATGGTACAACAGATGCTGTAAGAATGGAATGCAAAGAAGTTGAAGCGGTTGTAGAAACTGATAAGCATGGGGTAAAAAGGATTAAAGAAATTAAAGGAATTAAATAATGTCAGATCAAATCACTACAATGTTTGGACAATCTTATTCTAAGAAGAAACCTACATTGCTTGCACAGCAAGGAGTCAAAGCAAAAGTAAAAATTAAAAATGGCAAAAAGAAACTTAGAAAATAAACATATAAGAAAGCCACCTAAGAAGAGAAAAGGTAGGCATACCAAAAAAGTTAATAAGAATAAGACTTATAAACCTTATGTGGGACAAGGTAAAATATAATGGATTGTATATTTAAAACTATGTATGGTTGTTTATTATTAGGTAAATGTAAGTGTTATGAGAAAAGAACATAAGAACCCAAAGGGTGGATTAACAGCTGCAGGTAGAGCTTACTTCAAAAGAACTGAAGGATCTAACTTAAAACCTCCTGTAAAGGGTGGTTTAAACCCACGTAGAGTCTCTTTTGCCGCTAGGTTTGGGGGTATGGCAGGTGCCATGAAGGATAGTAAGAATAGACCCACTAGATTAGCATTGGCATTAAAAAGATGGGGGTTCAGGAACAAAGAGTCTGCCAGAGCTTTCGCTGCTAGACATAAAAAGTCGTGAAAAGAAATAAGAAATTAAGTGTATTTCGTTGTGGGTTCTGCTTTATTTGCAATAAAGAATTGTTGTCAAACATGGGTGAGTGGGTTATTAATGCTGAACATAAGCGGTTTTGTCATGCAGGTGATGGTGATTGCTTTGATAGATATCACCAGGATAACCTAAAACGCAGAGCTGCACAGGAAAGAAAAGAAACAAGTTATAAAAATAACTACTAACAAAGGAAAGTAAAATGGAGCGCAAAGGTTTATATTATAATATTAATAAACGTAAAGAAGCAGGAACTTCTAGATCTAAAAAAAAATCTACGATATCTCCTGAAGCATATAAAAATATGCAAGCTGGTTTTCCAAAGAAAAAAAAGAAAACTATTTTATAGTTCTTTATTTATTTGTTCGTAGATATTCCAGATTTCATTCTGCGGTTTCCAAAAACCGATCTTTAAATTCTTTTGGTTATGGTGATACATAATCGTTGTATGATTTCTTTTACCAAGAATAAAACCAACAATCGTATAATTCATTCTAGCTCTTTCTAACATACAATTAATTGCAAGGGTTCTTGCATAAACAAACTTCTGCAATCTACTTGCTGATTTTATTTCATCAATAGATACATCAAGTCTTTTTGATACCTTTTCTAAAATATGATTAATCTCAGGAATGATATTAACAACATTAGTTTTTTTTGGTGCCTGGTTTATTAAATATAATTTCTTCTTAGAAATTACATTATAATATTTGGCTTTATATCTTGAAAGCTCATTATTCATATAATCCCAAACTAATCTGGACCCAGTAATAAAACCTTCTCTATATTCTTTATTCTGAATTGTTTTAGTTCTTCCTTTAATAGAAGTTTTTAATCTTATGATTGCTGCTTTAGTAAATTCACTCATTAGTATCTCCTTCATCAAATTGAAATATAAGATTAAAGAAGTCATAGATTAATGAAGTGGCTGCAATAAGTATTAGCAACTGCATTAATGTAACGATGTATGTAAGCATATTATCTCCTGTTGTTAAAGTTTATCTAAAAAAATTCCACATTATGTAAGCAGTAAAGATTACAAGTAATGTGTACCAAAAACCAAGTTCTGTAATCATATCAATCATTGATACCTACCCATTCATTATCACATTTAACACATCTGAATAACGCAGGTTCTAGATCTTCTATGATATCCTTAGTTGTAAGATTAGGAGTATACCACTCTTGAGTTAATTCACTTTGTAAATATACTAAGTTTTTTTTAACTGCGATGTAGTTAATCCTAGCGCTGTTACAGTCTGGACATCTAATTATTCTCATTGTGTTACCTCCTCTAGTTTAAGTTGATTATCATCAGCTTTAAATAACATCTCAACATATTGAGTGTAGTAAAAGTCTGATAATGTTGGATCTTTTTCATCTAATGATTTTTGTAAGAATGATTGAGCAAGTACATATTTATCTTTAATAATTTTATTCATAGTGATGCTACCTCCATTTCATATTGATCTTCATTAACCTTTAGCTCTAGTAAATTTCTTCTATCTAGTTCTTGTTTAATGGCTTTAAGATTAAGAAGAGCTGTTAAAGTTCTAACAGGCATGCTGTTATAATAATCATACTTGTTTAATAATATTTCATCAGAAGATCTTCTTATTAAATCTAATTGAGTTTTACTAATGATCATACCACCTCCGAATAATGAAAATCTTTTGAAGGGAAAACTGGTTCTGCTTTTGGGAACACAGCTAAAAGATTTTTTAATGCTTCTTCTTTGGTTGCTCCGGTTCTGCTTACTTGCACCTTCACAGAGTAACCTGCTTCTATAGCTCCAGTGCATTTAAACTTTTCTGTGTTGTTCATGCTGCCTCCTTGTTTAAGTTAATTGTTATTCCTAAATCTTTTATTGGAATATATTTTTTGTTATTCACGAAAACAGCAAAATTGTTTTGCACTCCATATTCGCAAATATCAATAGCTTCTCTCACAGTATTTACTTTAAAAGGTTTGACTGGTTTTAAAAGTTTAACAGCATCATTAAAGACATTTTTAATTTTAAATTTTATTGTCATTGCTGGTTCTACCTTGTATGTTTCTAACCAAGATTTCTTATTTATTTTTTGCATTTAAGCTGCCTCCTTTTGTTTGTTTAAAACTTTCCATCCAATGTCTCTGCAAAGATAGATGGTTCCATCAACATCAACTATATCGCCAACACTCATTGAAGTGTGATCACATTCAACTTCACCTTTTTTCATTGCTTCTTGAAAGTCAGCGCCTGTTCCAAATTTATCTTTACCTAAAAAACAAACTTTATTTGTTGTGTTGGTGTAAGATAATGGGTTTGTGTTGTCGCTATTGAATACACTAAATAAAGTATCTGCATCTTGATCATCACCGATGACACCTTCAAATACTTTAATGTGAGTTTTTGCAAAGTTAATTGTGTACTTTGCGTAAGGGTTAAAGTCTTTTTGATAATATACAATTACGTTTTTCATGTTGTTTCCTTTCATTGGTTGATTTAATTTAGTCAAAGAAGTTCCCTTTTACCCAAGTGAAGGTATCGTTTTTATCTATGATATCACTATTGTTATCACCGAACCAAGCTCCTTGAGGTAAATCAAAATAATTGTTGGCTTGTTCCATTGCACATAATCCGCCTTCAATATCTTGAGCTTTGAAAACATTTCCATCAAAGATGAAGGTGTATGTTTTTGTCATCTGGTTTCCTTTCTTTGTTTGATTTGGCATAACATATATATGGCATCGTCTAGCCAATATGTCTATATATCTACACAAAGAAATAATGTAGATAAATCAATAACTTATTCTGAATCTTTTAATTTAATTAAAGTTCTCACAACTTTTGTGTTGTCAACTTTATAAATTGATTTGTCTCCAGGAGATGCAATCTTAGCATCTTCTAAAGTTTCAAATTCTTCTTCAATGCGAAACATGCATTCGCCATAAATAATTTTTTTATACTTACTCATTGTTCTGCATGAGCGCATGAAGTTTTTGTTTTAACTTCCTGTATCTTTCAATCGCAATCTCTAAATAATTAATTAGATCTATTGCTTCTTCCTGAGCTTCCAATAACCATTGATCAACATCTTTTGGGTTGTCATGCATGGTAACTCCAAACTTTGACATGCCGCTAATTGATCTATGAACTATTTTATTAATTACTTTTTGAGTAATCGGATCTCTAGTGATGTCTGATAAACTTACTTTATCAGTGTCATGCTCTTGCATTTGCCTATCTTGATTGTAATCCATCCTCTATCCTTTAGTTGGTGAACATAATTATATACAGAATTTTTAGATTTAAGGTTCACCCCTCGCATGATTTTTTCATACGAGGGAGCTTCCTTATTTTTCTGAATATAGCTTTTTACAAAATCAAAAATTTTCTTTTGTTTTTTTGTTAAGCTATATCTCATTCTTATCTCCTGTAGGGTTGCTTTTGGAAAGTACCTGCAGGTTTAACTGCGGCAGCTCCATCCTTAGCTGGTTTAACAGAATAGATAGACAAGAACTCTGTGCCTTCTGGCATAGACTTTCCTGCTCCAACTACTTTTTTATAACCACCTATGTATAACTTTGATGATGCACTTGCATCAGCAACTAGCTTGTAGCCAGATAATATTGCTGTACCTGTGAAATCAAAGTCTGTTTCTTTTTCTTTAGTTGAAGGATCTGTAAAGAATATCCCTCCACTGTTTTTAGCATCAGCCATTAAAACCTCCTATTTTGGTTTGGTTGATTATGTTTGTTCTTGCAGAGCTTTGTGAAAACTTTGAAATTGGTTCTGGTTTTAGATTGTGAAGTTCACTCTCTTCATCATCACCTATTTCAAGCATAAAAGTTTTTAGCAAAGCATATTTAGTTGCATAACTAATTGCTTTACCTATTCCTTTATCTGATGGATCAACTCCATATCCAACAAATCCCTGCGCTGTGTAACAATCTTCCGGATTATCAATATTCATAAACTTCATGTCTATTGATACCATTGTAAAGTTACCTTCTCTTGAATGATTAGAGACAGAAGGAATTGCAATAATTCCCTGCTTAATCATTTCAGTCTTGATTGTGTTATTTACTTCATTGTGAGTTACAATTTTGTAAGGAACACCACCACGAGCTGTTTCTTTTGTTACAGACTTAGCATTCTTCATTACATTATACATGCGTATAGCTAATGAAGGCAGTTCTACGTCTTTAAACATTTCTTTATTTGTCATTATATCACCTTTATTGTTATTGCCTGGAGAATGGCTTGCACACTCTCCAGGTTATTTAAAATCAGACATAAAAGGGAGAACAAAATAAAACCAACTATAGTGTTTTTTATTTTATTAACGAATTGTCTGCTTTTAAATTTTTTAATTTCACACGTTGGATTAACTGTAATCATTTCAATAGTTCTTTTCATTTTGCTAAACCCCATAATTGCATAGCTTTATTTTTATATTGAGATCCAATGTTCCAAGCATAAGGATGATCAAAGTCTGGGTCCAGATCAGCAAAGTAACTATGCTCACCATTATGCCTAGCCATTAATCTTTCTCTGCGATAAGTAACTATCTGCGCTTGATTAACATATAAGTTTAAATTTTCTGGAAGTAATTGTTCACAGTTATCAGGTGTAAATAATTTATATTGATCTTTAGTTACGTATAATAAATGAGGTTTTTTCTTTGTCGCAAGCCAGTAAATTGCAACTTGTAACAAATGATTAGGATCAATTTTATCATTGATTGTAACATTATAAAAAGAAGTTGTTCCATCTTTTTTAGGTTTAGGAGCTTTCCTTCCCCATTTAGTTTTTAACTCCAGGAATGATGTTTCGTCTTCAAAATCTATTCTACCAATAACTGGTAGCACACAATTTTTTAATTTAACTGCAATAGTTCTTTCACAATGAATTGGTTTATTAAACTTAACTTCACTGAATGCTTTAAAAAATGTTTTAATTGTTTCTGTTAAATTTTCTCTGTTGTTTTGAAATTGTTGGCGATCTAAATCATCTACAGGTTTATATTCCATGTAATATGTCTCAGCTTGTTCGTATACTTTTTGAAATATAGTATCGTTAATTTCTGGATAAGGTTTATGAATAACATGTTTATCTCCTACCCATTCTACATCTCCATGTAATAATATTCCTGCTTTACCTACAGCATTACCTGCCTGCATTTTAGAATTAATATCAAACTCTCTGCGATCTCTCTCATCACAATATAAATATTTAAAACTCCATACTCCATCTTTTTGATTTAACTGCGATGGTGAGAAATGATCTATATTATATTTTTGAGACCAGATCGGAAGCAGCTCTCTTTTTTTCTTAGCTGCAAAATATTCTGCTAGAACTTTATCTGGTAAATAACTTGTTAATGTTTCCATGTTGTTCAAAACAGCTTATGAATTAATATAGAACAAATAACAATAGAATAGTTATAAACATTGTTCATAAGATCTTTGGTTGTATTAATAGTTTTTTTGGCTATATAACAAACACTATGAAATTAATAGATTTTAAGAATAAGAATAAGCTCAGTTATAGTGGATTAGCAAAGATGCTGGAGATCAGGGGTAACAATCCAACAGCTACAGTTCGTAAATGGTGTTTAGGTGAAAGGATCCCACGCAGCTCTAACATTATTAACATTCAAAACAAAACAAATAATAAAGTTAAAGCGCAGGATTTTTATGGTTAATAGAAAAGAGAAATCTAAAAAATATAAAAACAAAGAAATAGATTTTACGCATTACATTGTAACCTGGAGAGACATTGTATCAGACAGCTCCTGGCAGACTATTGATGATGCAACAAATCAGAAGACAGCAATCGTTAAAAGTTTATGTCATATTTTAAAAAAAACAAAAACAGACACAATAACTTTTGCCGATTATAGTATTGATAATAACGATGAGAATAATATTGAAATTGCTAACACAAACATTATTCCAAACTCAGTTATTGTCAGTGTTGAAAAGACTAAATGAAATTAGTTTTAACAATTATCATGATGAATAGCGCAACGCATAACTTTGAATATAAGATTGATAAGTACAATGCTTATTTGTGTGATGCTGCATTTAAAGATTTAACTTATTCAAGAAGTGTAAGAAATCACAAAGGCAAGAAACAAATGGCAACTTTTTATAAAAGTAAAGAAGTATTTGCTTATAGTTGTGAGGTTAAATTATGAAACGTGGACCCAATGATCTGGATGAAATTATAGAAAGACAAAAGGGTTGTATTGAAAGACAAGAGCTTTTGATTTTAGAGCTAAAAAAAAAGGTAGATATTTTAACAGAAGAGCTGCAAGTAAATCAATTAGAAATTACTAAATTATTAAATAAATGACTGGACATACAGCGGAAACACACAAAAAGATTAGAAAAAATCAGTCTTTAAACATGGATGATTATCATCACCCACTTGAAAAAATTGAGCAATTAAAAAGATTTAATTTTAATGATTTAAAAATACTTGAGGTTTTTGCTGGCAAAGGAAATCTATCTAAATATTATAATACAATATCAAAGGATGTTTTGTCTTTAGATAAAGAAACCACTGGTAATAGTTTTGATTATATTTTTAAGTTAAGATTTGAAAACAGAAAATTTGATTTAATTGATATTGATAGTTATGGATATCCAGATAAGTTTTTTCCAACTGTTTTTGAATGTTTAACTGATAAAGGATATTTAATTTTTACTTTCCCTGTAGTTGGTGTGAATTGTTTAAATGGTATAACAGAACAGCATTACATTAATTTTTGGAGATCAAACAGACCCACAATAGGAGATATTGTTGGGTGTATAACAGATTTTTCACTTAGAAATTGGCAGCTAGCTAAACTAGTTGATGTAACAAAGATTAAAAGAATTTGGAGATTTATATTTTTAATTGAAAAACAAAAAGCAACAATACTTTGCAATGTAAGGAATAAATAATGGCAAGAGATAATTACTATAATGAAGGTGATAAATACTCACAATGGCATCGTTATGCTGATGATAATTTGGGGATGATAGATTTAGATCAAGTTGAAATATGCAGAAAATGCTACGAACCTTTATTTCTTGCCGAGACTTGCTACGATAAAAACCAAGCATACAAAACATCTACAACAACACGAAGACTTGCTGAGAGAGCTAAGTTGGATGCTTACCTGGTATTTTATCAATACGATGAAATTAAGGGTGCTGTGATCGGTTTTAGGGTACAAAAAATAGCACCATTCAAATCGCAGATGTTCCAATTAAGTGTACAGGATTGGATCGGTGAAATGAGAAAATATCACGAAGATCATAAGAAGTTTTGTATTAAGGAAACAGGTTAGTCTATAAATGAGCTTGTATCACAAATTAGATCCGTTGATTATGAGACATGATAAGTTATCCCCACAATCTAAATTAGTTTATTATGCACTAGTTACATTTTGGAATGAAAAGACGAAAAAATGCTTCCCCAAGATGAAAACTATCAGTTCGCTAACAGGTTTATCATATTCAACTGTAAGACGTTCCATTGCGGAGCTTGCTAGACTAAAGGTTATAATCGTGCATAGACTTAGATCCACGCAATCGTATACTTTACCACTTCAAAACAAGATATGCCTCACAGAACACTCAGATGTGCCTCACAGGCATAATAATAAACTAGATATATATAACTATAATAGTAGATATAAAAATTTTAGTAAAAACCCTATTCAGTTAAACCTCAGATCCCCCATCCCTCTGGATGATAAATACTTAGTTAAATTTAAACCTATTGGAATTGAAGGGGAATTTGTGTGCGTTGAGGAAAAGAATACCGGCAAAAGATTTAAAATACACAGGTTCAAGAAACAAGATCCAATACCTGATTAGTGTTTATAACTTATGTGTTGCAATAGGTTGTATGTTCGCTTAGATAATCCACAAGATATGGTTGGAAAACCTTTACACAAGATACAGTGCGATAGCATGACAAGGGGAAGTAAATACACTGTAAGATGCAAGGCAAAAGGTTATCTAATGAAATCTGGTTTTTATAGATGTAAAAATCATGGAGGAATGAGTGATTGGAATGCTAAGACGATTGAAGGTAAACTCAGAGCATTACGTAACTTAAAGTTTTTAAAACATTTAACTGAAGATGAACTCAGAGCAAAATACATTAAGCAGCGAGATCCAGGAGAAGACAGCTCAACAGTTAATAACACTTGATAAAATCTCTACTGAGTTAGAGAAGGGAATACCACTCACTAAAATTTGTAAAGACAAAACGATGCCGAGCTTATCTACTGTTTACAAGTGGATGCGTGAAGATGATAAAGTTTATAATCAGGTAATGAAAGCACGCAGGATCGGTGCGTTTACATTGCTTGATGAGATTAACGAAGAGCTAGCAAACCCCAAGAGTAATCAGGAGATGATGTATTGGCGAGAGAAGTTAACGCACGTACGTTGGATGGTAAGTAAATTGATATCGGATATCTTTGGTGAAAAATCTAAGCAAGAGATCAAACAAGATAATACAATCACAATACGCTGGGGTGGACAGGTAAAGAAAACAATAGATATTGATGCTAAAGATGTTGAATAGTTGGTTAATGCATACGTTGGCACACAGTCTTGCGCGCGCGTTATGGAGTTCATTTCCGATAACGTTTAATTATCGGAAATGCAGTGTAGGT
>Ga0247840_10010688_pt1 | contig 11396 bp, 8 predicted proteins | sample LaCruzMarch2015__FD_192404 | JGI IMG/M metagenome (GOLD analysis project Ga0247840, IMG submission 192404) | Freshwater microbial communities from meromictic Lake La Cruz, Castile-La Mancha, Spain - LaCruzMarch2015_17m | ecosystem: Environmental > Aquatic > Freshwater > Lake | place: Spain...
TTGTCGGTCAAGGAAGTTAAATTTCACCCCGTGCTTAATCGCCTCTTTAAGTAACACCTGCGTGGATAACTCTAAATCTTCAAAACCACTGAATTTATAGAAAGTTTTTTGACTTTGAGCTAAATAATTCTGCGCCTGCCCCATAAAAAATTTACTATAACCGTGGGTGGCGATTTCATTTGCAATCTGCGCGGCATAACTTGGCATATTTTCGCGTAATTTGGCTTGCATGCTCTGCAAAACCGCTAATTTGCTACTTTCAATTCCCAAGCCACTCAACGAAGTATAAACTTGCTCAAGAAACTCACTGCCCCATTCGCGCAAACTCCGTTCTTCACTCGCCGAATAATGTAAGCGAATATCTTGACTCCGATCAGCATCGGCAGCCAAAATTTGATTCAAATTAGCAAAACGATATTCCTCATCACTTAACCAAAAATCAGGCGCAACTAATGAATACACCAATAATAAATGAATAAAGTCTAAAGATTCTTGTGTAATCCCAACTTTAGTCAGCGGATTAAGATCCAAGGTACGAATTTCAACGTAATTAATTCCATTTTGATGTAAATCTTTCAACACTCCAGCTTTACTTGAACCCTTAAGGCGCAACTGTGAATAATATTCTTTAGCTGCAATAATGTGCCCATCATTAATTGCACCTTTAATATCAGCAATATATTCATACAATGAATTATATGAAACGTAAAAATGCTCTAAATTACGGTAACCACTAATTCCATTTCTAAAACTGGAACCTTTAAATAAATAACTATCGCTGCTAATTTTTTCCTTAGCTGGATTACAGCATGAAATATACGATTCATGCGCCACCGAATTAGCACCAGTTAAATAAATTACCAACCAGCAATATTTCAAATAATAACGCGCAACTTTAAGATAAACCTGATCACGAAACTCACGAAATGACAAATTTCCGGGATTAGCATTGTAAATCAATGACATAAACTTATCGCTAAATGAAAAATTAAAATGCACCCCCGAGAGCAATTGCTTACGTGTGCCATATTTATTGGCTAAATATTCACGATATTCGGTAATTTCTGGATCGGTAAATTGTGCGGCTTTAATTAAGTGATCGTCGTGAGGTAAAACTGGTGGCAAAGAATAAGGCCACAAAACTTCGTTATTCAATTCCAATGACACAATATCATGCAACGCCTCAACAAAATTAAGCACTTCCTTGGTCGTGTCAAAAATCGGCGTGACCATCTCAACTTGTGCTTCGGCAAAATCAGTGGTGATATATGGGTGTTTCGCCTTATCGCCAAAAGCCTCTGGATGCGGTGTTAAGGCGATATTTCCCGCTAAATCGGTGCGGACATTCTCTTTTTCCAAACCAAAATTACCACTTAATAATAAACTACCTAAATTTTGCTGTTTAATTAAATCATAAAAATTCACGTGTCTTCTCCCAATGAATCACAACTTACGCAGTTGCTAAATTAAACAAACTCCAGTGCACACACAGTCACCGGAGTTATCCCGCATCAAGAAGTTAATTTTCTTGAGTTATTTGCTCGGTGTCACATCCAAATAAGTCATCATACCAGCACCCATATGATAAAGCATATGGCAATGCAACATCCACTTACCTGGATTACTTGCGACAAATTCAACCGTTACTTGGCTATTTGGTAACACAAGTATTGTATCACGCATTGCGCCATTTATGCGTTTACCGTTAATGCTAATTACTTTAAATTCATAACCGTGTAAATGCATCGGGTGCGCCATCATGCTTTGATTATCAAAGGTCATACTAACTAATTGCCCTTGTTTCGCATGTAACGGCGTAACATTTGGCCAAGTTTGACCATTTATTTGCCAAACATAATTCTGCATATCGCCAGTAATTTTAAGCTTCAAATTTACTTTATCTTTAGCACTCGCAAGCGCTGCAAGACTGTGTAACTTCAGCTCATCCGCATAATCCAACGCTGGGGCAACTACTGCCGCTTGTGACTCAATTGCTTTTAGCGCTGGTTTAGCCTGGGTAGTTAATAGCATCCCAGTTTGCGCTTTTAAACCCTCAACTTGACCTAAAATCGGGAAAGTTCCACCCGCGGCAGGGATTTTAACTAGCACATCTGCGCGTTGTCCCAAGGCTAATTCAAAGCGATTGCCTGTAAATGGCTTAATCGCCTGCCCATCTACTGCAACTAATTGACCATTTAATTTACCCAAGTTAATCCAGAAATTACTTCCCGAGGCACCATTAATAAAGCGTAAGCGCACGGTTTTACCCGCGACCACCTGCGTAATTTGCGGCTGATCTGGGCTATGATAATTAGTTAAATAGGCATCGTATTCTACATCATTCAAATCCATCGCCATACCTGCGTGTGCATCATGTCCACCATCTTCAGCTGAATCACTCATGTCCATATCCATATCAGACATTGATTCTGCACCCATCTTAGCCATCATCTGCGCGTGATCCAGCGCTATCTTTGGTACTGTGGCATTAGCATCAACAGGAGCTGCATCCATAGAATGCATCGTTGAACTGGCATTAGGCTTTAACTCACCCATAATTTGTTCTGGGGTTTTAAATGAAAAATCTTGAAACATGACCACAACTTGTTGTTGTTTTAAATCAGCCTTATCCAAGATAATTAAGGGCGCTTCTACCCCAGTTTGCAATTGTAAACCTTGATGTGAATGCATCCAATAACTACCAGTTTGTTGCAATTTAAATTTATAATGTTGCTGCTGACCTGGTGCAATTGGTTGCGCTTGGGTTAGTCCAGCCACGCCATCCAGTTGGTTTGGCAAAATTAGACCGTGCCAATGAATTACCGTTGATTCGACTAAATCATTCTTGAGAATTACGTCAAAATCACCACCAGCTGGTGGGTAATAACCCCAAGTACCATCGGGTTGAACAATTGTACCTAGTTGAACACTTTTGCCATTGACTTGAATCGTTTGTGATTTAACTTCAAGTATGGTTGGTAGCGCAAAACTACTACCAGTTAAAATCAGTAAACTCAGAATTGATTTTAGTTTCATTGCCGTAATTCCTGTAAAATTTTAAGCTCTTACCGCATTATATACCCCATGGTAGTATATCTGCAAATTTTTATACTAATGAGCGTAATCAAAATAAGCCGTATTTATCTTATGAAACTTAAAGGCTTGATAAATTACTGGGTTAGCAACCACAAAAAATAGCCGACAATCTAATTACAGTGCCATGCCACAAAAACTGAATAAATTGAAATAAGAATGTAGTGTTGTCAGTTACAATACGGTAATGATACAAACATAACAAACAAGTATATCTAGAAATGGAAACGCAACAAGTGTCTCCGTCTGAACTATTGCTCTAAAACCTATAGTAAGCTGATTAAGCTGAAACTAGAGTTCGTGCAGAATTAGTGACATTTGATTATATCAATAGCTGCTACAAACCCGAATCGAATACATTCTCAATGTGGCCACGCGTTCACAGAATGAATTGGAAGCAGGGAAACAGCGGCCAAACTAAAACGAAACTTAACGCTGGTTAAATATGTAAAAATTCTCAATAATTGGCTGAATTAACAACTCTTTGTGGCAGCAATATCTTAAGAAATTTAAATATTTTAGACCTTTTATTGATGTTTGGTGGGTTATCTGGATCATAGTCAATTAAAGCAAGGCCAACTAATTACTTATAGTTGGCCTTGAGTTAGTTATTTAGTACTTGTATTGGTCACCTTTTACAATTATCTCGGGGTCGCTTACAAATCTAGTGTTTCCTTGGTTTTTAAGCTGAAAGGTAACACCATTGGTAAACTTAAGTGTATTTCCTTCTTTTTTGCAGTTTGGAGTTAAACAAACAATCGTTGCAGTCGAAAACATTTCCACAATCCAATTGTGGTCATACCAGCCCCAACCACTATCCTGATTATAATGCGCTTCATGTAAGAACGAACCATACGAAATACCAAAATAATATAACTTACCAAGGTTAGCCTTGCCCCTGTTATACTCAATAATTCCGGTAACAGGAATATTATCTTTCTTGTATCCGCTATCAACTTGCCACCAAGGTGTCCTATGGTTTTCAATTCTAAATGCTTGATTGCAATTAAATCTGAAACATTGACTTGGGTTTTTTAACTCAATAGATTGATTATTATGAGTTGCAATAATGTTTTTACTGCTTTGATTTCCAATCTCTTTCACCACGTTTAATTTGAATGGTAGTTCATCATTGATTTTAATGACGCTGTTCACTTCAGAAGTATGAACTGGTTCCTCATTAGTGAATGACCATGTGACTTTGGGCTCGTGAGTTCCTTTTCTACTTTTTTCATGTACCCATATTGAAAATTGTTTTGGCCCAGTGTAATCTTGCCCCACAATGTTTAAATCTGATTTTTTAAATAATAACGATGTACCAGCAAATTTATGATTGTAATAGCTGGCGTCTGGAACTTTAAACCATAAGACTGATTTATTTTCATTATTATCGTTGCTGAATAAATCAGATTTGTCAATTTTAAAAGGTACTTTTAGCCATTCAAGATCTTTTGCGTGTAGGTCATACCTTAAATGATCGACAAATTCTCCACCGATGGTTTTTGTATCAAAGGAGTTGATATTGTATGTTTGTCTAAAATTCTCTTTCATGATGTCTTGTGTATCATTACCAATGTAATTTAACCCTAGTGGTTCAATTGGATCCTTAATGTTTTGCGGATTAAATTTTTCTAAAATTAACTTGTATTTGGATCCGTAGTAAGCATTAATAGCTTCTGCGTTTTTATCAAATGTATTTTGAGATGATACTTGCATTTCGACAGGGAAGTGCACATCGCTATCGCGTAGTAGTCTTGGTCCATTACTACTTATAACCCATGCTAGTGCTAGCTGCATTTCTTGCGCAGATTTTAAAGCTGCCATTGAGCTAGAAAAATAATAAATATATCTACTATTATAGAGATTTAGTAATTGCACTCTATCATAATTAGATTTATATAAATTAGTGTTTTGAGTTGAATTAAGTTGATTTAAAATATTGTTGATTTCATCTGTGTTTGCTATTTGGCTGACATGTATAGGTAATTGTTTAGTCATGTCATTAAGTATATGCTTAAGTGCTTCTCCTGGTTTGTAAGTTTTATCATCATTTTGTGTGCATGTTGAGATAATATAATCTTCAAATGATTTATATTTTTTTGAGTTTAATGCTCCTAAATAATAACTGGAGATACCTTGAATTCCTGAAGCCCCAACTGCTTTTCCAAAATTAGACTTAGTATAATATTGTTGATCAGCCGTGTATTGTTGATGGAAATCCGCTAAACTGCTGGATATTTTATCAACTGATGCTTGTACTTGAGAAATTGCTACAATTGTTTGTTCAAAATATTCTTTAGAGTGATTTTTTGCTGCTTCAGGTGGAAATATATCAGCATAAGTGCTTAAGATTTTATTAAGCATTGGAAATGAACTTGCTGCAAAACGATTAAATAGTTTTATTCCGTCGTATACAAATTTAGGTGCTGAACTTAGTGTGCTTGTATTCGTTGGTTTTGAGGTTGGTGCTAATATTTGCGATGCATTTGCTTTAAGATTTTGAGTGTTATTGCTAGGAGAGTTGGATGGTTTACCATTATTACAAGCCACTAAACTTGTACTTAAAATGGCCAAAGATAGAAGTTTCTTATTATGTTTCATGCCTAAATACCTTTAAATTAAGTTTTTTATTGTTAACACTAACAGAATTTAAGTTCCGTATTACTACTAAATGAAATAAATTCTCAGCGCTAATTTTTTATAAATAACATTTCAGCACCTCATTTAATATCCATCACGACGACGTTCATGCTGCGGGACACGCGAGTTGCGCACACCAGTGCTATGTGGTTGCTGGCGTTGATGATCAATTTGTACATAATCATCCTCATCCTCGGCATGAGAGTATCTTGAATTTGAATGCGGGTGATGCGGGCGTTCTTCCTCATATCCATAATCTGCTTCATCATCAAATGAATTGCGGCGCGGTCTGCGTAGTGCATAAACCAAACCCACTGCGCCAAGTGCTAAGACACCAAAGCCTAATAACCAATAGCCTAAATTTGAACTATCATCATTAATTACTGTGTTGGTAGTGGTATTATTAGTTACATCTTCAGGTAGTTGCGAGCTATCTGAATTTGAATTAGTCACACCATTGCCAGCTGAAGAACCACCACCATTAACATATTCTACAGTTGGCGTTGAATTATGGTTAAAGAAATAATTAAATAAACTGGTTGCCGCAATTCCACCAACTATGCCCTCCATTAATCCCATTCCCCAGCCACCGTTTTCATTACCATTATTCCAACCGCTGTTCCATCCATTGCCCATGCCAACTGGACCTTCATTCCAACCACGATAAGGAGTGTTGTTATAACCAGCACCATAACCTCCACGATTAATATTAACCGTATCATTATTAAAATGTTCTGAATTGCCAAGACGAGAATTATTAAAGCGTTCACCACCATTATTTTCAGCCCCATGATAATTTCGATTTATATTCTCAGAATGACCACCGCCATTACTATGATAATTAAGATTAACATTGCGTGGTTCCGCCCATGAGCTACTTGTACACAACATTAAATAGCTCGCTAATAATGTAATGGTTAATTTATTTTTATTCATGATGAATTTAATTTCCTTTCAATGATTAATCTACTCAAGCGTCTAATTCACGGCTAACGCTTGCAGTTGCGCTATCGGCAACGTTGCACCAATTGCTGGTGCAGAATTAGTTACTATTGTAGCTAACGTATCTTTATAGTTATATTGTACCGTATAAGAACCTGATTTAACCCGCACAGTTTTATATAACGTCGCACATTTAGTTGTGCTACCGTGTTTGGCAACATAATCTGGTTGATTGGAACGTTGAATTTCACGTCCAGCCAAAGCACCAGTTGCCCCACCGATCACCGCACCAATTATAGTTCCACCACCACCTTGTTTAACTTGATTACCAATGATACCACCAGCGACGGCACCAGTTGCGCCACCAATTAAAGCTCCATCGGTACCATTTTTCTGATTCGCTACATAACTCGTAGTCGCTTCTTTGTGGCAGCTATTATAGGGTTTCTTCAACGTTGTATAATTCGGCGTAACTGATACTATTTGTGCCAACGTTGGCTTGGTAGCCAAGCTATATGCACCAAAACCAAGTGCGGCTGCCGCCACTAATAGCAGTGGAACGATTATCCATGCAAAATTCAACCCACGCCGTGATGGTGCATAACGCCGCTCATTTGCATAATATTGACGTGTCCGTTCGCGCGGTTGAGGAGCTTCGCGATAGTCATTCTCACTTGCAATATACTCATCATTATCATAACGAAGTTGTGAACCACGGTTCGTTCTTCTCGGTTGCTCACGCGTCTGATCTACTCTACGTTGATTATTATCTTTCACCTTTACTCCTAAACTCTACTGATTGCCAGTTGTTGGTGTGGCAGAACCACCTGCAATTGCCTGTTGTACTAATTGTTGTTGCTGCAGCGGTGTAACTTGGTCGGCTTCCAGCTCGGTTAGCTTAACTTTAGTCCCAATTGATGGTTGATGTTGCGTGGTAATTTGTGTTACCGCATCATCATTTAAATAACCAACTTGATAGCCAATTGGCACTTGAATTGGTCGATATGCTGTTGCACACTGCGTTGTCGAGCCATGATGTGTCACAAAATCAGGTTGGTTACTTCGTTGAATTAAATCACCACCAACCCCACCAACTACAGCACCAACACCTACCCCTATCAAAGAATGTGAAACCAAACCACCAACCACAGCACCACCAACCCCACCGATAACAGCGCCCTCAGTACCATTTTTATGGTAGCGAGAATAGCTCATTGTACCAACTTGTTGACAATTCTGATACGGTTGTTGTGCTAATAAAGTCGCCGGTTGCACACTAACAACTTCTACTTTACCTATATTACTAATAATTTCACCAATACCAATTGCAGCGGCAAGTCCAGCTACAATCAGTAAACCGATAATCAATTTTTTTCTATTCATTCGCGTAGGTGAATTTAAATCATTCTCATACTCATGAGGACTACTATTCCGTTGACGAGATCTGGCAGGTGGACTATCATTCTCTACATACTTACGTAATGGCTCTTGACGTTCTGGAGCGGCTCTGCGTCGCGATAAATTCTCACGCTGCTTATAATTATTCCGTGGATCTCTTGAGTCCATAATCTCTCTTTCTTGAAGAATTAATTTATCATTTAGTTGGAGTTTCTAATCTACTGTAATCTTTAAATCATGGATGAATTAAATACCACCATAATTGTTCAACATATCGCGCGGCTTAAAACTTTATAATTCAAACTCAACACAAACAGATGTTGCATTTAAAAACAATTTTAATTTAATTGCGCATTTGTTTTACTACTTTAACACCAAAGTAAAATAATTCAACTATCTTACTCGACCACAAAGCTACTTGATTCACAAAAATACAATTAAAATACAAGCAGTTAAATGACCACATACCACCTAACAGGTTTACCGCTAAATTTTATAATTAGCATTATAGCAAACTTCATTAATGCGGTACAATGTGGGGTTAAAATAATTTCCCACGATTTACTCAATTTATCCGCTTAATGAAAGTAATTTTTATGCTATTTGCCGCTATTGGATCAAAAATAAAGACCGAGTTAATCAGAGCGTGGACACTCACCTTTTATTTTGCAATATTTTTTACCGCAATTAGCTATTTTCGTTTCGCGGTTTTACAACATGCCGAAGTACCCTATACCGACTTTTATCTTGGTGTAATTAAAGCCGCAGTTTGCGCAAAATTTCTATTAATCAGCCAAGCGCTCTATCCACTCAAAGTTCATGATGGCAAGCCATTAATCGGGCATATTTTAAGTCGCTCGGTGCTCTATGTCTTAATTGTAATCATTCTGGTGGCAATTGAAGAATATATCGTTGCTAAAATTCATGGCACTTTACCCGAACATGCCATTACGGGATTAGAGGCAGGTACGCTAAATTTATTTTTCTCGCTCACAATTCTCTATTGGTTAATGGTTATCCCCTATGTGATGTACTCGGCAATTGATAAGTATATTGGCGAACAAAAATTAACCACCATCTTATTTAAAACCCATAAATAAACCAAAACGTATTAACAGAACAACATGAAAAACTACTATCGAATCCTCGGCTTAAATATCGATGCTGAATATGAAGAAATTAAAGCTGCTTATCGCATCTTAGCTCAACGTCACCACCCAGATAAAGGTGGCGCTGCGGCTGAATTTCGCTTAATTCAAGAAGCCTATGATATCTTAAGTAATCCGCTAACTAAGCGTAATTATGATGCAGATTTACTCGCGACCTTAAATCACCCACTGGCAACAAAAAAAGCACCCACCAACTCAAACAGCTATCTTTTATTAGCTAGTGTCATTTGCATAACTGGTGGAGCAATAACATTTGCCATCTGGGCCTATCTAAAGCAAAACCATAAGCACCAACAACTAAGCGCAAAGGTAACCCAATTATTGCCAACTGTGACCGCTACCGTTACGCCACCAATACCCCAAGCGAGCAAATTAAACTCCAAAAAATCACTAGCAAGCCAACCAACACAGGCAAGTAATAAAACTACAGCTGAAAATCCATTTAAGGCTTTAAGTGGAAGTTATTACGTGCTAAACTTAGGTAGCTATTCGGATAAATCCAGTGCCCAACAGCGACAACGCGACCTAAAAGCTCAGGGTTATGCCAGCTCAATCCAAAAAATTGAAGCCAATAGCGAGGGATTAGGCGGTTATAATTTATTTATGGGACCATATAGTAACAGCGATAAAGCAATCCAATTACAAAATGTGCTCGAATCACAAAACATCAACGCCACGCTCGAGAAAATTAACTTTGATAATTAACTTGAACTACAACTCTGTAACTTAAGAAGGAATTTAAATGAACGATTTAGTCAGCACCAGTTTACTTGGCTGGATTACCGATGCCAACCTGAAGGCCATTTTTGGCGCAATTATAGTTTTAATCTTAATTAGTTTCGTTGCGTTGGGTGTGGATTATCTCATTCGCAAAACGATCATTTATTTTTTAAATTTGAAATTAAAACACTCAAATTCGCGCTTCGCGCGACTAATTAGCGATTATCACGTCCTAAACTCCACCGCATTACTAGTATCTGGCCTCGTATTTGTATTTGGAAGTTTTATGCTAGTGGTTAATGGTAATAGCTTGTCGCTTAAAATCGCCAAAACTGTATTAATTAGTGCTAATTTATTTAACCTTTACATTTTAACTTTTTCGTTAAATCGCTTTATTTTTGCCCTCCACGATTACTATCAACTAACCTCCAAACGCAATGATAAATCTAGCTGGCATAGTTATATAAAAATCGTAAGTTTCTTCACCTGGATTATAATGGCAGTATTGGCGGCAGCCTATATTTTTGATCAACCACCAGTTACCGTAATTACTGGATTAGGTGCATTATCCGCCATCGTCTTATTAATTTTCCGCGATACTATATTAGGAATTGTTGCCAGTTTACAAGCCAATGCAACTTCAATGGTACGCGTGGGTGATTGGATTAGTATCCCCAAATATAATCTTGAGGGAACCGTTGAAGAAATTTCAATTAATAGTGTCCGCCTACGCAATTTTGATAATAGCGTCACCACATTACCAACCTATACTTTAACCACCGAAGCCGTTAAAAACTGGGAATACATGAGCTATTCCGAGGGACGCCGTTTTCGCCAAGAAATTTGCCTTGACCCACAAAGCATTCATTTTGTCAGCCCGTCACTACTTACAAATCTACGTACAAGCTACCCAAACTTCATTCATCAAATTGAAAGCGAGCAGCCCAATTGGCAAGACTTGACTAACCTCAGTCTTTTTCGCCTATTTTTGTTAAACCTGCTTAAATCTAATCCTAATCTTAATCAAGAATATGCCAATGCCGTGCGGGTTAACCCACTGCTTAATTATGGGTTACCACTTGAAATAACTGGCTTTACTTTTGAAACTTCAAGTGCAGGACATGAGCACCTTAAATCATTAGTTATTGAACAAGCCTACGCAGCGATGAGTTTATTTGAACTTAAACCCAACCAAATTACAACTTAGATAAAAATAAAGCCACCTTACTTAGGTGGCCAACTTATTTATCTAGATTGACGCCGCTTATAATATTTGTAGCTAATCATCCCTAACGAAACCAAGGCTAGCCCAATGCAAATATAAAAAACAAACAAAATGTTATTTACTTGACCCGTTGGGATATGATCCAAACATTGTTGAATATTTTGACTCGCCAAGCGATTGATACTTTCTTGTTGACTAATATATTCTGC
>Ga0247840_10010692_pt1 | contig 11393 bp, 10 predicted proteins | sample LaCruzMarch2015__FD_192404 | JGI IMG/M metagenome (GOLD analysis project Ga0247840, IMG submission 192404) | Freshwater microbial communities from meromictic Lake La Cruz, Castile-La Mancha, Spain - LaCruzMarch2015_17m | ecosystem: Environmental > Aquatic > Freshwater > Lake | place: Spain...
AGAGATCAAACGGGCAAATACAGCTGATGTGATCACAGAAATATCTACACCTAGATCTAAAGCTTCTTTAGATGTCCAAAGTCCTGTGCCTTTTTGACCAGCAGTATCTAAGATCTTATCGATCAACGAAGAAGAACTTAGATCATCTTTCGTTTTCAATATTTTAGAGGTAATTTCTATAAGATAGGATTCTAAGGCTCTTTGATTATATCCAGCGAATATTTCTGAAAGCTCAGTGTTTGTATGTTTACCTAGATCACGTAAGATTTGATAAGACTCTGCGATGAGTTCCATATCCCCATATTCGATCCCATTATGGACCATTTTGACGTAGTGTCCTGATCCGTTTTCACCAATATAGGATGTACATGCTTCCCCATCTACTTTAGCTGAGATGGCCTTTAAAATAGGTTCTATAGCTCTATGGGCTTCTTTATCACCTGAAGGCATGATCGCAGGACCTCGTCTTGCACCCTCTTCACCACCAGATACACCCATACCCATAAAATGGAAACCTTTTTCAGCATATTCTTTTTCTCTACGAATCGTATCCATAAAATAGGAATTACCTGCATCTATGACGATATCTCCTTTTTGAAGATAAGGTTCAAGTTGTTTTAAGATCGCATCGACAGGGGCTCCTGCTTTGACCATAATAATGATCTTACGAGGAGTCTCAAGTTGATTAACGAGATCTTCCACGCTTAAAGCTAAGCCTAAACCTGGATTTTCCTTAACGATATTTAAACTTACTTCTGTGGTTCGATTATAAACTAAGGTACTAAATCCATGGTCCATAATATTCAGGGCTAGATTCTTACCCATAACGGCCATTCCTACAACAGCTACTTGAAACTTTTTCATGTTTTCCTCCAAATGCGAACTTCGTTTACGGTACTAATTGAACTGAAGATGCTTTATCCTTTTTAACTTGAGCGCTTTGTTGAACGAAAGCAATCACATTAAGAACGAGATTAGGGATCAGAAATACTCCTGCGTTAAATACGATAATCGCTCCTATTAGATATAAGATGGTCGATGTCAAAGTCAACCAACGCTTATTGTACTTATAGGCAAACCATCCAATAATCATCCCTATGGTAACTAAAATCAAACTAGGGATCAAGAAAATAATGATGATCGCCACGATGACCGCTCCCCATCCTAAATCTTTACCACTTAATAATGACACCAATATAAAAGATCCATACGCTAAATATACAAGAGAAAGCCAATTACTTATGAAAAGGACCTTATTTTTCTTCATAGTGTTCTCCTGAGTGTATTATATCGACTAAAGCATCGATTAACAAATAGGACGCCTAATCAATGCAGCTTCTACTCACTAAGTTTCAAGATGCCCTGATATATATTCTCAAAAGAAGCAATACTTTCTTCTAATCCACCACTACGATTGGTTCTTAACCAACGAGTACGATATTGTTTAAGTACCATAGGCCAGTTGTGTAATGCCCAACTTAGCTTCGCTTTACCTTGTTTACTCTTTAGATCTAGATTTAGTAATTCGAAACTCACAGTCATAACTTTAACCAATTGGATGATCTCTAACAATTCTCGAACTGAAGCTTTCCCAAGTTTTGTCTTACTTTGAGATAAAAGAAGCCGTTTCTTCAATCCATCCAACTCGTCAAGTATAATTTCACTTCGATAGGTTTGAGCCAAAGGATGATCTTTTAGACTCATAAGATTAGGAATCTTACTATCACTGGCTGCCCATACAAGATCGAAGATATGCGTTGAATTGTAGGTATAAGAGGTCTGAAAACGATAGATCCTTCCTAGATCAGCAAGCACTTCTCCTACCAATTTACATTCATCTTGAAAGACTTGTTCATTGAGATAATCAATCGAATGACGATACGCACCACCCTCAGATGACCAAGAGACAAATGATCCATAGACCATAGGTAGATAGGATATCGCCATCGGTTGAGGATGTCCATTATCGCCCCAATCAGTCAATAAGAAACCACTCCCTTGATAAAGCTTGGTATATAAACACGCATTGTTGATGTTTTCTAAACTGTCATAGGTTCTTCCTGTCATTGAATTCCAAGATGAAGTTCCTGGAGCAGATATAAAGGAAACTTTTGCCTCTGATAAGCGCTTTAAGCTTTGATGAAAAGGCGCATCAGCATCATAGCCCCAATCCACAAAAATCAAATCTTTCGGAAGTTTTGATAAGGTTTCTGGATAATGATTAAGAACATCCCCCCACACCAAAGGAATTTTTCCATATAACTTGACGTGATCATAGAGTTTCAACATATACTCTAGATACAGTTGCCCTACCCCTATTTCTTTTGCAGCGAGCTCTGTTTTTCCAGTACCCAATTCATAAGGTTCATCTAGATTGATATGAAAATAAGGTGATTTTGAGATCTTGAGGACATCAGAAGTATAAGTCTTAACTAGTTCAATACTTTTAGGATCTAATGGGTTTAAAGTTGATGCTTTACGATGAGCACCCCACATAAACATACCTTCTTCGATATTCGCAAGATCTTTAAATTCAGGTCTTTCTAGCCACGCCGACATATGACCTAATCCATTATGATTTGGAACAAAGTCTATACATCTTTGGATACAATAATTTTCTAGTCTTTTGAAATCCTCAATACTTATAGGGGTCTCATTCGTATATAGGTTTCCGAAACTAGGATACTTAAAAGAGAAACCTTCAACATAGAGTTCAAAGTGATTGTATTTAAGATCTGCCAACATATCGATAAGTTGATAAAATGTTTTTAGAGTTGGAATCTTATTGCGTGATATATCCAAAAGATAGCCTCTTACTTTTAGATCAGGTTCATCAAAGATGATACAATTCTCCCATTGTTTATCATGAGTAATAAGCTGTTTTAGGGTCTTGATGGCGTAAAACGCCCCACTTTGATCAGAATGAGTGATCGTTATATTTCGATTTAGAAAAGATAATCGATAGGATTCCTGTTTTAAATTAGGATCAAGAATAAAGGACAAGGTATCATCTATCTCATCTTTATCCACTACTTCTATCATTCGTTTTAATTCAGCATTAGCTTTACTGGATTGTTTATTCGATATGACTCTTAATTTATTTGGCCAATAATAAAGACCTTCTTGGATGATGATCGATTTAACTGCAGGTAAGATCTGTTTCATAGGTGCTCCATATCGCTAAGCGATTACTGATAATTCATATTTGAGGTATACACAAAAGGTAAAGGAAAGAGTTGCTGAAGAAGATCCCCTAGATCCGTTTGGCTTAATTCTTCATTCTCATAAGGTCCGAATATTATACGAGAAGCTTCTTTAAAATCAGAAGTAGAATAGCTTTGTGTCTTGTATTTAAAATGATATTTTTGATCATAATATCGAATAAACAAAGCATCATGATCATCACCTAAGACATATTCAAAATAGGGTTGTAGACGATCTGTGAATCGATTAAAATCAACGATCTTCATTGTAGATTCAAACGCATGATGATGATGAGAGCAACCAAGTTGTGAAAAAGACTTTACCAAAGGATCATTATGAACCAATTCTAGATGAAGTTCTTTTAGATGAAGAGCTTCCATAAGCTTTCCACTCACTTCAAGTAAAGCTGAAGGTGATCCCCCAAACTCACGAATCATCCCCATCGTCGAATTCCCTCTCACATTTAGGACACAATAACCTTTCAATTGATTATTTAAGCTTATCCCATGAAAATAAGAAGTCTCCCATGGATCAGGACTAACTACGGCTTTCACTAAGCGTTTAAATTCGTGTTTGCTACGTTCATATCTAAAAGCTTGTTGACAATAAAATTCATAATAAGCATCTAGATCTTGATCTCTATAATTTGTAAGTGTCATATCAGATATGACTTTAGGAAGATCAAATCTCGCCAATAACGATAAATGATCTGCCCCAAATTGTTTATAGATATGAAGATCACCCGAAATAACGATCATATCGATCTCTTCTTCTATCATTTTCTTTTCCGCAAGTAAAAGCAAAGTCGACGCAATGCCTCTACCTCTAAAATCAGGATGAGTAGAAACCGCACCTATCGAAGCCAATTTAAGTTTAATAAGACCTAAAAGAAGATCATTCACAAAATAGCTTATTACTCCAACGACTTGTTCTTCTTCAAACGCGATAAACATATGGTTGATATTAGATTCAGACAATAGGAAAGGATATTTATCGATCATAGTCGGACTAAACACTGAACAAATCAAATCTTGGGCTTTCTTATGATACTCTTTTGTACAAGTGATGAATTTCATATCTTTCTCCATATTAATCTTACTCCTAATCAAGAAATAATAAAATCATGAACGTGTCATTTACATATCATCATGAATGAAGAAACCCTTGTGATAAAATGAAACAAAGGAATCATTGTTTAAAGAAACGAAAGAGGAAGTATGACAAAGAAAAGAATCATAATCATGCTAGTTCTATTGGCATGCATCTTGATGGCTTGGGTTGATGGATCGACACTAGACTATGTCACCAAAGCTCTTCTTAAGATCCTTACCTTTATCTTGATTCCAATGATGTATTTTAAGAAGATCGACAAGTCTTCTATCAAATCAATGTTTACCATTAAACATACAAATTTCAGAGTTTCTTTGATTTTAGGATTATGTTCATTTATTTTGATTCTGTTGGTTTATTTTATGATGGGTAAGTTATTTGACTTCTCTTTAGTTAGAAATATCCTAGAAAGCAATTTTGGATCAGGGACCTTGAATTTTGTCCCTATTGCGCTTTATATCGCTGTGATCAATTCTTTTCTAGAAGAGTTCTTCTTTAGAGGATTTGCTTATCTAGTGCTCTCTAAAGTCAGCTCTCATAAATTCGCAAATACCTTTAGTGCCCTAATGTTTGCGTTTTATCATGTCTTTTTGATGTTTGGTCTATTTCAGTTTTGGCTTTATATTGGTGCTTTAGGACTGATGGTCATCGCTGGCTATCTATTCAATGCCTTAGATCATAAATCGCAAACGATCTTACCTTCATGGTTGTTTCACTCATTGACGAATTGGGGAATCAATACTGTTGGATTTCTATTGCTTAAGATCATATAAAAATGCACTTACGTGCATTTTTTGTTATTAAGGGATGACGAGCGGGTTGATATCGGCATAGAGGACAGGTTGAACCAAGATATAATTCGATGCTTTGGTTCCTCTTAGAGTATAGCCTCTAACAGTTATGCGGATATTGTCTCCAGCTGTAAATTGAGCAAAAGTGAAACTTGGATATCCACCTATGGTTACATTGTCTCCCATGAATAGGTTGACCAAACGAGCTGTTCCACTGGCGGATGCATGAGTTGTTCCATCATAGGTCTTATCATCTCCAACAAGTCCACCAATGGTTAATGTACGTTTAGTGATGTTGATGTTTCCGAAAACAAACTTGAAACTATAGTTGTCTGAGACCAAAGTTCCAACTTCTCCAATAATCTGAATCGGGCTAAACGATATATCAAGTCCTGGTGAGTAAACACTGGTAATATTAGGAGTTCCTTCGATGGATGCTAGATCATCGTTCATAAGGAATCCTGTGATCGTATAGGTATAGTCTTTTAGGAAATCACCATAGATGACATCCTGATTATCGATCGTAACTGTAAGTTCTGCTTTATTAACGACGACATCTACTTGAGACGAAATCGTTTTATATTTATTCAAATCTGTTGGGGTAAAAATAACGACTGCTTTATAGATGCCTGCAGATGTAGGAATAACATCTGGAGTTTCAAAATTAAATGTTCCTGGTACATAGATCCCATTGATAAGCGCTGTTCCATTACCTAAAACAGATGAAGACAACGATTGACCATAAGTTAGCGCTGTAGTTGATGGCCAGGTTATGACCACACCTTTGATCGGTCCAAAGACAGTAGACTCAAGAGATCCTGCATATTTATCGATCCCTGTGACAAATACCTTATAGAATTTACCTACATCTTGATAACCTAAGGTAAGTTTAGCTAAAGTCGCTCCACTTACGTCAATGAATGGGCCCTCTGGGCTATCAGAGACTCTCCATTGATATGTCACAGTTGAATCTAAAGGTAAAACACTTACGGTCATATCACTACCAGAATAACCACTACCTGCGATTTGAACCAAATCGATCTTAGGTTTTTGTAGCAAGATAAAAGCAACCACTCCGGTAGAGACCAATAGAATGGCGATAAAGATAATAATGTTACGTTTCTTAGTTTTACTTAAATACATGAAACCATCCCTTCCTGCTTTTTCAGCTCTACACAAATGTAATTGTTCTTAATCTCATATCTATCTCTATTTTATATTAAATTTACAATTAAATACAAAAAACCATCAAATAAAGCTTTGTTTAGGTGTTATTTACTAAAAGAAGCTCTTATTAAAGCCCTATTGATTAGTTTTTAGGTTCGTAGCTTTCAATAAACTGGATTCCTAAGCAATCTAGACCAGTATGAGAAGCGATGACAGCTGCAATATCATTAATAAAAATTCGAGAAGGTTCATAGCCTTTTTCAATCAATAATGCTTTAGTTACTTCTGTTCTAGGTGCTGCATGAGAATGAATGATATAGATGCTACAATTCTTTCCTTTAAATGAACCATGCAATGTATCGATTGCTTCTTCTAAAGCTTTTCTTTCAGTACGCACTTTCGCAAAGACATCTATTTTACCTTTGGTTGAAGCGTTGAGTTGTAGGATAGGTCTGATCTTAAACATTTCAGCCAAAGAAGCCGCTAATGGGGTTAAACGACCACCTACTTTTAAATGATCGAGATCGTTAGGAAGAATCAAGGTGTTTGCCCCTTTGATTACATTATTTAGGATCTCGACGATCTCAGTTTTCGACTTGCCTTCATTGACTAAGCTTTGAGCTAAGATACTGATGTGTTTTTGAATCATACAAGTAGAGAAAACATCGATAAATTCAATCTCTATCCCTACTTCTTGTCCAGCCAATCTAATTGATTGATGTGTACTAGATAAACCTGCTGATAATGGTGTAGCAATGATCAAATCAAAACCATCCGCTTTGATTTGTCGAATGAGATCTTCAATATTCATATATAACGGAGTTGATGTTTTTGGATATTTTTTATCACTTAAAGCTTGATAGACATCCAATGTACTAATGTCTTGGCCATCATTGTAGGATTTCCCATCGATAAGAACCAAAAGCGGAATAAGATATATCCCCTTTTCTTTCGCTTCTTGTGGACTTAAACCACTACCTGAATCTGTCAATACTGCGGTCTTGAGCATACTTTCCCCTTTAATTCATACTAATCATTATACAACAAAGCAACTCAAGCTTGAAGGTTGAAAATCTGGTCATGATAACTAGATGGTCTTCCAAGAAAGGACATATTCCCAAGTGTTTATTTGTGGATGAAGATCACTTGTAGTCCAGAGTCCATCTAGACCTAAAGATTTAGCACTCAACTCAAAGTGGCATTTTGCGATACCGATATCATTGAGTTGAAGATCATATTTCATCATCTCTCCATATCCAGGATTTCTCGCACAATAGAAGTGGAAATAATCATTCTGTTTAACAATCCTCCATGGCTGTTTATTACTCGCTGAAGGTCCGATTCGTACCATTTCTAAAACAGATAAATACTTACCTGCTTCTTCTTTTGATAGAGGATGTTTTTCATCATCAACAAAAAACAGTGTCTCCCATGGTTTTCGATAATTAGATCCAGCCCCAAATCGCATGGCTGATTCTATAAAACTTCGTCTATTCTTGGCGTAACCCAATGAAGATACTATAGGAATATATTCATGTTCATTAAGAGCTGCATTCTTTTCAAAATCTTCACGCTTAAAGGTCCCACCTAACCAACAGGTCCCTAAATTCAATTCAGTTGCTTTTAGGATCGCTTTTTCAAACAAGTATCCTAATTCTAAGGCATTCCCTTCTATTTCATTAAGAATGGCTACCATATAAGTATGAGTTCCTGATAGAACACCATAAGAACCCAATTTGATGCTTGTTTCTTTTCCATCACTAAGGGTAGAAAGTAGAATAAATCTAACTTTTGATTGAGCCTCTTTATTCAATTCTTCCAAAAAAGCACTCATCTGATCACTTACATCTTTCTCTAGTGGTCTTGGATCATAGGTACGACATGAAATTCTAGATGGGATTAATTGGAGTATATCTTTATTTGTTTTCATTGGGCTATCCTTGTCTTTTTACTCACTAATTATCAACTAAATCGAAGAAGAATACCACTAAAGTAAATGTGTTGATCAAAAGAAACCCTATAAATATGAACTATTTCTCATATTAAAATATTGATAATCACAAATTTGTTCACTTCATAATTGCTAAATTATGCCATAATTGTGGTAAAGTAATCTAAAATTAGGTAATCTACGAAAGGAGTAAGTTTCTGAGCAATATGAAAAAGTCCATTAAAAATTCAATAGTACAGTTCTTTATCTCCCCAAAGGAAAACAGAACTGATTTTTTACAAGAAGTATCAAGACATAATCGTACTCGTCTAAGAATTACACTCCCAGCGCTTTTTATCTTATCTTCACTAACGTCACTCTACCTATATTTTGGATTATATCTCCCATCTCCAGATGAGTACGTTTTAAAAATCATCGAGATGCATGCTTTTTTACTGGTACCTACACTTTTCACTCATATCAGTTTGTTTATGATTCCTAAAGAAGATAGAAAAATCTCTAAGCTCAATGATCTCATTTTAAAAGTTTATTTGGTTTATTGTGTTTTTTGGACTTTATTCTTCTCTTTGCTATCTCAATCCTATAGTGATCAGATAACCGTATTTCAATTTGGGATTGGATTTGTTGCGATCATCTTCTTTTTAGATCCTTTGTTCTCGTTATTACTTTATGGTTCTGCAACATTGACTTTCGTAATATCCATCGGTTATTTTCAATCATCTATATCAGTTGTAACCTCAGATATATTAAATTCTTCATATATGTTTATCATCGCTTGGGTTGCGTCAATCATTTTATATAGGAACTTAATCACTGATTTTCTTCTAAAGAAAAAAGTGAATGATCAAGTCATTGAACTAGAGCTCCTCAATATTAAACTTGAAGAACTATCGAATCGAGACAGTTTGACAGGCATTCATAATCGTCGTTTTTTCGATAAACAAGTTACTGATGAATGGACTATTGCACTACAACAAAACTCCATTTTAGCGATAGCGATCCTAGATATCGATGATTTCAAGAATTTTAACGATAAATATGGTCATTTAGAAGGTGATGATGTATTGAAGAAAGTCGTAAGTTGTATCCAAGAGAACTCTAAAAGACCAGGAGATGTATGTGCTCGTTTTGGAGGTGAAGAATTTGTCTTGTTATTGCCTAAGACAGATATCGATGGGGCAATGTTGGTATGCGAGAAAATTCGAAGCGATGTTGAGCAGCTTAAGATTCCTCATTCAAATACTCCTACAGGATATTTGACTGTATCTATTGGAGTTAGTGCATTAAGTCCTGAAACCGACGAAAACTTCATTAATTTTATTAAGAAAGCTGATGAAGCTCTTTATGAAGCTAAGAACTTAGGCAAAAATAGAGTTGTATCCTTAACCTTAAGAGATTAAATAAAAGTAGACCCTAAGATGTGGGTCTACTTTTCATTTAGTTGATTCTTCCTTTATACTTTTCTAAAAGTTCCTTATTGAATTTTTCATATCCTAAGACCTCTTCACTCAACAAGATTGGAATATCGCAATGATCTTCAGATAATATGCGACATATTTCTACAGTTAAGGTTTGAGCGATATAGATACCTGTAATGGATGAGACTGAACAGATCTTTTCTATGGCACCTGTTTCGATCAAAGCATCACCTCTAGGTCCACAATTATCGATGACGACATCTCCTAATTCATAAAGCTTTTTACCACTTGGATGACGACTTGGTTCAGCCAAAGTATGTTGCATACTGGTAATGACGATGATCTTATGGCCTTTCGCTTTAGCGGTGATGGCCAAATCGATGACTACCCCATTAATGCCAGAATTGGAAATGATGATGAATACATCTTGAGGACGGACCTGATACAGATCATAAAGTTTATGAGCAATATTAGGACGACGCTCAAAGTTATCATCTGGATTTTTAAAATCAGCTAAGGTGGTTAAACCTTTGGTTACAAAGTCAGATGTCTCGATCATATGAAATGGAACCAAAGAACCAGCTCTTCCAGTACATTCTGCCCCAAAGCCTACAGAATGACCTGATCCAAAGATATGAACGATCCCATCATTTTTGATGGCTTCAGCACAAAGCTCTGATGCCTTTACCATATGAGTCATTTCTTGATTCTCTAATGTATCGATCAATGCCATCGCTTGTTCATAAAAAACATTCATTGTTATATTTTTCATTATGTTCTCCTAAGAATTCCATCTTCCAAGATAAACATCTGATATCTTACGATTATGCACATCAGCACCTGTCACATTGGCACTCAACAACACCGCTGGATCTTGATTAAGATCTTTTAAGTAGCGATAGGTTTCTGCAGTCATCATTTGGGCAAACATATTCCCTACCACATTCGCCACTTGGGTAATTTTTATATTGTCATGCAAAGTCAATAAGGTATCTGGATAAGGAGTACATAGGTCAACACGATAATCCGCTAGTTTTATAAGATCTTTTCCTACTTTATTTCTAGAAACGCTCTTTATCGATCCAACAAAGAAGATCTTTCTATTTTCTTGTTTAGCAAACTTGGTGATCTCTAGTACAGATTGTGTCGCAGTTGAAGCCACATATACCAATAATGCATCTTTTGGATCTATGTTATATTGACCCCAAAGCATCTTAGCGATGTCTTTTCGATTGAGAAAATTAGGGTCTTGATACTCTTCTAAACTCACCAAACCTCGTAATACCAAGTCTTTCATATTGACCTGATGATAAGGCATCAAACCACCAGCACGATAGCCTAATTCCATCGCAAAGGCGCGATCAGCTCCAACTCCTAATAGTTGAATCAAACCATTGGTCATCATGACATCACCTATGGCTCTAGACATCTGAATCAATGCCTCTTTTTGATTTTCTTTCGCAAAATCAAGGATCTTTTTGGTCTCACTAAAATACTCGTGTGCGTTCATCTTTATTCCACCGTTCTTTCGATTTAATCTAATCATACACCTGCTCATACTCTTTTAGAACCTTTACAAAGGACCTTTTCAAAATGTTTTTTTCAACCTTACAACGATGCTAGATTCTTAGGTAGTAAAAAAGCACTTAAGTGCTTTCTTAGTTATTTTTCTCAAATTCCAATCCTAATAAAGGAGCGTGTTGTTGAGCTCCATACACATCAGTTTCACGAATATCTCCACTACACATAGGA
>Ga0247840_10010694_pt1 | contig 11392 bp, 11 predicted proteins | sample LaCruzMarch2015__FD_192404 | JGI IMG/M metagenome (GOLD analysis project Ga0247840, IMG submission 192404) | Freshwater microbial communities from meromictic Lake La Cruz, Castile-La Mancha, Spain - LaCruzMarch2015_17m | ecosystem: Environmental > Aquatic > Freshwater > Lake | place: Spain...
GCCTGCGCGGACTGGACCCGCAGGAGCGCCTGCGCGGGTTGGACCCGCAGGAGCGCCTGCGCGGGTTGGACCCGCAGGAGCGTCTGCGCGGGCTGGACCCGCAAGAGCGCCTGCGCGGGCTGGACCCCGGGGAACTGCTGCGCGCCCTGGACCCCGCGATCGTCGAGGATTGGCTCAAGGGTCGCGGACACTGATGGGCGACCCGCGGTCTGCTCGCGGTTGGTTTCGCCTGCCGAAGGGGTCCTGACCTCAGGACCCTCCCGGGGGCTGCAACACCGCGTGCAGCCATTCCTTCCCAAAGACCATGGTCCTCGCGGCACGCTGAGGGCTGGCGGCGCGGCTGGGGCACTGCGAGTGGGGCCAGAGCCCCCTTGGTCGGGCCGGCGTCAGTAGCGCCGGGTGCGCCGCACTGGCCCGCCGTGGACAGCGGATGGACTGCATTCGGCTGCTACACTTGTCCCATGGACACCCTCACCCCCTGGCACCGCCTCTTCGGCATCGCCCTGACCGACCTCTTCACCGGCCGTCCCTGGCGGGTGGACGTCGAGAAGGAGCTGGCGCTCAAGAGCCAGCGGCTCGACATCCTGATCATCGAACGCCGGCCGGGCGCCGCGCTGGACGCCGGCCCCGCGGCGCTCGCCGACCTGCCCGACGGGCTGGAGCGGCTCGCGGCACACAATGTCCTGACCTACAAGTCGCAGCACCAGCCACTCGACGCCTGGGCGCTGGATGAATTGATCGGGCACTTCGTGACCTACCGCAAGCTGGTCTCCATCGAGCGGGCACGGACCCCGGCCGCGCCCGGTGCAGGCGCAGAACCGGCGCACGAGCTGGTCGAACCGCCGCGAGAAACCTACCGTCTGCTGCCGGAGGACGACTTCGGCCTCTACGCGGTGGCCACGCGCACGCCGGAGCGGCTCTTGGCCCAAGTGCCCCCGGGCACCCTGACCGCCACCCCCTGGCCCGGGGTCTTCGACCTGCGCTGGGGCGGGCGCACCATCCGGCTGATCCTGCTCGGGGAGATCGCCGCCGAGGCGCGCAATGCCCCCTGGGAGGTCTTCAGCGCCCGGCTGGAGCGGGTGCGCCATGGGCTGCGCAATTGGCACTCGCGCAATCCGCGGGGTCAAAACCTGCTGGGACAGGTGTATTTCCATTACCGTATCGAGGTACCTGACATGGCGTATACGATGGAGGAATTCGAACGCGATACCCGCCGCCTGCTGATCGAGCACGTACACGAATTCGATCCGGACGAGATCCAGGCCATCCTGGAGCAGATCCCGCCGCAAGAGCGCCTGCGCGGACTGGACCCGCAGGAGCGCCTGCGCGGGTTGGACCCGCAGGAGCGCCTGCGCGGGTTGGACCCGCAGGAGCGTCTGCGCGGGCTGGACCCGCAAGAGCGCCTGCGCGGGCTGGACCCGCAAGAGCGCCTGCGCGGGCTGGACCCCGGGGAACTGCTGCGCGCCCTGGACCCCGCGGTCGTCGAGGATTGGCTCAAAGGTCGCGGACACTGATCCCGGCATCGGTGTTCCCGCGGCGCGCAGATCCGCGGGGCCGCGACCGCGCGTGCAGCCCCGTCCTATCCCGAAGATACTGTCCAGATCCACGCCCTGATAGGACAGTCCCAATGTCGAGGGCCGGGTCCAGGTCGAGGCACTCGCCGCGGCCCTGGCGGCCCGCGCGACCGTTGCCGGTGAGCGCTACCGCCTCATTGGACACACCGATACAGATCACCCACAGCGGCGCCATCGCGTCACTGATCGACACCATCATCACCGCCAACCCCGACCAGGTGGCCCAGTACCGCGCCGGCAAGGACAAGGTCTTCGGCTTCTTCGTCGGCCAGGTCATGAAGCAGAGCCAGGGCAAGGCCAACCCGCAGCAGGTCAATGATCTCTTGAAGCGTAAGCTCATGCCCTGATCCGGGTGCGATCAGAACTGGTGTGGTGACCGAGATCCCGGGTACGTTGTCGTTGTCGTTGTCGTAATCGAATAATCCGACTACGATTACGACAACGACAACGGCGCCGCGTCGGCGATCATTGTCCTCAGGCGCTTGGGACCGCAGACCTTGAAGATCGGCGGGTTAGACGACGCGAGCGAAGATTCCGCCGCCCCAAGCTCAAGGCGCATAATCGCCGACATTGAGTCCTCCGGAAACCCACGACATGCGAACGAACATCGTGATCGATGACCGGCTCATGGAGCGTGCACAGGCGCTCTCGGGGCTGCAAACCAAGCGTGAGGCGGTCGAGGAGGGGTTGCGGCTCCTGGTTCGACTGAAGGAGCAGGAACGCATCCGCGGGGCGCGCGGCAAGCTGCCCTGGGACGGCGACCTGGATGCCATGCGGCGCGACGATGCGTGATGGTGCTGGTCGACTCATCGGTCTGGAGCGATTGTCGCATAGGCCAGGGCCGCATAAATGTCCGCCCGTTCGAGGCTAGGATAGAGTTCCAGGACTTTGTCTATCGTTTCGCCTGACGCCAACAATCCAGTGACGGTGCCGACCGTTATCCTGATGCCGCGGATACAAGGCTTGCCGCCCATGACCTTGGTGTTGATCGTAATTCGCTCCAGTTCCGGAGAATTCATCTGTTTTCTCTGCCGCTCGCTCGCTCTTTTCCTTCAGGTAACCGATGAAATCCACTACCTGCCGAGCCTGGGTCTCGGAAAGTGTCGTGATCTGTTCGTAGGCCAACTCTGCAAGAGTCACGATTGGTTCTCCCGGACTGTTCCACTCGGCGTCAATCGTGCGCTGCCTTCGCCGTCAGGCTCGGTTGCACTGGGGGAGACGAGCCCGTCGTTGAGCAAGGCGGTGGGCGGGCGGACCACGAACCGCGTGCCGTTTTGCTCAGCCAGGCGACGCGCCCTCTCGGAGGCCCGCATCAGCGCCACCGGTGCGGCCTGCATGTCAGAATCATTGAGTCGGGAAACCGGGGTCTTCATGGGTGGTCTTGCCCGCGCCGTTGGGGCCGGCGATGATGACGATGCGTTGATTCATGGTCACGGTGTGGCGATTTCCAACTTGGCGAGGTCAATAACCGCGCCAACCGCGGTTAGAAAGGTCATCCCCACAATACCGGCAATCTCGAACTCGTAATCCATTGCTCCGATTTCTATCGCGAAGTCGCTGACCGCGAGGCCGCCTAGCGCGAGGCGATCGACCTTCTTCGTGAACACAAATTCCGCTCCGCCGACACCGCGAATGCGCTGTACAAGATCAAACGGCTCGTAGTGCAGCCCGATGGCCGACAATCTGTCTGCGTCGAAGATGCATCCGGCAGAGCCCGTATCCAGCAAGACATTCTCGATTTTGACCTGCTGTCCGTGATATTCAATTTCTGCGCAGATATAAGGCAAGCCATGACGCAGCTCGATATTCATCACGCGCTCCGAATGCCAAGCCACTGCCGTTCCCGGATGTCCAGCGTATCCCGGCTGGTGTGGAAGACGTAAAGCTCCCGTTGCGGGACTTCGCGATGAATTGTGGCGTAGGCGCTCAGGGCCGTCGCCGAATCGGGGAAGGCGTCAAGCACCGCCAGTTGGTCGAGAATACGCTGGTCGCCTTCGGAATGGGCCTTGACCGCCTCCAGCAAGAGCCACTGTTGCGGATAGTGGTCGCGGATTTCTTGCCATTGCATAGATGCGCTCCGGAATCGAGTTAGAGAATCGCGGTCGAAGAGTATCAGCACAAAGTGATTGTAGATGCTTCCTGGCATTAACAAACATCGAGCGGTTGGCCTCGTTCGGCAGGAACTCGCGGGCGAAGGTGGTCTTGCCCGCGCCGTTGGGGGCGGCGATGATGACGATGCGCTTATCAACGAGTTACGGGCGCCCGCGGATCATGCCTTGTCCCACAGGGCAAGGAAGCGCATGAAATGTCGCTCGCTCCAGGTGATTTGGGCTTCTTCGCCCGCCAGCCGCAATCGGGCGCTTGCCGTCCCTCCGGGCTCACGCTCGTTGAACCGTTGAATGATCTCATCGACGTCGTCCAGCCATTCGCAACTGCCATGTTTCAGCTTGGCCGCGGTGTCGGCACTGACGCACAGCATGTTCCCGGGGTCGTTGAGGTAGTCCGCATTGGAATAAGACAGCAAGGCACATGCCTCAAAATAGTTTTCCGAAATCCCCTCGGCGTTAGCGGATGCCTTCGGAAACGTGTCTCCCGTAACCTGGCAGTGGCCTTGGTATTGCTCGTAGAGGAAGCGGCGCGCACCCTCGTTCGAGGGCTGGTCGCGTACCGCAGAGAAAGTGACGGTGCGAGGGGTGCTCAGGTGTTTCTTGACCGCCTCCCCAACGGCGTCTTTCAAAGCCCCCTCATAGCGACCGGGATTCGAGATTGGCCCAGGACTTGTCCTTCTATGCGGGATCGTTCCGCTCTGCGGACGAGAGAGGTGCTTTAAAGCATCCTTGAAAGGAGGAGCAGGCTTTGGAGGCGACTCTTGAGGGGACAGTAACTCCATCCATTTTTTTAACTGTTCCACCTGTTCGTCAGTGGCGGACGCGACTATTTCGAGCAGCGCCGTAAGCTCTTGGTTGCCCCTCCCGAGTTGCTCTAAGGCACGCACTTGTTCGGGCTGCTTCATCCCCAAAGCACGCGAAACGGCTTCCGCGCGAGGCGTATCTCTTTCAAAGGCATCGGGTAGTTCTAAAATCGTAAGTTCGGCAGGCCGATGAAAACCGGGCGCGTTTCTGCCGGGAAGCCAAGCGTGCTTTATCGACGCCGCTCCTAACGGGGAGAACTCCTCGCGCCGTTCCGTATTGTGCGATGGAAATTGTTTGTTAGGGCTTACCAATATCTGACCCTTTATCAGATCGGAGTGCGCCAAGAGGAAATTCCAAAGATAGACGGAGTTCCCTTCTCGGGGATTACTGAGCACCCAAGAGAGTCCAGAGATATCGGCCTCGGGATCGAAATTGCCCTCCGGCTTGGTGTGGCCATAATAGTTTCTCCGCGGTAAAGTAGAACGCTTTCTCAACGTCCCGCTAGCGTATTGTAGGGCGTTCTTGATATCAGGAGCCAACGAACGATCAACAATTTCCGCAGGGAACCACGCAGCATCCTGCGTATTACCGAAAAACCATTGCTCAAGCTCAGCGCTACGGCGGTATAGGTTGCTGTCGTCCGGCATTCTCCAGGACGGCGGATTATTCGGATTGGCCGCGGGGACACAGGCTACAAGGTTAGTCCGTTTCATTACCGATAAAAGTCGTTCGCGGTCCTCGGCGGTAGCTTTCTGGTATGCTGACGATAGTTCTTTGAGATCGCTAGCATATCTATCGCCATGGGGGTCAATGGCATGCCCGTTCCTGCGGTACTCAGGAAGGATGCAACGCAGTGCGACATCCACCCTATTCGGCTCGCGAAGTTTGACGGTATCCCGAAGGAAGTTGCGGATTGATGGCTTGGAGGCTAGCGTCTGTATCACTGTGGGGAATTCATCCCGCTGCATTTCCGCTGCCCCGCCTGAAGACAAGTAGGCGTTGGGTTTGTCCGTAGACCCTGGCGAGACATGCGAGCCGTTTGCGAGGCGAATAAATGGCGTATTCATGAAGGCTGTGAAATTGTCTCTGATATATTCGTAGAATCGCATCAACCATTCTTCGTTCTGCTTGCTGAAAAAGTCGCTCGTCAGTTTGGCGGCTAGATCCTTGGCGTCGATTTCTATGCCAGGAACAAGCGGCTTTGGCAATCCCGGGAAAGGGCGGGGCGTGCGTACTATGCCAGGAACAAGCGGCTTTGGCAGTCCCTGGAGAGGGCGGGGCATGCGTATACCCGCAAGATAGTTCCGCAAATCTGGCATTCTGTCTGCCGTAATAGCGGTGTCCAGCCAAAAAAGATCACCCGATCCGAAGATGGCGCCTAGCTGTTCGGGCGAAAACAATTTGGCGAGTGCTGCGCCGCGAGCAAGTCGTGCCTGATCGGCAGCGATGAATCCGCCGCCGTGTCTTGGTAGTAAGGTATTTGTGCGAAGCGCCTCGCGAATGGTCTCGTAGACCGGCTTGAAAAATCGAGTTCCCTCATCCTCGAAGGTACTCGATTTCAGCGGGAGGGCATTGTAGCTCTCAACATTAAGCAATCCCAGGTCGCGCAGGTCTTCGAGGCTGTCGGCAGCGAGGCAGGCCGCAGTTAAGATCATCTGGTTGTTGGCCTCGCTATCCAGCGCGATATTGTCCCTAGCTTTAGTCGTTTTGAATGGTCCTTGGATCAAGAAACCAAGCTCGGTTTTCTTCTCGGTAGGAAAATAGACGACCAATTCTGTGTTATCGGCGGGGACAACCTTCTCCTCTCTTAAATGATATCCGACCTCTACGGAGCATTGGTGGCTTATCCCGTCGTCGACGACAGCCAGATTTCTGGTGAAGACCACCCAGGTCTCTGCAATGTCACCGTCGGTGACAGTTACATTGCGCGCATTCGATCGATCCGGCAGAAAAGTGGTTTCGCGCAAATAGGTCTTGGTCTCGTTGTTTGGAAAGACACAGCGAATCTCTTCGATGTGCTGAAGGAACAACAGAGTTCGGATGCTGAGATCGGCTAATGCTTCTGAAATTGCAACTCGCGCAGTTTCCGGTTCAATTAACTCGCGAAACCGATGGTCTTGAGGAATGGCTGCCGAGTCGAACGGCAGGACGATTCGAGTTTCCCCAGCTTTCATGTCCCTGGGGATTTCATTTGCCGCTAGAAATCGCGGCAGAACGATATCCTGGATCTCGAAATGTTTGTCTCCGGAATGAATACGAGGGGCGTGGGTGTACGCAAACACGGCCTTGAATCCAATCCCGTGCTTGCCAATTTGAGTATAATCGCCTTGCTTGTCGGACTGACCGATGCCAGTAATTCGCTCGATGTTGTCTTCCGAAAAAAGCCGCTCGCCATTATGGGAGAAGACCAGCCAATCGCTGCCGACACAGAACTCGACAGCGGTCGCTCGTGCATCTTCGGCGTTTTGTAGCAATTCAAATATGAAGTGCGTCTTTCGGGAATACTGGTGAGCCAATAGATCGGCTATGCCTTCACGAAAGCCGTTTTCGCGAGTGGCTTCGACCCATTTGCGGCGCTTCTGCTCCAGTGCGGCCATCCGCTCGTTCATCGCTCTGTCTCCACGATTAATTTGCCAAACACGACGGCACTAGCAATTATATCCCCCCGTTGGCTAGCATACTGCAAGGCTGCTTCTCGGTGCCGGTAGTCGCGCACCGCCGTCTCGATTTGGGCCTCGCGCATACGCCGGATACGGGCATCGGTGGCGTTGTCACGCTGCTCTTCAAGCATCGATATTCGCGCGGCATGGGTAGTGTGCAGCGAGGCGAGACGGGCACGGGCCAAATCGGTCACTTGCTCGATGTGTTCGGCACGGGCGTCTGTCCACAGTCGGTAGTGGATCTGTTCAATACCCTGCTCTTCCTCCGCCGTGATCGGTTGGATGGAGTCGCCTGGGCGGGAGGACTCCATTAGCTCTAGCATGCGCGACGCGACGGTCGGAGAGGCACAGACGGGCTGGAAGGTGACGTCATCCTTGAGCCCGATCCGGCGCCAGCGGTAGATGGCAAAGGGATATCGGCCCGGCGGTACGGCGTTGGATTGCGCAGTCAGGTTGCAGGCCAGGACGGTAGCGCGCTCTTCCGCCTCCGCGGCCTGGCGAGCCAGCGGGTGCATCGGGGTAATAAAGGCGATAGATCGCTGCTCGTCCGCCGTCGCAGGGTCGAAGGTGATGGCAAGGCGGGGATCGTTACCCTTTAGCCAGCGCTCCCATGCCTGGGCGACGGTGCCGCTGAGCTTGAGTGTCTTGAAGTCGGCAAGGAGCCTGTCGCGGACCTCCTGTCCGAGTTGCAGGGTGGTGACGGGCTTTGAACCGAAGGACTTGGGCAGGCTAGTGGCCCCGCGGGATTCCAGGTAGCGGGCGATCAGGTTGGCGAGCATGGCCGGGCGCAGCCAGAAGCTCGCGGCCTGCCGGACCATGTCCTCGTCCCGCTTGGGCAGTGCCAGACCGAAGAGCTTGGCCTGTTGCTCTTCGAGCCGGGTCTGCTCCTGGATGACGCGGATCTCGTTATCCGCTATCTGTTGCAGGCGCGCGGCCTGCTCGGCCGGGGTCAGGGTGAGGTTCTCGGCGATCTCCCGAATCTCGCGGGTCAGTCGGCCGAGGATCTCTTCGCTGCCGCCGAGCGCCTGGCGGAAGACGCCGATGCGCAGCAGGCAGCGCTCGTAGATCTCGGCATCGACGGTGCCGGGGGTGATGAAATTGTAGATGGCGACGGTCTCGCTCTTCTGGCCGTAGCGGTCGATGCGGCCGATCCGCTGCTCGACGCGCATCGGGTTCCAGGGCAGGTCGTAGTTCACCAGGCCGTCGCAGAATTGGTAGTCCAGTCCTTCGCAGCCGACCTCGGAGGACAGGAGCAGGTCGAGGGCCGCGGGGTCCTTTTTGGGGAGGCTGAAGCGGTTGCGCAGGTCGCGGCGGTCTTCTTCCGGGATGTCGCCGTGGATCAGGCCGGTACGGAGGGGCTGGTCGGCGAGCTTGGCAATCAGATAGGCCAGGGTGTGCCGGAAGCTGCTGAAGACCAGGAGCTTGTTGTTGGGTAACGCCTGCTTGTCGTGGATGACCTTGAGGAAAGCGGCGAGCTTGGGGTCCGGGCCGTTCAGGGCGCGGGCGCGCTGGACGATGGATTGAACCTCGGCCCGGAACTGGTCGAAGGTGTCGCTGAGTGCGTCGGGGCTGTCCTCGTCGCCGATCTCAGACAGTTCCAGTTGGGACAGGTGGCGGTCGAGGATGGCCTCCAGGTAGGGCGCGAGGCCGAAGACGCAGCTTGCGAGTTGGCGGTGAACGGTCGTGAGCATGAACCGGAGGTTCCGGTCGCCGTGGCGGCGGGCGAGCATCGCGCCGATGAGTTGGATCAGGTCGGTGTGCAGCGCCTGCTGTTCCGGGGTGTAGTCGACCGCGACGGTCTCCGGCTTGCGGGTGGTGAAGCTGCCGATGTCGCGGCGCCGGGTGCGGTTGATGAGCGGCGAGAAGGTGTAGAGCCCTTCGAGCAGGCCGACCAGGGTCAGGCGGTCATCCGGGGTCGGGTCCGCGGTGTCGAGCAGGTCGTGGGCGGTTTGGGTGCGTGGGTCGGCGGTGAGTACATTGCGGCCCCAGGGGGTGGCGATGGCGGCTTGGATGGCAGCGCGGGCCTGCCCGCGCCAGTCCGGGCCGGCGCCGCGGACGGACTCGATGGCGGCGTTGATGTGCGGGTTGGGCTCGGCCATCTGCTCGTACTCGCGGCGGCTGGGCAGCAGGTCCGGGCGCAGCAGGTGGAGTAGGGTATAGAGGTCCGGGTCGCCGAGTTGGATGGGGGTGGCAGAGAGCAGGACGACGGCCTCGGCGTTGTCGCAGAACCAGCGGACCGCCCGGTAGGCCCAGGTCTCGGTGTTGCGGATGTGGTGGGCCTCGTCGACGATGACCAGGTCGAAGGCGGGCGGCGGGTCCAGGCCGAGCAAGCCGCGCCGGGGGCGCCGCCGCTCGGTGTCGCCCATGAGCAGGGCCTCGTCCAGCAGCGAGTAGGGCAGGATGGCGCGGGCGTATTTCTGCGGCCAGACGCCGTCCAGGTGGGTCTCTTCGATGCAGTAGCGCAGGGTCGGGCCGTCCAGGTGGTCGAAACGCTCGTCGAAGCGTTTCATCTCTTCGAGCCATTTGCGTTCGGCGACCAGGGGCTTGGGACAGATGACGAGCACGGTCCGCAGTTCGCGGCGTGCTTGAAGTTCCTTGAGGATCAACCCGGCCTCGATGGTCTTGCCGACACCGACCTCATCGGCGATGAGCAGCCGCGGCCGGTCGGCCTGGATGAGCTTGATCACGGGCCTGAACTGGTAGGGGACGAACTGGATGCGCGAGGCGAAGAGCGAGTAGAGGTTGCCGATGCTCGGGCGGCGCAGTTGCGCTGCGGTCAGTGCGGCGTGCAGTGCGGCCGGGGTGACGCTGGGGCGTGCGGCCGGGACGGCGGCGGGTTCTATCTGGGAGGCGTAATAGGTCGTGACCGCGCCGTCGTGGAAGACCTGGTAGCGGTCCTCGGGGTCGGCCGTGACGCGCGCGACCACGGCGCCGATGACTCTGGGCTGGGCCTTGAGCCGGACGAGTTGGCCGGGGTCGAAGGCCCCTTGCGATGCCGTTGCGGACGGTTGATCAGCGGGCTTGGCGGACCCGGCCAGTTGCGTGAGGAGCGCGGTCCGCTCGGCGTGGATGTCGGCCAGCGTGGGCTGGTCGGCGCCGATCGCCTGCATCAGCCGCTCGATGGTGTCGAGGTCGCGGAAGCGCTCGTCGTCCGGGATGCCGCTGACCGGGGCGTGCGCCCAGCGGTTGCGGATGGTCTGGGCCTCTTTGAGCCAGTTCCTTGCGGTCGGCTGCAAGGAGGCGGCGTGGGCGATTTCGGACCAGTTGCGGTCGGCAATCCGCAGCAGGGCGGCCAGGTCGAGTTGATCGAGCCGGGTATAACCAGCGGTCTCGACGTGGTTGCGTTGTTGAAAGGTCAGTTCTTCCAGGACGTGGGTCTGCCACCAGTGATCGGAGAGGCGCGGCAAGACCTCGGCGAGGAAGGCCGCGAGCCGGGTGGACAGGGTGGTCAGGTGGCGGTGGTCCATGGGTCCGTCCGTCGTTGTTTGATGGGAGCCGATTCTTCACGCCACGCCATTATGTCCTGATGGGGGCCGCCTGTGAATGCGCTTCAGGTCAAGACGTTGGGACACACCCGGCTGCCGCGCCGGGTGGTCTGCAGGCACGGCGTATCGGGTTAGTTGCAATCCCGCTGGCCCGCGTCGGCGGCGAGCAGATCCCGAAACGGCGCCAGATTGCGCCGCTCCGCCGACCAGTCGGCGATGGCGAAGACCACCTGTGCGAAGGCGCCGTTGAACTCCCCGGCAAGTGCGGCATGGAAGTCGCGTGCGGTAAGGATGGGATCGTTGCCGAAGGCGCCACAGCCCCAGGCACCCAGGACCAGTGCCGAATAGTCATAGGCCCGGGCAATGGCGAGGACGCGCCGGATGCGGTCGGCCAAGAGGTCGCCCGCCAGTGGTTGGCCGATGCCGGGGGCATAAGGCGCGGCGCAGGTGAGCACGCTGAGCATCCAGGGCGTCGGCAGCGCGGTGCCATCGTCCGTCCGGAACACCGGCACGTCCGGGGAGAGGATCGCCCAGTCAGTCGAGTCCGGCAGTGACCGGGCCGCGTGAGCGGCGTACATGGGATCGCCCCGCAGGGTGGCGTAGAGGGCACTGGAGCGGCACAGCACCTCCTCTTGGGCACGGGCGCCGTTCAGAAAGCCGGTGTCCTTCCGGCAAGGCTGCATGAATGCCGAGCGCGGTTCCGGTAGCGTGGGAGCCCCGCGTCATTGGCGAACCCAAGGCCCGCCGTTGTCGCTGTTGGC
>Ga0247840_10010696_pt1 | contig 11391 bp, 1 predicted proteins | sample LaCruzMarch2015__FD_192404 | JGI IMG/M metagenome (GOLD analysis project Ga0247840, IMG submission 192404) | Freshwater microbial communities from meromictic Lake La Cruz, Castile-La Mancha, Spain - LaCruzMarch2015_17m | ecosystem: Environmental > Aquatic > Freshwater > Lake | place: Spain...
ACAGATATTGATGCAGTTGTACCAGATATACTACCAGCATTGGCAGGATAAATACTCCACAAATAAGAAGTTGCATTCGTACTTCCTACTGTATTATAATTAGTTGCAGCACTTCCTTGACATAAAACAGCAGAACCAGTTGGTGTTAAAGGTTTCAAAGGCAACGGGTTAAATATAACTGTCAACGAATCAGATGCTATACCAGTTCCGCAATCATTAACACCTTTAACTATAATTTTTGCAATTCCTGAATAAGTATTATTCCAGTCAATAGTCATAGAAGTGGTTGTTCCTAAAATACTTCCTGCATTTGAAGGGAATACCGACCATGAATATGAAATTGAATTAACACTTCCGGAAGTTGTATAAGTTGAATTTGAATTATTTTCACATAAAACAGTGGTTCCACTTGGTGTTCCTGGTTTAAAAGGTAATGGGCTAATATTCACTGTAAGTGAATCAGAGCTTTGACTATTTCCACAATTATTAATAGCTTTAACTGAAATTTTTACAATGCCACTGTATGTATCTGACCAATCTATACTCGCAGTGTTGGTATTTCCACTAATTACTCCAGCTAATGAAGGGAAAATACTCCATAAAAAACCATTACTATTTACAGAAGTAGTTGAATAATTAATGCTTGTAGCATTCTGACACATTGAAGTCAATCCGGTAGGTATATTAGGTTTAGTTGGTAATGGATTTATTGTAACTAACAGTGTATCTGACGACAATCCGTTTCCACAACTATTTACTGCTTTTACACTAATTTTAGCAATTCCAGTAATAGAGTTTAGCCAATCAAATATTGCAGTTGTTGAATTATTTGTAATAATTGCTGCATTTGAAGGTATTACAGTCCATAAATAAGAAGTTGCATTTGTAAGCTGTGTAATATTGTATTCAGTATTTGCATTGTTTTCGCAAAGTAAATTTAAACCAGAAGGAGTTAAAGGCTTATCAGGCAAATTACCAATAATCAGATTACTTCCATTATCACTACCAATAACAAAGGGATTCGAGCTCACTACTCTAATTCTGTATGAATTGCCAACTGTTGAGTTTGATGGAATTACTGCATTGATACTTCCTGAATTTAAAGCTGTTAAAGAGCCAATAACAGTAGGACTTCCGAAATTTCCACTCGAGTCTGATAACTGTACAGTAAAAATATTTCCATTAGCAAATACTGATGAAGTAGTAAATGGAACTATAATATTTTGTCCAGCACAAAGTGTATTAGTACTTAATAAAGATGTAGAAATACTGATATTATCATAGAGCTTTATATTTCCATTTATCAAATTTGCTGGAATACTATTGTAATTACTATTGATAAATTCGATTGCAAGCGGATTGTTTGTAAAGCTTACATTTGTTTGACTTCCTGGAATTCCAATCAAATTGAATTTTATTGTAAAAAGAATGGTAGAATCAGCTAAAGTCTGAGCAATTAAATTGGCATCATACCAAGAATAAGTCAATATACCAGAAGCAGTTAGTAATGTTCCGAAATTGCTGACATCCAATCCATTAAAACCAAATTGCTGAACAGATACAAATGAAGCTACACTTGGATCAAAAGCAATGGTTCCCTGAATCGAAAGGATATTGATAAAATCTATAACCCTAACTGGCAGAATGATCTGGCCTCCGTTTACACCATTTACAGTGTCAATTTTTAATATCAGATTTGAAGGAACTGGTGTAGATGTTATTTTAATCATCCCAGTTTTAGTTGTAAGCGACATTGTATTCAGTGAAGAGTTAACAAATTCAAGAGGAACAGGATTACTAGCAAATCCAATTGGAGTTTGTTGCCCTGCATTACCAACCAATGTAAATTTTATCTTAAAAATTGTAGCTGAATCTGGCAAACTTTGACCATTTAAGGTTGTATCTGACCATGAAAACATCAGTTTACCATTGTTTATTTGAGATGTACCAAAGTCAGACATTGTCATTCCTGGAAGTCCAATTTGTTCAATCCCAACAAAACTGGTTATATTCTGATTAAAAGTTACTGTTCCTTGAGCAGAAATAATATGATTGAAGTGCTTAACTTTGATAGGCATAATCACCTGTGAACCAATTAATCCATCTAATGAATCAGCAAACAAAGTGAGATTATTTATTTGAGAAACTGAAGGAATTATTATCTTTCCGGTAGTAGAAGTTATTGCAACTGAATTTAAGTTTATGTCAACAAATTCAATAGTAGTAGGATTATTAACCAAAGAAACAAGAGTTTGCTGCCCAACTCCCCCAACTACATCAAATTTTATAGAAAATAAAATTGACGAATCTGTAAGGCTAACTCCATTTAAATTGGCTTCATTCCAAGAAAACAAAAGTTTTCCTGAAGCAATTTGTGCTAGCCCGAAATTATTAATATTCATACCAGTAAAACCAAATTGTGATATAGTTGAAAAGGTAGCAATTGCAGGATCAAAACTTATAGTTCCTTGAGCAGAAATGATATTATGAAAGTTAAAAACTCTAACATTGAGAATTACCTGAGCTCCATTAGAAGCACTTACACTGTCAATTTTTACAAAGATTGGATTGGTTTGAATTTCAGCATCTACATCCAATAATCCAATAAACAAAAATAAAAATATGAAATTTACTATATTTTTCATTCTTAATTTTTTAAATTGATTTATTATAATTATCGAATTAAAATCAATTTTCTGTTTGTAATAAAATCACCTGCCTGCATTTTCAATAGATAATTTCCATTACTTAATGATTTGTTATACTGATTTTTACCATCCCATATCAAGCTGTGTGTTCCTTTATTGTAATTGCCAGCAAAATTATAAACTTCTTCACCCAATAAATTATAAATCACCAAACTTACTTTCTGATTTTCAGGTAAATTAAATGTTATAACCGTATTTTCAGAGAATGGATTTGGAGAATTTTGCACAAGATAATAATTATCCTTTTGATTGTCAGATATTGATGTTGTGTTGTTTATAGAGATATTTGCAGAAGTTGTAACAATAGTTAATTGATCTAAATTATTGTTGTAGGCTTCAGCAGCAGTTATTGAAGAATTGATTTCAATCGGAGAATTGGCATTTGCCTGATTAATTACTTTTAATTTCAGCGTAAATACGATGCTTCCATCCGCAAGACTTTGTCCGTTAGCATTTTCCGTACTCCATAAAGCTGTGATTTTTCCAGAGGTAATTTGGTTGGTTCCGTAATTTCCTGTCAAAGTATTATTATCAATTCCCACAAACTCAAAATCTGTAGGATTCCAATTTATCGTAAATTGATAGCCACTGATATTATTGAAGTTGCTGATTTTTAATGGAATACTGATGATCTCTCCAGCATTTGCATTCTGGTCAGTCAAATCGAAATTCAAAGTAGTTGAAATTTGTGATTTGGATGTATTTGGATTCCAACTGTTATTAACATCTCCCAATTTTATTGCCACAAAATTCTGATCGGTCAGATTTGCAACACTGCTGTATGAACGGCTATTTTCGTATGGAAATGGTTGTTGTGGATTACTGAAAACATAATCGGAATTTACAAATTTCCAGATCTCATTGCTCGGGAAATTGCTATTCATTTGCAATATCAACGATTTGATTAACAGTATGTCCATATTAGAAATATTACCCGATTGATTTACATCTGCTGCTATAACTTTATAGGCAGAATTTAAAGACTGAATATTTAAAATATGTCGTTGAATAAGAATCAGATCAAGAGTTGATAAACCGCTAAGAGCAGGAATATCATTACCCCTTGAAGGAGTAATAGTATAAGCATTTCCTTGCAATAAATTGAAGCTGTAAATACCATTATTTAATGTAGTTACAGAGTCGTTGATACCCGAACCATATATTTTAAGTTTTACATTATTCATCAGATGCATTTGTTCGGTATGTACATTTCCTGAAATTACCACATTGTTTGATATATTTGTAACTGTAACATTTACAGTTGCTACAGGGCTCTGACATGTATTTACAGATGCTTTTACAGAGTAAACACCATTTAACGACTGAGTTGCATTTTGTATTATCGGATTTTGTTGTACTGAAGTAAATCCATTGGGTCCTGTCCATAAGTAGCTTGCATTTGGAATTGTGCTTGCTGTTAATTGTAAAGTTCCGTTTAATGCAACAGGTGAATTACTGCTGGCAACAGGTGCTGATGGTAAAGGATTTGTGGTTACACCAATGCTGTTGGAAACCGCTGCACATCCGGCACTTGTAACCGTTACGTAGTATAATCCGCTCGATGAAACTGTAATGGATTGTGTGGTCTCACCACCGGGATACCAAACATTATTGCTTGGACTTGAAGATGTCAACATAACATTTCCTCCGGCACAGAAAGTTGTGGCTCCGTTTGCAGAAATAGAGGCAGTTACATTCTGATTGATGGTAAAGAAATTATTACTTAAATCGGTTGTACTCCAATTGTTTGCATCTTTAATCCTGATTTTGCATTTTGTTGAACTGATGTTTGGTATACTCCATGAAAATGTACCGCTTAAAGTACTGTAATTGCTTATAATAGAATTCCATATTAAACCACTATCAGCTGTATATTCAAGAATGTAATTTCCTGAAGTACCGCTTGAAGTCCAGTTGATGTTATGAGTTGAACATCCATTAAGCGACTCGCCACCATTCGGACTAGAAATAGTAATAGCAGGAGCTGGCAAGCCAATAGCAAAGGCGTTGTCGCTCTTATCTAGTTTACAACTATTTATAAAATCGGTTACTCTTACCAAACAATTTGAAGATGAAGCAGCGGGTACAAGCCATGTGTAAGAGCTTGTCGGAATATTCTGATTATATACAATATTTGTCCATGTGCTTCCGCCATTTGCCGAATAGTCTATACTGTAATAACTCGAAGATCCGATGGCTGTCCAGCTGATGGTTTGGTTTGTGCCTGGCTGTAAACTTTCACCTCCGTTAGGTGTATTGATCACAATTGCAGGAGTTATCGTAAAAGTGGCATCACTTATATCTGTTTTGATAGGATATGAATTATCCGTTATTCTGATTAAACATTGATTTGAGGGTGTATTTGGAATAGTCCAATCATAAGTATTATTAGAACCTGATGAACTATAACTACTTATAATTGTAGTCCAGCTTTGTCCGTTATTGATGGAGTATTCGATTTTGTAACTACCTGAACCTCCACCAGTATTCCATTTGATGGTTGTTTGTGTACAAACTCTCCAGTCTTCCAGTCCATTGTCGCCGTTTGGTGAAGAAATTACCAATCCAGGTTTTATACTGAAAACAGCATTGCTGATATCAAAATTTGCAGGATTGTTGTATTCATTTACTTTTATCAGACATTTATTTGAAAAACTATTTGGAACATTCCATGTATAACTTCCGTTGTTGCTGGTAACCCACGCAATTGGCAACCAGGTTGCTCCGCTGTCAACTGAATAACTTAAACTTACATAACTTGTATAAAAATATTCACTGGTCCAATTTATGTTATATGCTGAACCATAATATAATGATTCTCCGCCATTTGGAGAAGTAAGTTGTGGTACACCGGGTATTATTGAAAAATTAGCATTGCTGATATCTTTTATACAAGAATTATCGTAATCCACAACTTTTATCTGACAGGCAGTTGTTGGTGTATTTGGGATGCTCCAGTTGATATTCTGACTATAAGTATATGATGATAATGAGTTCCAATTTGTTCCATTATTTAATGAATAATATACATAAAATCTGATTGATGTATTTGCAGATACCCAATTGATATTTTGAGTTGAGCCTGCTTGCCATAATTCGCCTCCATTAGGTGAATTGATAATAATATCATCATTTTGTTGTAATGTAAATACTACATCACTTGAATCTTTGATATTTGCATTGTTGTAATCCTGTACTTTAATCATACAATTATTGGAAGTTGTTACATCAGCCACCTGAGACCAGCTATATGAAGAAGATGATGAGTTTACTAAGAAATTCCATGTATTGCCATTATTTACAGAATAATACAAAGCAAAACTTCCTGAAGTACCTCCAGAAGTCCATGTAATAGATTTTGCTGAGCATCCTTTCCATTGTTCGCCACCATTTGGTGATGTAACCGTAATAAAAGGCGGAACAATTTTAAATGCAATATCACTCATGTCATAAACAGCAGGATTATTGTACTCGCTAATGCGGAATTTGCAATTTAATGAATTAATGTTTGGCAAAGTCCAGTTATAGCTTCCGTCATTTTCGGTTGGAGTTACTACAGTTGACCAGGTTGCTCCAGCGTCTGATGTAAATTCAATTTTTACAAAACTGGAACTTAAATAGCCACTAGTCCATTGAATATTGATGGAATTATTAGCATAAGTGGTGAGATTCGAATTTGGATAACTAACAGTAATATAAGGCTGTGGAGGTGCAATGGTAAAAGTGGTATTGCTCACATCCTGAATGCAACTGTTATCATAATCAACCACTCTTACCAGACTACTAGTACTAGGTGAATTTGGAATTGTCCAGTTTACATAAGTAGAATAAGTGTATGAATTGATAGAGTTCCATGTACTTCCGCCATTGGTTGAATAATAAGTATAAAATCTGGTAGAAGTTGGTTCAGTTACCCAACTGATGGTTTTAGAAGTACCCACTTCCCAACTTTCGCCACCATTTGGCGAAGTAATGATAATGTCGTTGTTTTTAATCAATGTAAAAGTCAAATCGCTTGAATCTTTTACATTTGCATTGTTGTAATCCTGTACTTTAATCAAGCAATTATTGGAGGTTGTAACATCTGCCACTTGTGACCATGAATAGGAGGTTGAAGATGTATAGCTTAAATAATTCCATGATTGCCCATTATTGGTTGAATAATAAATGGCATAAGTACCCGAAACACCTCCTGCTGTCCATGTAATAGCTTTTGTGGAACAACCTTTCCATTGTTCACCTCCATTGGGAGATGTTAAGGTAATGAAAGGTGGTAAAACTTTGAACACTACATCACTCATATCATTAACCGATGGATTATTGTATTCGCTGATACGGAATCTGCAATTTAATGAATTGATATTTGGCAATGTCCAGGTGTAACTTCCATCATTTTCTGTTGGTTCTACTACATTTGTCCAGCTTGCTCCATTATCTGAAGTAAATTCAATCTTTACAAAACTTGATGTCAAATAGCCACTGGTCCATTGAATAGTGATTGAATTATTGGCATAGGTTGTAACATTCGTATTTGGATAGGTTACTGTAATATAAGGTTGTGGTGGTGCAATGGTAAAATTGGCATTGCTTATATCCTGAATACAGCTATTGTAATAATCCTGTATTTTTATCAAGCTCGTTGTATTGGGATTATTCGGGATAGTCCATGAATAGGATGTATATGAAGTATTGGTACTTAATGCAGTCCAGCTGCTTCCGTCATTGATGGAAAAATAGGCTCTGTAATTGGTTGTCGAGGGTTCCGAAACCCAAGTAATATTTTTGGTAGTTCCAACTTCCCAACTTTCACCACCATTAGGTGAAGTTATGATAATATCATTGTTCTTTATCAAAGTAAAAGTCAAGTCACTTGAATCCTTAATGTTTGCATTGTTATAATCCTGAACTTTAATCAAACAATTATTTGAAGTTGCCACATCAACCACTGTTGTCCATGAATAAGAAGTTGAAGATGTATTGCTTAAATAATTCCATAATTGCCCATTATTGGTTGAATAATAAATTGCATAAGTACCCGAAGCACCTCCTGCTGCCCAGGTAATAGTTTTTGTAGAACAACCTTTCCATTGCTCACCGCCATTGGGTGATGTTACGGTAATGAATGGTGGCAAAACTTTAAACACCACATCACTTTCATCAACTATCGAACTGTTAGTATAGGCACTTATCTTAAACTTACAATTTTGAGAATTAATATTCGGTAGCGTCCAGGTATAATTTCCATCATTTTCAGTAGGGCTAACTACGGTTGACCAGTTAGCTCCGTTATCAGAAGTAAATTCTATCTTTACATAATTATCGGTTACATAAGCTGTGGACCATTGAATTGAAATGGAGTTATTGGCATAAGTAGTTACATTGGTATTAGGATAAGTAACTGTAATAATAGGTGTAGGATTGGTAATGGTAAAATTAGCATTGCTGATATCGAATTTGCAGGTATTGTTATAATCTACCACTTTTATCAAAGCATTGGGTGTGGGTGAATTTGGCACCGACCAACTGAGTGTTTTTGAATAAGTATTTGAAATAATACTTGTCCAACTGCTTCCGCTGTTTAATGAATAATAAACAGCATAATTTGTTGATGTTGGCGCTGACACCCATTCTATACTTTTGTATGTTCCGGCTTCCCATTGTTCTACGCCATTGGGCGAAGTAATAATGATATCATTGTTTTGATTGATGGTAAAATTGGCATCACTCGAATCTTTCAAGGCAGCATTATTATAATCCTGAATTTTCACCAAACAAGTAGTTGAAGTCATATTCGGAATTGGATTCCATGAGTAGGAAGAACTGCTCGAACTTGTAATATAATTCCAACTTAAACCGTTATTTGTAGAATAATACAAACCGAAAGTGCCAGAAGTACCGCCCGATGACCAGGTAATATTTTGTGCAGCACAACCCTGCCAGCTTTCAAATCCATTTGGAGAAGTTACGCTTATATAAGGTGGCGCAATGGTAAAAGGGGCATTGCTTTGGTCGTAAGTGTTCGGATTGGATAAATCGGTAACTTTTACCAAACAATTGGTAGAATAAGTTGCGGGTACCGTCCAGCTGTAGGAGCCTGAATTAGATGTGGAGGTTACAATGGGTATCCAGTTGTTTCCATTGTCGGTTGAATATTCAATTTTCACCAAATTAGAGGTAACATAAGCACTCGACCACGAAATGGTATAGGCATTGTTTGCATAAAGTGTATTTCCACCATTGGGTGAACTTACCGTAATGGATGGTGTTGGAGGGGTAATTGTAAATAAATTATTACTGATATCAACCATACAACTGGTATTGGTATGGTCCTGAATTTTTACCAAACATTGTGACGAAGGTGTATTTGGCACCGACCAGTTATAGAGTTGTCCGGTAATATACTGATTGCTTATAATGCTGGTCCACGAAGAGCCGGCATTGGTTGAATAATACAAATCGTAATAATTAGTGGTTCCGTTGGCAACAAACGTAATGTTTTTATAACTTCCGGCCTGCCAACTTTCGGCACCATTGGGGGTAATCAGCAACAAAGGAGCGGTAATTGAAAAAGCATTATCGCTCATATCGTTGGTAGTTGGGGTATTGGAATCAATTATTCTGATTTTACAATTAGTTGAATTAATATTAGGAACAATCCAGCTATAGGTGCCGTTGGTGATGTACAAACTACTGGTTACCGAAATCCAGCTTGCGCCGCCATCGGTACTGTAGTCGATGGTGTAATTGTTTGAAGTTCCTGTGGCTGTCCAGGTGATTGATTTCTGGGTACATCCTGCCCATACTTCGCCTCCGTTGGGTGAGGTAATGGTAATTGTTCCTGCTTTTACTGACAATATTGCTATGGAAAAAGCAAAGATGAATAGTATTAATTTTCTCATCATTGTAATAATTTTTGATTTTTTACAAAATAGTTGTGCTTTATTTTCAACCAACTTCTATGATATTCTTATCCCAAATAAATACATAATTTGGGGGCATGAAATTACAAAAAATATCAATAAGTGGGTGGTAATTAACAGGATTTTCTTTTTACAATATCAAATACAAAAAAACAATACAAATTATTGACAATAAGTATAATATTTCATTATTTATGAATAGTAAAAAGTTATCAATCTATAATACAAGAAGCTGAATACATGCAGTATATATAAGATAGTTAGTAATTAGAATTTACACAATATTACGCCTTTATCATTAATAACCTGAGTTCGGGATAAGAGATATAAACTAAAAACTATTGAAGTACCACCTTTTCAACTTTTGTAAATTTATTATTTTTAATTTTAATAAAGTAAAGTCCTTTTGGATAAGTATTAAGATTTATTTCTTTAATTAAACGATTGTTACAGTTGTAAATAAAATCAGAATAAATAGTCTTACCTTGCAAATTAATAAGTTGCAATTCAGATTTTTCATTCAAGAAATCTATTTCTATCGAAATAATTCCTCTAGTAGGATTTGGATAAATCCTATAAACAAATGAATTATAAATTTCGTTAACACCTACAGCTGAGACATAAATAGGATAAATAGCAGATGACAAACCATCACCGCATGCATTATGTCCCTTAACTGTTAAGTTTCCTGATGTTGCGTTGTTAGCAAAGTTGATTATCACACTATCAATAGTAGTTGTAGAAGATGGCATAAAAGTAACACCTGTACCTGAATAACTCCAAATATAGGTAGTTGCATTGTTAATAGGTTGAACAGTATATAAAACATTATTTTCACTTATACTAACACTATCATTATTTAATGATGTAATTAGACCAGCGATATCTGGTAAAGGATTTAATGTAATTGTTAAAAGCGAAGAGTCTCCTATTCCACATAAATTACTTCCTTTTACAATAAGATCTCCAGACATGGCTGTTGTTGAAAAATCTATTGTTATACTATTGCTTGTACTTATGCCATTTGCACCAATTGGCAATGTCCATAAATAAGAAGTTGCACTAGAAATAATTGGAATCGTATATGTTACAGATGTTTGCCCTTGACAAACTGATGGTAATCCAGATATGATTCCAGCTGCTGCTGGTAAAGGATCTACGTTAACAGTTATTGTAGTGGGATTTCCAACACAACTTCCTGTTGTTGAAGTTGGCGTAACGATATATTGTACACTGCCTGAGCTTGCATTGCTTGGATTAGTAAGGATTTGATTAATACTTGCTCCTGAACTGGCAGTAGCTCCTGTTATACTTCCTGTTATGGTTCCAATCGTCCATGCAAAATTACTTGGAGTGCTGGAAGTTAATGCAATATTAGGGCTTGTTCCACTACATGTTGTTGCTGTTGCATTATTGGTAACTGTAGGAATTGGGCTTACGGTAATAGTTATTGTAGTGGGATTTCCAACACAACTACCTGTTGTAGAAGTTGGCGTAACAATATATTGTACACTGCCTGAGCTTGCATTGCTTGGATTTGCAAGGATTTGATTTATAGTTGATCCAGAACTGGCGGTAGCTCCGGTAATACTTCCTGTTATGGTTCCTATCGTCCATGCAAAATTACTTGAAACACTAGCTGTTAAAGCAATATTGGGGCTTGTTCCACTACACGTTGTGGCAGTTGTGTTATTAGTAATAGATGGTGCGGGATTTATGGTAACAGTTATTGTAGTAGGATTTCCGACGCAACTTCCTGTTGT
>Ga0247840_10010699_pt1 | contig 11390 bp, 11 predicted proteins | sample LaCruzMarch2015__FD_192404 | JGI IMG/M metagenome (GOLD analysis project Ga0247840, IMG submission 192404) | Freshwater microbial communities from meromictic Lake La Cruz, Castile-La Mancha, Spain - LaCruzMarch2015_17m | ecosystem: Environmental > Aquatic > Freshwater > Lake | place: Spain...
AGCAAGAAAAAGCCTCGAAGCAGGGGTGAATATACTGGCTAATGCTGTAAAAATAACACTTGGACCACGTGGAAGAAATGTCGTCTTTGAAAAATCTTTTGGAGCGCCTACCATTACTAACGATGGCGTAAGCATTGCTAAAGAGATTGAACTTGATGACCCATTTGAAAATATGGGGGCTCAACTGATTAAAGAGGTTGCTACTAAAGCAAATGATGTGGCTGGGGACGGAACAACTACGGCAACCGTTCTTGCTCAAGCTATGGTACGTGAAGGAATGAAACAGGTCGCTGCAGGCTCTAATCCTATTTTCATCAAAAAAGGGATGGAAAAAGCCACGGCTCGCGTGGTAGAAGAACTTAAAAAACGTGCCAAAAAAGTCTCTGACAACGAAGAGATTGCGCAAGTTGCCAGTATCTCTGCAGGCGATTCTGAAATTGGAAAACTCATTGCTTCTGCTATGGCAAAAGTAGGAGAAAGTGGCGTTATCACTGTTGAAGAGGCAAAATCGTTAGAGACGAGCCTTGATGTTGTTGAAGGAATGCAATTTGATAAAGGGTATGTATCTCCTTACATGGCAAGCGATAGTGACCGTATGGTAGCGGAGCTAGATAATCCATTTATCTTAGTCACTAACAAAAAAATCTCAAACATGAAAGAGATTCTTCCACTTTTAGAAAAAATCATTGAAACTCCAAGACCCCTTCTAATCATCGCTGAAGATTTAGAAGGAGAGGCTCTCGCAACCTTAGTCGTAAACAAACTTAGAGGAACGCTTAATGTTGTCGCTGTAAAAGCGCCTGCTTTTGGTGATAGACGTGCTGCAATGCTAGAGGATATTGCAATTCTTACTGGGGCTGAAGTGGTGGATGAAGCTAAAGGATTAAAACTTGAAACGTCTGATTTAAATGTGATTGGAACCGCTACAAAAGTCAAAGTTACAAAAGATTCAACCGTTATTGTTGATGGAGCAGGTTCTAAAGAGGCTGTAGCTGCTAGAATTTCTCAAATAAAAAAAGAGATTGAAGTTAGCGCATCAGAATATGACAAAGAGAAACTTCAAGAGAGACTTGCAAAACTTTCTGGCGGTGTTGCTGTCATTAAAGTGGGAGCCGCTACTGAAACTGAGATGAAAGAGAAAAAAATGCGTATCGAAGATGCTCTTAATGCAACCCGTGCCGCTATCGAAGAGGGAATTGTTGCAGGGGGTGGAACCATCTTAGTAGAAATTCTTCGTTCGCTAGAATCGTACACTCTTGAAGGTGAAGAGGGTGTCGGTGTAGATATCATTAAAAAAGCCCTTGTTGCCCCTTTAAAACAAATTGCTGAAAATGCTGGCTTAGATGGTGGAGTGGTAGTAGAAAAAGTAAAAAACTCTGAAGCTGGAGTGGGGTTTGATGCCGCTAAAGAGATCTATGTAGATATGATTAAAGCAGGAATCATTGACCCTGCAAAGGTTACGCGTTCTGCAATTCAAAATGCCTCTTCTATCTCAGCTTTAATGTTGACAACTGAAGTGGTTATTGCAAGTAAAAAAGAGACTGCTTCTGCAAATCCAATGTCTGGTATGGGTGGAATGCCTGGAATGATGTAATTTATATCAAAAAAAGAGTGAGGACAAAATGTTCCCACTCTTTTTTATATTTATTGTGCTGCTACATTTAACGGTTTAGCTGAAACCATAGCTCCCGCAGGGACTTGGTCTTTTAAAATTATTGTTAAATTTTTACCATCAGCACTACTAGGAGCTGCTCCTATTTGCTGTTGAAGTTGTGGACTTAATGTAGAAGGATTTAAATCCCACATTGCTCCTGTTGCTGGGTCAACAATCAGCCAACCCAAGAAGCCCCAACTAAAGAAGTTTCCAACCAAATACCATCCTACACCAATCTGATTTGTTCCTGAAATTCTAAAAACAACTGGGTCATACCCTGGTTTTGATATTGTAACGGTATATGTTGCCGCTTGAAAGAAACCATTTCCTCTACTTAAACTAACCATTTGAGGTGTTACACCTGAAAATATTGGATTTCCTTGATTATCTGAAATTTGAATTGTAGCTGCTGTTGGAAGAGAAGAGATATTAATGTTTTGTTTTCCTTGATTTACTATTGTAGCACATCCTGAAAAAGCTAAAACAAGTAGTATTAATACTATCATAACGATCAGTTTTGCATTAAATACTCTTTTTTTCATAATTTTCTCCTTTCTTTACTTTTTTGGAATGATGTAATTATAATGCATTTCAATACATTTGTAAATGCATTTTGAAAATAAATTTTATTAATAATATGTACAAATTCTAAAACATCTTAAAAATACAAATAAAATCGCTTGACTATTTTTCAAAAATATAGTACTATTATTTTAAGAGTGCTATGAAAGAAATAGAAATCTGATCATAATTTAATTATATACATATATATTTTAGGAGGCTTTATGAAAAAAATTAAAAAATTACTTCTCACATCAACACTTATTGGAACGTTCCTCTTAGCGTCAACATTAACATTTTCTAAAAACAGTGCAACTTTCACCATTCAAAACGAATCAAATTATACTGTTGTTTTAAATACTCCAAATTTTTCATCTAACAACTACAGTTTTACTTCTCCAAAAAACACCATTCTTCCTCAATCAACCGTTTCGAACTTTCAAATTATAGAAACCAATACCTCTAATACACCTGAAAAGTTTAGCTTAAATTTTGCATTACAACACTCTTCACTGGGAAAAACTTTCACCACATCAACAAATCAAGAGTTACAAGTTCTACTCAACAATGGTAATTTATCAAAAGCTTTCATTACAGAAACTGCACAACCTCAATCTTATATTCCTGTAAAACTTACTATTAATGGTAGCAACCAGTTGCTCAACCCAGTAAATAATACATTTGTTTTAACACTCACTACAAATTCTACTTTCTCAAATAGTTCACTATTTTAAATTATGATGGGGGTCATTATGAAAAAAACTATTCTATTTACACTAATTTTTATTATCTCATTACTTTCATTTGCTAACCGTGAAAACACTCTCAATATCACATCACAATCTTTTTATGTAGTACCTAAAAAATTTAATTCTATCGACAATGCATATGAAGTTCATTTCCTCGTTGCGGGTATTACAAATGCTCAAACCATTACAATTTCTACTCAAGGAAACCAAAATATTGCTCCAATTTCAGTAAATAATGGAAATTTCCAAACAGATGTTATTATTGGCTACTATATTAGTCCTACACCTATTTTTAATACCCATTATTGTGTCAATCTTACTGGGTATTTTACCGATGGTACTTCTCAATTAACTTCATTTAAAAGCAATACAATGCAAATTTTATTAAATAAATAGGACTACGTATAGAAGAATATAGTTATAATTGGAAAACCTAACGAAACTCTAGTGTCATTTCGACTGAAACGAAGTAACGCAGAGAAATCTATCTATTTAAATGACGGGATCTCTTAAGCGTTGGTCGAGATGACACCAACAACTATTTTCTATAACATAGCCATAAATAAAAGAGTGAGAACTGTGTCGTTCTCACTCTTTTATTATTACTTTGAACCCTTACTTTTGCTTGTAATTTTCACATCTCCCATATCATTGATAATAACCTTTTGAGGTAATTCTGAACTCCCTGAAATACTGTATTGAGATTGACTTACTTTTTTATTATCTAACACGATATCCCCTTGCTTTACTGTTGCATCTATATTTGTCGTATCGCCTATATAAACAATATCTCCCATTTTCTCTAGGATTGACATCTCTGAATTTTGAGGCATATTTTGCAACACAACATTGCCCATATCATCTTCAATCTTTAGGCTACACTTTTCTGGCAAATTTTGCACGGCAATTTTTCCCATTCCATTAAGAATTGTCAACGATTTTAACGCCGCCTGTGGATTGTTTTGTATTGAGATATCCCCCATATTTGCATTAAAAAGAACAATTTGAACACTGTTTTTCATAATATTAGAAAAATTGATGTTACCAATCTCCGATGTTGCCGTAATGATTTTAAGAGGACTTGAAGCCGGAATGCTAACAGTTAAAACATCGGATAAATTCAATCCCTCTGGCAGTGTTGTCTCAACTGTAGCGATACCATTTTTTACTGTGATCATCGCCGGATAGAGATTTGTAGCACTCTCTTGTTCCTTATTGTTTTGAGTATTGATAACGGTTGATGTAATACTATACTCATTGCTCGAAGAAAATGTGAGTAGCACATTGCCTATTCTGTTGTTAATATTTAGCTGTGTAATAGAATTTGGCAACGTATCGGCGTAGCAGAGAGCAGATATGGATAAAATAGACAAACATAATATTAAAAATTTTCGCATTTTTCCACCTATGATTTTAATTTTAATCCTTTTTTCATATAATCTAAAAAGGCTTCACCCTTTTTCTCTTTTTTTATCTCCATAACCTCTTTAATCTCTTCACCCACCACAAAACGAATTCGGTCACTGTACTCTGTTGAAGCTCGATAAACCGTTCTCACAAACTCATCTAAGGCTTCACCCTCGACCTTTTTTCCAAATATTCGCTCTTTGGTTTTAAAATAATCATTATAATATTCACTCTTCTCACCCTGAGTTAAACTAAAATGGGTTGATCTTTCATTCACCCCAGAATTTTTAAAATCCGTTACCACCATACGAGATTTAATGCCTAATGGATTAAGTTCAAAATTCATACTTTCACAAAACCCCTCTAAGGCCCATTTTGCCCCATTGTAGCAAGCTAAAAATGGGTGTGTTATCACACCTGCATCATTAGATATCGACACAAAACACCCTTTTGCTCTCTTTTTAAAATGATTTATCCACTCTTTATAAATTACAATAGGCGCTTCAACATTGGTACGCCATAGCGTCTCAATAAATTCATACTCACTGTGTTCTAGTGGCCCATACAATTTATAGTCTAGTGTATTGATAACGATATCCACCGTTCCAAAATTATTAATCACATCTGCTACCGTCTTTTGAATACTCTCATTGTTCATAATATCCCAAAGATAATATTTAGCCAAATTAGATGCCCCAACGCTTGTCTCTCCATTAAAACCCACCGCTACATTAAACCCATTCTTTACAAAAAATTCTACAATATTTTTTCCAATTGTATGTGACGCATCTGTCACAAATACTGTTTTTTTCAAAATTCAACTCCTTAAACAAAAAAACTTGATATATCCACTATATGTAGTATAATATGATTAGAGAAATTACGCAATGAAAATTTGGAGGTTTCATGGAAATTCAAGAACTACTCAGTAAAATTAACGCATTAGCCAAACTCTCAAAAGAGAGAGAACTTACAACGCAAGAGAAGGAAGAACAACAAGTTTTAAGAAAAATTTATCTTGATGGATTCCGTTCAACTTTTAAAAATCATCTTGATTCAATCAAAGTTGTTGATGAAAATGGAAATGTTGTTGAAAAAAACTAAATTTATCTACACTTTTTTCTTAAAAGTGGTATAATATAATCAAGTAAGTACACAACTGATATCATATTAAAAGGGGGTAATACATTATGAAACGTATAATTCATACTGAAAAAGCACCTGCTGCGTTAGGTCCTTATTCACAAGCTATTGAGGTGGATAACACACTCTATGTTTCTGGACAAATTCCACTGATTCCAGAGAGCATGCAAATTGTATCTGATGATGTTCAAGCACAAACAAAACAGTGTCTTGAAAATGTTGGAGCCATATTACATGAAGCAGGTTACGAATTCGAACACGTGGTAAAAGCAACCGTTTTTATCAAAGATATGAATGATTTCCCAAAAATCAACGAAATTTATGCTCACTATTTTGAAAAAAATAGCCCAGCACGCGCTTGTGTTGAAGTAGCAAGACTTCCTAAAGATGTTAAAGTTGAAATCGAAGTCATTGCAGCAAAACTTATTTAATCTAAAACAGTGGTAAAAGCTCTGATAATCAGAGCTTTTATACCCTGTACAAAAGGAGAAGAAATGTCAAAAGAAGGTATGGAATCCATGGATAGCAAGCAAAAAGCCATTGCTATTGCTATTAAACAAATTAGAAAAGATTATGGCGACGGTTCAATCATGAAACTTGGCGAGCATAAAAAAATGAATATTGAAGTTATCTCAACAGGAAGTTTAAATCTAGATAAAGCTTTAGGAGTTGGAGGGTATCCAAAGGGAAGAGTTATAGAGATATATGGGCCAGAATCATCAGGTAAAACCACTCTTGCACTTCACGCCATTGCTGAAACTCAAAAAGCAGGTGGTATTGCTGCATTTATCGACGCAGAACATGCACTTGACCCCCTCTATGCAAAAAATCTAGGGGTCAATATTGATGAGTTATTAATCTCTCAACCAGATACTGGTGAACAAGCACTTGAAATTGCAGATATGCTTGTTCGAAGTGGTGCTATTGATATTATTGTAGTCGATTCAGTTGCAGCCCTTGTACCTAGAGCTGAGATTGAAGGAGAGATGGGAGACGCTCATGTGGGACTTCAAGCAAGACTGATGTCACAGGCACTGAGAAAACTTACTGGAAGCCTTTCTAAATCAAAAACTTCTATGTTATTTATCAACCAAATTCGTGAAAAAGTTGGGGGATTCAGTTTTGGACCTTCTGAAACAACTTCAGGTGGACGCGCTCTTAAATTCTACGCCTCTGTACGTTTAGATGTTAGAAGAATTGGAAGTGTTAAACAAGGTGAAGACATCATCGGAAACGAAGTAAAAGTAAAAGTAACTAAAAATAAAGTCTCTCCTCCATTTAAAGAGGTGAAATTTGAAATCATGTATGGAAAAGGTATCTCAAAAGCGGGTGAAATCCTAGATATCGCTATTACTAATAATGTTATCAATAAAAGTGGTTCATGGTTCAGCTATGGCGAGACACGTTTAGGTCAAGGTCGCGAAAATGTTAAAACCTTTATTGCCGAAAATCCAGTACTTATGGCTGAATTAGAGACTAAAGTGCTTGAGTTTATCAATGTTGCTGTGGCTGTTTTTGATGAAAATGATGTCAAAACCGATGAAGAGACAGGTGAAATTCTAGAGTAGTGAGGAAATCATGTTAAAAGCTTTATATATCTATTTTGTAATCTACACTTATGCAATCGTATCAACAATTATCTATATGCCATTCATATTTCTTTTAGTAAAGCTTCATATCTTAACCCACGCTAAAGGCAAAAGAATGTTACAAAACAATGCAAAACGTTGGGCAAAACTCAACATTTTGGTCATGGGTTCAAAAGTTGAAGTCAGCTATGAGAACTTTGAAGAGGTAGAGAAAATCAAAGAAGAAGCTATCGTCATTATTTCAAATCATCAAAGTAAAGTGGATATTCCCTTACTTCTTGGATATTTTATCAGACCTATCGGGTTTGTTGCTAAAATTGAGCTTAAAACCATGCCAATTTTGAAGTATTGGATGCAGATGCTAAACTGTATCTACCTTGACCGTTCAGATGCCCGCTCTGCCATTAAAACCATGCAGGAGGGGGCTGAAATTATCTCGAGGGAAAAAGCGTGTATCTCTATCTTTCCAGAAGGAACACGTGGAAGTGACATTCTTCCCTTTAAAAAAGGAAGTTTCAAGCTCGCATATATGTCCAAAGGGTACATTGTTCCTGTTGTTATAAAGGGAACGGATAAAGTAAGCTCTAGTGATGCCATTAAAGCCGGAAAAGTTGATGTATTAAAACTCTATATCGGTACACCAATATCATGTGCACATCTTTCTAAAGAGGAAAAGGACACACTTCCTGAGACCATAGAAAATTGGGTTCGTGAAAATTACGCTAAACTATAATAAAAAATTAGGCTATCCGAAAGGATAGCCTAAAATATTTTACTTTGTAAAAAAAATACCACAATCCCTATAACATATCCAAGTATTGCATAGAGAGAGATTTTCTTTAGATATTCAAAGAAGTTGATCTTTTCAAGCCCCATAATAGCAACCCCAGCAGCAGATCCTATGATAAGGATACTTCCCCCTGTTCCCGTTGCAAGTGCCATAAAATTCCAAAAAGGATGATTGATAGCAAACTGTGTTAACGGATACATTCCTTGAACTGCAGCCATTAGCGGTACATTATCAATCAAGGCTGAAATAAATCCTAAAATCACGGGAATAAAAAAGAGGTTACCCACATAGTGATTTAAGACATTTGAAAACAGGGCTAAAACATGAAGCTCTTCAAGTCCACTGATAGCAAGAAGTATGCCTAGTAGAAAGAGGAGTGTTGAAATGTTTACTTTTTGCAATGCCTGTGTTACTGAATATCTATTTTGTGTCACATCATCTTTGTTTTTATGAAGCCATTGAATGATAATCCACATTACCGCCAATGCGCCAAGCATTCCAATAAAAGGTGGCATCTCAGTCGTAACGGTAAACACTGGAATTCCTATAAAGCAGAGTACCCCACACAGAAGCACTATTTTTTCATCTTTTGTGACTTGATAACTCCTATCAAATGCACCTTCTAACTTCTTATTTTTATATTTTCGCGCCATTAACCATGTAGGTACAGCAGCAACCGCAAGGGATGGCAAAATAAGATGGAGCATAATACTTCCGACAGTGATTTGTCCACCGATCCATAACATGGTGGTGGTAACGTTACCCAGTGGTGACCAAGCCCCTCCAGCATTTGACGCTATGATAATGATACCGCAAAAGGCTATTTTATCCTCTTTTTTCACCAATATTTTTTGTATCAATGTAACCATAATGATTGCGGTTGTTAAACTATCAATGACGGCCGAGAGCGAAAACGAAAGCAGTGCTATTGTCCACAAAAGTTTTCCTTTATCGGAAACGTAAAGCTTTTTCGTAATTAATTCAAACCCTCCATGGGAATCAATCAACTCAACAAGTCCCATCGCCCCCAGTAGAAAAAAGAGAATTTCAGATATTTCACCCACATAATGTATCAAAGAGTTTTGCAATACCACATGGTTTGGCTCCACTTTAAAATACAGCACCCAAATGATGAGCGCCGTCATTAATGCCACAGCAGTTTTATCTACATGTAATTTATGTTCAAACATTATAGCAATAATTCCAACTAAAAAAACACATGTTATTATTGTAATCATATAACCCCTCACAAACTAAAAGGAGAAGAGTTGTCTTCCCCTTTTTAATTTTAATACCTAACTTTAAAAACTTTACGCTTTAAAAAGCATATCTACATAATTTGGAAATGGCCAATACTCTTTACCTATCACCACTTCTAGTGTATCTGCAACTTCTCGTGCACTACGCATCATAGGTACTATTTCAGTGAAATATTTCGCTGCCGTTTCATGAGTCGCCTCTTCCTCTTTAAGTTCAGAAAGTCTATTTTCTAGTACCTCTGAACGCTTCTTTAACTCACCGAGAAATTGATCAATCTGTTTAATCTCTTTTCCAAGATATGTAGTTCCAATCCCTAAATGTGCTTGCTCAAGTTTTAAATAATTATCAAGTAGCAAATTCATATACTTAACTACAGCAGGAACAATTTGAGTATTTATCATAGAGATAGAGAGCTTCGCATCCGTATAAATTGAACTAATATAGCTCTCTATTCGAATGTTTTGTCTTGATAAAATCTCCTCTCTTGTCAAAATATGATATTTTTCATATAATGCAAGACTTTTTTCAGCAATAAACTCTTTTGCTGAGTCTACAGTATTATTAAGATTTACTAAACCTCTTCGCGCAGACTCTTCTCTCCACTCTGCTGAATATCCATCCCCATTAAAGACAATTCTTCCATGGTTAATATATGTTTCTTTGATAATAGCTTGTATCTCACTTGCAACATCCGTAGCACTCTCTAAACGATTAGCAAACTCATCTAAAATACTTCCTACCGTTAAATTAAGTACAGTATTAAGTGTTGCGATAGAACGTGACGATGGCATCATTCTAAACTCAAATTTATTCCCCGTAAAGGCAAATGGAGATGTTCTATTTCTGTCGGTTAAGTCCTTTGGAATATCTGGGATATTTTTAAGCCCAAGGGAGATAATCTCCTTATGTTTCTCCACCACAATTTTATCTTGTGAGATATCTTCTAACATTTGAGTTAATTCTGTTCCTAAAAATATTGAAATGATACTTGGTGGCGCCTCATGGCCTCCTAATCTTAAATCATTTCCAGCACTACTTACACTTGCCTTCAACATTCCAGCATATAGATCTGTCGCTTTTAAAATAGCGCTTACAAAAAACAGAAAACGGGTTCTCTCCTCCGGCGTTTTACCTGGATCTAAAAGATTTACCCCTTTATCCGTTGAAAAAGACCAGTTGTTGTGTTTTCCAGAACCATTCATATTTGCAAAAGGCTTTTCGTGAAGCAAAGCGACAAAACCATGACGGCTGGCAATTCTTTCTAGACTTTCCATAATGATTTGATTATGATCAATCGCTAAATTTGCTACCTCAAATACAGGCGCTAATTCAAATTGGCATGGTGCTACTTCATTATGTTGTGTTTTAGCAGGTACCCCTAATTTCCAAAGCTCTTCATTAAACTCCTTCATAAAACGTCCAACACGCTCAGGAATATGTGCGAAATAGTGCTCTTTTACTTGGCTTCCAGTAGACTTCAATGAACCAAATAGGGTTTTTCCTGTTAAAAGCAGATCTTTACGTTGATTTACAAACTCTTTATCAATGAGAAAATACTCTTGCTCAGCTCCCACCGTAGGCTTTACACTCTCAGCTTCGATATTAAAGTATTTTACAACTCTAAGAGAGGCACGGTTTAAAACCTCCATCGAACGAAGCATTGGAAGTTTTTTATCAAGCGCTTGCCCATGATATGAGATGAAAATCGTTGGAATATAGAGCGTTACCGCTGTGGCATCCTCTTTTAAAAATGCTGGTGATGAGATATCCCACGCAGTATATCCACGTGCTTCGAAGGTATGTCGAAGTCCCCCAGAAGGAAATGACGAAGCATCGGGTTCCCCAACAATTAAATTGCTACCTGAAAACTCCATAATAGTTGCATTATTCTCTTTAGTAAACGACAAAAAAGAGTCATGCTTCTCTGCTGTTATCTCTGTAAGAGGTTGAAACCAGTGTGTGAAATGGGTTGCCCCATTTTCTAAAGCCCAATCTCTCATTGCAAGAGCGATGACCTCAGCCACCTCTGGTGTTAATTTCTTATTCCCTTTTTGAATCAGTTTAAACTCATTAAAAATTGATTTAGGAACACGCTCTCTAATTTTTTCCTCAGTAAATACATTCTTTGCATATATCTCTTGAATATTCATAATTCCCTCCCGTACACTTAGCTTTTTTATCTCATTATATCTTTTTTATACCCTATTTTCAAATATATAGTTTATCTAGATGTCATA
>Ga0247840_10010700_pt1 | contig 11389 bp, 10 predicted proteins | sample LaCruzMarch2015__FD_192404 | JGI IMG/M metagenome (GOLD analysis project Ga0247840, IMG submission 192404) | Freshwater microbial communities from meromictic Lake La Cruz, Castile-La Mancha, Spain - LaCruzMarch2015_17m | ecosystem: Environmental > Aquatic > Freshwater > Lake | place: Spain...
GCGACTGCTCGAAATTCTTGTAATCCATCCCGAAGGTGAGGTTGTGGAACATGCCGGTGTGGCGGGTGGGCAACTCGGCGATGAGGCGTCCGCCGTAGATCTCGCCGTTGCCGGTCGAAGCGCTGCCCCCGAGGGTGGACACGTCGCTGTTTTGCCGGATGGCCTGCGCCATGAGGGAGAGCCACTCCACGCGAGGCACCGGGGCGAGGTAGTAACCGGAGTAGACGAGGGCGTCATCGGCGTCCTGCGGTGCGACCTGGAATGCCGCGCCGATGGTGTGGCCGAGTTGCCAGAGATTGTCATAGCGCAAAGAGGCGTCGAGGCGCAGCGGTGTGGTGTTGGCGCTGTAGCGGTTGTTCAACTCCGCGCTGCCGTGGAGGGGAAAGGAATCTTCCACCACGAGTTCGACATCGACCGAGCCGGGCAGGGCGCCGGGTTTGAATTCCGGGGTGACCCGCAGGTCGGCGCGCCGGTTGAGGCGGATAACGTCCTTCTCCACGTCGCGGAAATTCGGGATGGACCCTTCGGCGAGGGAAGGGGCCAGACGTTTGATTCTTTCGATGTCGTGGTATTTCGAACCGCGGACGGTGAGGCGGCCGACCGGCATTTCCTGGACGCTCAGGATGATGACCCCGCTGGTCGGGTCTTGCGGCGGAATTTCCACGACCACCGTCTGGTAGCCCGCGCGGTGGTATCTTTGCTCAAGTGCGGCCCGGGCCAATTCGACATCCTCCGCGGTGCGCTCCGGGCCGAGATAAGCGTAGACGGCGTAGTCAACTTGGTCGCGCGGCAGGTGGCGCGATCCGATCACGCGGTATTCGCGGATGTGGAAAGAGGGAGGCGGCAGGTCGGAGCCCATGTTTTCGCCCTCCGCGTCCGTGGTCGGGACGGCCCGCGCGACTTCGTGGGGTGCGGCCAGAAACGCGGTCCAGCCCGCCGCGAAAAGGCAGGCGCGGAGAGACACGAAACGTGCCGGTTTGGCGGGCGAAAGCATGAACCATGGAGAATAGGTCGGGAAGACCTCGAGAGGACAGCCGTGGAATGTGAATTTTCCGTCACATGCGCCGTTTCCGACAGAGTAACGGGTCAGCCGAAGCGGCCGGTGATGTAGTCCTCGGTGCGCTTTTCCGAGGGGCTGGTGAAAATTTTGGCTGTGGTGCCGAATTCGACCAGCTTGCCGAGATAGAAAAAGCCGGTGTGGTCCGAGCAGCGGGTGGCCTGCTGCATGTTGTGGGTCACGATGACAATGGTGAACTCTTTCTTCAACTCGCTGATCAGTTGCTCGACCCGGGCCGTGGCGATGGGATCGAGCGCGGAGCAGGGTTCGTCCATGAGCAGAACCTTGGGCCGGTTGGCAATGGCGCGGGCAATGCAGAGACGTTGCATTTGTCCGCCGGAAAGCCCGAGGGCACTCTCGTGCAAGCGGTCTTTGACTTCATCCCACAAGGCGGCCCCGCGCAGGCTGCGCTCGGCGGCCTCGTCGAGCAGGGACCGGTCGCGCAGGCCGCAAATGCGCAGGCTGTAGACCACGTTTTCGTAGATCGATTTGGCGAAGGGGTTCGACCTCTGGAAAACCATCCCGACCAATCTGCGCAAGGCGATGACTTCGAGGGCCGGATCCCACAGGCTGCGTCCGGCCAGGGTGATGTCCCCGGTGTGCCGCACCCCGTCGATCAATTCGTTCATCCGGTTGAAATTGCGGAGGAGGGTCGTTTTCCCGCATCCGGAAGGTCCGATGAAAGCGGTGACCTGGCGCTCGGGAATATCGAGGGCGACCTCGTGGAGGGCCTGGTTTTTCCCGTAGAAGAAGTTGAAGTCGCGCACCGAGATGATGGGACGCTCTCCGGGTGGTTCCGCGACAGGCGAGGTCGCCGCCTGAGCAGGGCGGGGGAGGGTGGTGGGCGCGTCGGGCATGGGTCAGTGCTTTTTGCTGAAAACAAGTTGGGCGGTCACGTTGGTCGCGGTGACAAGGAGAACCAGCACAAGGGAGGCGGTCCAAGCCATTTTCACCTGATATTCGAAGGGAACGATGGAGAAATTGTAAATGAGCACGGCGAGCGAGGCGGTAGGTTCCATGAGCGAGGACATCCAGAATTGGCTGAAGAGCGCGGTGAAGACGAGCGGCGCGGTTTCGCCGGCCGCGCGGGCCACGGCGAGCATCACTCCGGTCATAATGGCCGGCATGGCCTCCGGCAGGACGATCCGGCTGATCGTCTGGAAGCGCGTCGCGCCGAGGCCGTAAGAGGCCTCGCGGTAGGCGCGTTGCACGCCGAGGAGGGCCTGCTCGGAGGTGAGCAGAATAGTCGGCAGCATGAGCACGCCGAGGGCCACGCCCCCGGCCAAGGAGGAAAATTTTCCAGTGGCCAGCACGATTGCGGCGAAGGCAAAGACGCCGCAGATGATCGACGGGATGCCGGTGAGGAGTTTGGCCGTGAAGCGGGTGATGGTGGCAAGGCGGCCGCCCGGTTCGTATTCGCAGATATAGATGGCGGCGAGGATGCCGGGCGGGCCGGACAGGGCGAGCCCGATTCCCACCATGAGGAAGGTGCCGACCACCGCGTTGCCGAAGCCGCCGCCGGTCATTCCGGCCGCGGGCGGCAACTGGGTAAAGATCGACCAGTCGAGCAAAGGGAGGCCGTTTTTGGCCACCAGATAAAGGATGGAGGCGAGCGGCACGAGTGCCGCGAAGGACAAGGCGATGCACAGGCCGGTGAGGAGGCGGTTGCCCAAGGAGCGGCCGATGAGCTTGGTCGACTCGATGCCGTCCTCCTTGAAAAAATCTTCGGCGTGCGTGAGAGGGTTGTCCATACGGCGTCAGCGGATACCCGCGGTCCTCTTTTCGGTGTAACGCAGCACGGCTTCGCCGGCGAAGTTGACCGCGAGGGTCAGGGCGACGAGCACCAAGGCGGCATACATCAAGGCCGCGACCTGCATCCCCTCGGCTTCGCCGAATTGGTTGGCGAGCAGGCTGGCCAAGGTGCCGGACGGGGCAAAAAGCGACCAGGAAAGGCGTGAACTGTTCCCGATAAGCATGGCCACAGCCATGGTCTCGCCCATGGCCCGTCCCAGCGCGAGGATGGTGGCCGCGACCACTCCCGGTGCGGCCGTGGGCAGAATCACGCCGAGGATGGCTTCCCAGCGGGTGGCCCCGAGGGCGTAAGCACCCTCCCGCAAGGTCCGGGGCACGGCGACGAGCGACGCGCGGGAGATCGCGGTGATGGTGGGCAGCACCATGAGGGCAAGGACCACGCCGGCGGTGAGCAGGGAATTGCCGTAGGCCGGACCGGACAGGAAAGGGACATGGCCGAAGCGCTCCGTGACCCAGGTGCCGAGGGACTGGATGAGGGGGACAACGACGAAGATGCCCCACAGGCCGTAGACCACGCTGGGGATGGCGGCGAGAAGTTCGACCACAAAACGGACAAAATCACGGGCGTGCCGGGGCAGGAAATCCTCGCTCAAAAAGATGGCAATGGCCAAACCCGGCGGGAAGGCCAGGAGCAGGGCGATGACCGCCGTGGCCACGGTTCCGACGAGAAAGGGCAACACGCCGTAGCGGTCGCGGTTGGGTTGCCACTGGGCTCCGGTGAGAAACCCGAGCCCGTATTCCTCCAAGGCCGGTTTGGCTTCGTCGAACACCTCCCAGAAAATCCAGCCGAGCACAAAGACCGCAGAAACTGCGGCGAGGGCGGTGACCCAGCGGAAAAAATCGGGAAGCCGGCGCGCCACCCCGCCATGGATACCGCCCGTGCTGGCCGTCTCGGTCGTCATGGGAAGACGGCCCCGCTCAATCGACGGTGGAAAGTGCCGCGTTGGCCTTGGCCACGACGGACTCGGGCAGCGGGATGTAACCGAGGTCCGCCGCAAAGGACTGTCCTTCGGTCAGCGCGTAGGTGACGAAGTCCTTGAGCGCTTTCAGCTTCTCGGCATTGTCATAGTTTTTGTAAAGCAGGAGCCAGGTGAACGAAGCGATGGGGTAGGCGTCCGGCGCCGCGGTGTCGACCGGCCAACCGCGGAGGTTTTCCGGCAACTCGACCGAGGCCAGCGCGGCGGCCCCGCTGAGCGGCGTGGGAGCAATGAAGTTGCCCGACTTGTTCTCGATCGAGGCGACCGACAATTTGTTCTGTTCGGCGTAACCATATTCGACATAACCGATGGAGCCGGGAGTCTGTTTGACCAGCGCAGTGACCCCCTCGTTGCCCTTGCCGCCCACCCCGACCGGGAAGGTGACCGATTTGTCAAAGCCGACCTCTTCATCGAAAGCCGGGCTGATCGCGGCCAGATGCTGGGTGAAAACATAAGTTGTGCCGCTTCCGTCCGACCGGTAGGCCACGGTGATCGGTCGCGCGGGGAGCGGGAGGCCGGGGTTGGCCTCGACAATAGCCGGATCATTCCACCGGGTGATCGTGCCGAGAAAGATACCGGCCAGCGCGGCGCGGGTCAGCTTGAGCCCGGAAACGCCCTCGAGATTGTAAGCCAGCACCACACTGCCTGCGGTGACCGGAATCATCACCGCCCCGCGCGGCGACTGGGCAATCTCAGTGTCGGTGATGGCCGCATCGCTCGCCCCGAAATCGACCACCCCTTGAAGGAAATTTTTCACCCCGGCCCCGCTGCCGACGGATTGGTAGTTCACCCTGATGGTTGGAACCTGCTTGTTGTATTCCACTGCCCAGCGCTGGTAGAGCGGCGCGGGAAAGGTCGCGCCCGCGCCGGAGAGTTGCTGGCCTTGGAGCGGTGCGGTGAACCCGGTCGCGAGGATGGCCAGATAGAAGAAAGATTTTTTCATGGTCGGAGAGTTAAGTGAAAAGACTCGCCGCTCCACTCGCGTGAAAGAAGCGAAAAGCATGAGCGTGGCGGATTTGTCACAATTGTCTCGGGGTTTTTCCCGAGACTTTATATGGACCGCGCTCCGGCTTGCGGCCGGACTCCCCTCTGCTTAAGTTGAAGGCCTATGGAACTTCCCGTGGCCAAACACACGCTGGGTGATTTTGACGATGCGCTGCGCTCGCTGCGCGACACCGTGCTGCTGATGGCCTCACTCACCGAACGCCTGCTCGCTTCGGCCAGCGAAAGCCTCTCGGCCCGCAGCTTCGAGGCCTGCGAGCGGGTTATCGCGGACGACGCGGAAATTGACACTTTGGAAAAATCGGTCGATGAGGCCGGTGTGGCCATTTTGGTCCGGTTCCAACCCTTGGCCAACGATCTCCGCGAGGTGGTCGCGGCGATGAAGGTCAGCACCAACCTCGAACGTGTCGGTGATCAGGCTGTGGGGATTGCCCGCCGGGCCCGTCGTCTCAACGAGGCCCGCGCCCTGCCCGAGACCGATGGTCTGGTCACCATGTGCCGGGTCGCGGCGGGTATTTTCCGCGACAGCATCCGGAGCTATGCCGACCGCGATGAAGTGCTGGCCCGCGGCTTGAAGGGGCGCGACCGCGAGCTCGATGCCATGCATCATGCCTTCATCGACCAGCTGATCGCGCGGATGGCCGATGACACCGGCCGCATCCGCGACTACCTCGACCTCGTGCTTATGGCGCGCAATCTTGAGCGCGTCGGCGATCATGCCACAAACATTGCCGAAGATGCCGTCTTCGCGGCGTCGGCCGAAGACATCCGCCACACCACGCCGGCCCCGGGGGCCGGAGCGTCTTAAAGTTCGCGCGGGGAAGCCGACCGGGTGCCGGCGAAGGTTTCCGGCTCCGGCGCGGGAACCGCGGATGCCGCTAACCCCCCGGCCGGCACCAGCTTGGGGAGCCGTTCAGCCAGCGGTTCGCGGAAAATATCGACCCGTGCACCGACACCCACGCGGTCGAACAAGGCGATGACATCATTCGAGCGCATCCGGATGCAGCCGTAGCTGACCGGGTTGCCGATATTGCGCTCCTCGGGAGTGCCGTGGATGTAGATGTAGCGGCCGAAGCTGTTCCGGTTGTGACCTTCTTTGCCATTGAGCCAGAGGATGCGGGAGACGATAGGGTCGCGGCCCGGTGCGTCCACCGGGAGCACCTCGCCGGTGAAACGGCGGGACTTGAAGACCGCGCCGGGGGGCAAACCATGGCCGATTTTTTTCAGCACGCGGTGCTTGCCGAGCGGGGTGCCGTAGCTGCCCGGTCGGGAACTCAGCCCGAATTTCGAGGTCGAGATGGGAAAGGTGGCCACGGGTTGGCCTTGATCGGTGACGAGCATCTTCTGATCGGCCACGCTGATGTGCATGACATGACGGTTGTCGAGTTGCGCACAGCCGGCGAAAAACAGGGGGAGAAAAAATAAAATCGGATGGATTCTCATCAAGTTGACAGCCTAGCACAGCCCTTCGCTCGGGGCGAGCGACAGAGATCCATCTGATATGCGAATATATTCCCAAAGAGGCACGGCAAAAAGTTTTTTGAACGTCCGCCGGTTGGTGTGGTCGAAACAATCGGTTTGGTTTGCGCCAAGAGCCGCCGGGCCGGTCAGTTTTCTTGTTTTCTGATCGGAATCACCGGCGGCTCACTTTTTTTATCTTGAGCAGAACCTCCCGCTTCCTAGCGTCCACGACGTGAAAGCCGCCGCCGCCTCATCGGACGCCAACCGGGACACTGTCCTGATCATTGAAGATGAGGCGGATATGTTGGAGTTGGTCCGTTACAATATGGACAAATCGGGCCTCCGCGTGCTCGTCGCGCGCGACGGACAGACCGGACTGCAAAAAGCGCGCGCTGAAGTTCCGGATGTGATCGTGCTCGACCTCATGTTGCCGGCCATGAGCGGGGAGAATGTGTGTCGGGAGTTGAAAGCGGGTGCCATCACGGCCGCCATTCCGGTCATCATGCTTACGGCCAAAGCCCAACCGGAAGAACGTATCGCCGGCCTCGAACTCGGGGCCGACGACTACGTGGCCAAACCTTTCAGTCCGCGCGAACTCGTCCTTCGCGTCCAAGGCCTGCTGCGTCGTCAGCGCGCACCGGGCCCCGGGGATACCCTGGCTTTCGGACCGTTCGAACTCGACCGGGGTACTTTCGAGGTGCGGCTCGAAGGCGAGCGACTCGACCTCACGGCCATCGAATTCAAACTCCTGGCCGCGCTCATGGAAAAGCGCGGCGCACCTATGACGCGTGTCGATCTGCTGCGCGACGTCTGGGGCTACCGCAACCCGATCGACAGCCGCACGGTCGACACGCACATGCGGCGGTTGCGGACCAAACTCGGATGCCATTCCGACTGTCTCGCCACGGTGCGCGGCGAAGGATATTGTTTCCAGGCGGGAAGGACGGAACGTTGAACTGGTCGTTGATAGCCGGACTTTTCGCGGCGGCGGTTCTCTTGCTCCTCCTTGTCCGTTACTTCGGCGGGATCATGCGTCTGCGCGCCGCCTTGCGCCGCGTGGCCAACGGGGATCTCGGCCGTCCGCTCACCCTCGATCTCCCCCGCGGTCTGCGCGCGGCGCAGCGCGATGTCGAAGCGATTGCCCGGCAGGCCCGTGACCTCGATCGCGCCGCGCACCGCGAGCGCTCCGAACTCAATGCCGTTCTGGCCAGTATTCCCGAGGGCATCTTCACCGTCGACCGGCGCCTCTGCCTCCTGCAGGCCAACCGCGGTGTCGAGGCCATGTTCCAACTTTCCGCCTCGCCGGTCGGACGATCGGTGGTCGAGGCTTTCGGTCATGCCGCCATGCACCGTCTCGTGCAGGAAGGATTGGAGGGAGGCAAACAGCATCGCGGTGAAATCACCGTCGACCAGGCGGAAGCGACCCGCGTTTTTGAATTGAGCATCTCGCCGCTCGAACTGGGGTCCGACCACCCGGGTGCGGTCGTCGTCGTGCACAACATCACGCGGATCAAAAGCCTCGAGCAAGTGCGCCGGGAATTTGTGGCCAATGTCTCGCACGAGTTGCGGACCCCGCTCACCATCATCAGCGGTTATCTCGAAACGCTGGCCGACGGCGGTCTCGACGACCGGCCCATGGCGGAGAATGCGCTGGGCGTCATGGTCAAGCACGCCGACCGTCTCGGCCGTCTGGTCGATGATCTCCTCATCATATCCCGCGCGGAGTCGCGTTCCGTTCCGCTCGAGATTCAGCGTATCGATTTGCGCGATCTGTTGCGACGTGTGGTCGAGCAGTTCGATGAGCCGATTCGCAGCCAGGCCGCCACGGTGCGCATCACCGCAGCCGATGGGGATCTGACGGTCGAGGCCGATGCCGTGCGTCTCGAACAGGTCTTCATCAATCTCCTGGAGAATGCGCTCAAATACGGCAACCGGCCCGGCCTCGCAATCGATCTTTACGCCGAGCGCGCCGGCCCGAATATCCACGTTCAGGTCACCGACAACGGCCCCGGTATCCCGCGCGAAGACCAGGAGCATATTTTCGAGCGCTTTTACCGGGTGCACAAAGATCGCTCGCGCGAGACCGGGGGCACCGGACTCGGACTCTCCATCGTCAAGAATGTGGTCATGGCCCATGGCGGCAACGTCCTGGTGCGCAGCGCGCCGGGCGAAGGTTCGACCTTCACCGTTGCGCTCCCGATCCGCCAATCCGCAGCGGTTGCGCCCGCACCCTGGTCGGCTGCGAAAAAGACCGCAACCGAGGACACGTCCGGGGGTTGAATCCTTTGTTATGAAATCACTCATCCTTTCCGGCGCCCTCTGCGCCGCCCTCCTCGGCGGTGCTCCCGGCAACCTTCAGGCCCAAACCGCGGCACCCTCCGAACGCTCCGACCAGCCCCAACGGAAGAAGCAGGGCCAGCCCGACGGTCCGCGCGGACCCATGGCCGGGCTTGATCGCGAGGAGGCTCAGCGCCTTGCCGCCGCCCGCGACAAGGCGAAAGACGACCCGACGGTCCGTTCACTCAAGGAGGCGCGCGATGCGGTCGACAAGCAGTTGGAAAACGCCATGAATGCCGCGATTCTTGCCGCCGAACCGGGCCTCGCCCCCACTTTGGAAAAAGTGAAGCAATCCCGCGACCGTGCCCGGGGGATGCGCGATCGCTTTGAGTCGCTGACCCCCGAACAACGGGAACAATTGAAATCTGCCCGACGGGCCGCCCAAGACGATCCCGAGGTCGTTGCGGCGCGCGAGAAAATGAAATCCGCCGCTTCGCCCGAGGCACGGAGCGAAGCCGGACGGGCCATGCACGAGGCGATGAAAGCCGCGGCGATCAAGCAGAACCCGGGTCTCGCCCCGTTGCTCGAGCAACTCGGACCGCCACCCGGTGGACCTCGTGGTCCGGGAGGTCCCATGGGCCCGCCGCCCGAGAAGCAAGATGCGGACGAATAGGACCCCATCTGACAAATCGCGGGTTGAGATGGGCAGGCGGCGAAGGTAGGGCGCGGCATCCCTGACGCGCCGGGATCATCACGCTCCCCGAGCCGCGCTTCACGGTGCCACCCCGGGTGGCGATTTGTTTATTGCAAATCTGCCGACCTGACTTACCTTGAAGGCGTCCTTTTCGGTCACGACATTCATGATTGTTGTTACGTCTTGTCTGCGGGCAACTTATGCATTCGGGCGCTTCTCGTCCGGCCTGCGAGCCATCCTGCGGAATCTGCCGGTTTTACGCCGGCTCAAGCGCGGCATTCGTGTCGTAACTGGAAAAGATACGGAAACGCCAACCGGCTGCGGAGTCCGCTCCGCCCGGGCAGCTGGCGCCATGTCGGCGCTGCTTCCGTTCCATCTCCGCGGGAAGCATCCCCGGCGCGAACAGCGCGCCCCGCGGTCCACACCATCAAGTCACATCAATTGTCCTAATGAACTCATCTCATTCCGATTCGGGTCCCCGTCGTCGCAGTCGCGGCGGACGCTCCCGCAGCTCCTCATCCCGTCCGCCGCGTTCCGGCGATAACTTCAAAGTCACCCGCGAGCCCCGCAAGCCGGCCGGTCTGTGGGATAAAATCAAAGCGTTCTTCGGCCTCGCGCCGCAGCCCGCCAGGCCTTCCACCAACGGCTCCGGACGCTCCGAGCGTTCCGAACGTTCCGAGCGCCCCGCGCGCCGCGAGCGCTCCCGCGACGAATCCCGCGAGTCGCGTTCGCCGCGTGAACCCCGCGAGGACCGCGAGGACCGCGAGAGTCGTGAGACCCGCGCCCCGCGCGAGTCGCGCAAACCGGAGAATATCGAAGTCACCACCCCCCGCCTCTACATCGGCAACCTGTCCTATGACGCGGCGGAGAGTGACCTCCTCGAGTTGTTCTCCGGCGTCGGCACTGTAGCCAATGTCGAAGTCATCTCCAACAAGCACACCCAGCGCTCCAAAGGCTTCGGCTTTATCCAGATGAACAGCGTCTCCGAGGCCAAACGCGCCGTCGAGGAGCTTCACGACAAGGAATACTTGGGCCGCAAACTCGTGGTGAGCGGAGCCAAGCTTCCGCCCGACCGCGCCATCGGCCGCGACCGCGACGAGGACGCGCCTTCCGCTGAATCCGCCTCCGAGGAGCCGGCCGCGCAGGTCTGACCGCGTCGAACACTCCGACAAACCACGGGCCGGCTCACGCCGGCCCGTGCTGTTTCAAAAGTAGAAGCGGAGTCCCCGCCGCTTAACCAATGATCGACAAGCGGCGGGGAGGCCGCTTCTACTTTTTTCTTCCCCCGTGCCCGACCGCTCCATCCTCCGCCAGGCCGTCTTTCTCGCCGGCCCGACCTCCGTCGGCAAATCGGAGGTCGCGCTCGCGCTCGCCCAAAAACACCGCGGCGAAATCGTTTGTGCCGATGCCTTCCAGCTTTACCGCGATTTGCCCGTCCTTAGCGCCCAACCCTCCGCGGCGGAGCGTGCCGCCGTGCCGCACCATTTGTTCGGCACGATCCCGTGCAGCGATGCCACGGATGCCGCGCGTTTCGCCGACCTGGCGCTCGCCGCGATCGAAAATATCATCGCCCGCGGCCGAACTCCATTGATCGTCGGCGGCAGTGGACTTTATCTCCAAGCGCTCACGACCGGTCTCCCGCCACTACCCGCCATCGATCCCGTCACCCGCGATGAGGTGCGGGGCCTGACGCTTGATACCATGCTCGCGCGGCTGCGTGAGCTCGATCCGGCTAGTTTGACCGCCATCGATACGCGCAATCCGCGCCGCGTGGCCCGCCGTTTGGAACTCAGCCTGCAAACCGGACAGCCCGCCTCCGCAATCCTCACCGAACCGCCCGCCCCCGAAGGTCTGCGCGGCGTGGTCCTGACCCGCGACCGTGATGAGCTCAACGCCCGGATTGCGACCGCCGTGGCCGCCCGTCTGACCGGCGGCGGTATCGAGGAGGTCCGCGCCGCCCGCGACCTGGCCAGCCACACTGCGCGGCAGATCCTCGGGTGGCGGGAAATCACCGCACTGCTCGAGCACAAAATCGATCGTGCCACCTGTGCCGAACTCGTCACCATCGCCACCCGGCAATACGCCAAAAGGCAGTTGACGTGGTTCCGG
>Ga0247840_10010702_pt1 | contig 11389 bp, 13 predicted proteins | sample LaCruzMarch2015__FD_192404 | JGI IMG/M metagenome (GOLD analysis project Ga0247840, IMG submission 192404) | Freshwater microbial communities from meromictic Lake La Cruz, Castile-La Mancha, Spain - LaCruzMarch2015_17m | ecosystem: Environmental > Aquatic > Freshwater > Lake | place: Spain...
GCCAATTACGCGGCGATTACAGACAAAGAAGCTCAAGAAGGATTTAAATTATTATCTTTGGTTGAAGGAATTATCCCGGCATTAGAATCCGCGCACGCGATTGCCTATCTAAAAAAAGCCAAAAGGTCGATTAAAAAGGAGGCTTTAGTTATTCTCTGCCTTTCCGGAAGAGGAGATAAGGATTTACATGAATCGCATTGATAAAAAATTTATTCAACTAAAAAACCAAAATAAAAAAGCGTTTATTGCTTTTATTACCGCAGGTTATCCGGATTTATCTACAACCGCCAGGCTGGTCATTACACTGGAGAAGAGTGGAGTAGATATAATTGAGCTGGGCGTGCCTTTTTCTGATCCTTTGGCTGATGGGCCAATAATTCAGGAAGCTTCAGGGTATTCTTTAAGCCAAGGAACCAACCTGGTAAGGATTTTAGATTTAGTAAGGCAATTGCGCAGGCATACCAGCCTGCCGATATGCCTGATGACTTATTACAACCCGGTTTTTTGTTTTGGAGAGAAAAATTTTGTGAATAAAGCTGTGGCTGCCGGAGTGGATGGAATAATTATTCCGGATTTGCCATACGAAGAAGCCAGAGAGTTTAACCGTTATGCTAATCAAAAAGGCTTAGTTAATATTTGTTTCATTAGCCCGACCAGCTCTGCGGCGCGGATTAGGGCCATATTAAAAGTTGCCCGTGGTTTTATTTATTATGTTTCTTTGACCGGGGTAACCGGCAGCCGCAAGAGTTTAGCCGCGGATTTAAAAACCAAGCTGGCCGCGGTTAAAAAATTAACCACTAAGCCGGTTTGCGTGGGATTTGGTATTTCCAACGCTCGGCAAGTTAGGCAAGTGCGCAAGATTTCTGACGGAGTAATTATTGGCAGCGCGATTATCGCTAAGATCAAAGAAAATATCGGCAACCGTAATTTAGTACAAAGAGTAAGCAGCTTTGTAGAAAGACTGAACCTCCGGTGAATAATGAGCACATTGGCTGAGCTGATTTTTGAGCGAGACAAGGAACGAGGACGCCGGCGTAGTCTTGCACTACGCCAAGGACGAGTGACGCAGTCGCAGCCTAAAATCAGCCAGCCCATAGCTTTAAATGAGGGGGAAGCCCGCCTTTCGGCCGTCTGCGGCGTTGCTCCTCCTCGGCGTAGTACTGCGACTACGCCTTCGTCGTCGCGCCTTGCATCCGGCCTAAATTCGGGCTTCCAATGTGCCCATTATTTACCGGAGGCTCAGTAATGTATAAAAGACAAAAGTTGAATAATGGTTTAAGAATAATCACTAAGCGTTCAAGCAGTGTGCAATCCGTATCTTTAGGGATCTGGATTAATATCGGCAGCCGTTATGAGGTAGAGGCGCAAAAAGGTATTTCGCATTTTCTGGAGCATTTGCTTTTTAAGGGCAGTAAAAAATACTCCTGCCGCGCGATCAAGGAATCCATTGAAGGAGTAGGCGGCGCGTTAAACGGTTTTACTTCTGAAGAGCACACTTGTTATTTGGTTAAGATTCCTCATCGTTATTTGGCATGCGCTTTAGATATTTTATCGGACATGGTAATTAATCCCTGCCTGAAGCCCGCGGATATCGAAAAAGAGAAGGCCGTGGTTTTGGAAGAATTAAAGATGTACCGGGATCTTCCCCAAAGTTATGTTTATGAGTTGCTGGATGAACTGCTTTGGCCGCGGCAAGCTTTGGGGTCACCGGTAATTGGGACAGTGGAAACCGTAAATAAAATTAACCGGAATGTTTTAAAATCTTTCCAAGCCAATCATTATACTCCGGCTAATATTGTAATCAGCGCCGCGGGATTATTGGATAATGATTTTTTGGTAAAAAAAGCTTCGAGTATTTTTTCACCGCTTAAGAGCGCGAAGTTAAATGTTTTTCTTAAAGCTCAACAGCGCCAGGATCATCCGCAGCTAAAGATTTTTCATAAAGATACTGAGCAGACTCATATGGCTTTAGGTTTCTATGCCTTGAAGCGCGATCACCCTTTAAAACATGCTCAGGCAATTTTGCATATAATTTTAGGCGCGAATATGTCCAGCCGGCTTTTTAACCAAGTCCGGGAAAAAAGAGGGTTAGCTTATGAGATTGGCACGGGCTTGAAACGTTATCATGATACCGGAGTATTCTTGGTGCACGCCGGGATTGATAACCGTAAAGTACCGGATTGCCTGGAGTTAATTTTCCAGGAGTTGGGCAGGACTAAAAAATCTTATGTGACTAAAGATGAATTTAAACGGGCAAAAGAGTTTTACCTGGGGCAGTTGAGTTTGGCGTTAGAGGATACTATGGAATATATGCTCTGGATGGGAGAGAGTGTTGCCTGTTTAGATGAAGTGTATTCTTTAGAGCAGATTATTAAAGAAGTAAATCAGGTTTCTCCGGAGGATGTAAAAATAGTGGCCAGGCAAGTATTCGAGAATAAAATAATCAACCTTTCTCTTATCGGGCCGCTAGAGAAAAGCGAAAAGCAGATTTATGGTAAACTAAACTTAGGTTAAAAATGATTATCTTTTTAATATTATTAATTTTGGCGGTAATTTCTTTTTTCTTTTCGGCATCGGAGACGGCGATTATCGGATTAAGCAAGATCCGGCTGCGCCATATGCTGCAGCAGGGTATCAAGCGCGCCCAGAGCGTCCAACGGTTAACGGCTAAATTGGATAAGGTGATCGCGGCCATACTTATCGGTAACAATCTGGTGAATATTGCTGTTTCCTCGATTGTCACCGGGATATTCGTCCAGGTTTATGGGTATCGTTGGGGAGTAGTGGTTTCTACTTTTGCCACGACTTTATTTTTACTTATTTTCTGCGAAGTAACTCCTAAAATACTTTCCGCTAAGCATGCGGAAAAGGTTTCTTTGTTTACCGCGCCATTGATGGAGGTGGTGCTTATAATTTTAAAGCCCTTTATCGTATTCTTTATCGGGATCAGTAATTTTATTTTAAAAATATTTAGGATGGATTCAGTTAAGAGGTCTCCTCTGATTACGGTAGAGGAATTAAAAACCATGATTGAGATGGGGCAGGAAGAAGGGGTTTTAAGCGAAGAGGAGCGCAAGATGCTCCACCGGATCTTTGAATTCGGAGATACTAAACTTACTGATGTTATGGTTCCTAAGAATGAAATCATCGCGGTAAACATTAATATTAATTCCGATGATCTGCTGAATATCTTTGTGGAAGAAGGGCATGCCCGGCTTCCGGTATATAGCGCAAGTAAGGATAATATTGTGGGTATCGTTTATGCCCGCGATCTTTTGTATATTTTGCGTGAAAAGGGTTTATTTCTATTGTCAGACCTGCTCCACGGGGCTTGTTTTGTTTCCGGCTCAATGCGGGTGAGCGAGTTGCTCAGGAAGTTCCAAGCTGAGAAGACGCAGATTGCCATTATTGTGGATAAGAATAAGTTAGCTTTAGGATTAGTTACTTTGGAGGATTTGCTGGAAGAGATTGTCGGTGAAATAGAAGAAAAACATTCTATGAAAGGAAGACATTAATAATTTGACATCAAAATTTTCCTATGTTAAAATTAGTTTAATGTGTTCATGCGTGCAGCATAAAAAGGAGGAAACAAATGGCAGAAACAGGATATTGCGTGAAATGTAAGGGGAAGAAAGTAATGAAGGATGAGCAGCAGGTTACCATGAAAAACGGCCGCGCCGCGATGAAAGGTAAATGCCCTGACTGCGGTACCGGGATGTACAAGATTCTAGGAAAAGCTAAGTAAGTGAGGCACCCGACGCTAAGCGGAATTGCGCCGGTGTTGTGTTTGTAAAATAACCTCTCCCTCGCGGGAGCTCGGGGTCATTTTTCCCCAAGCGCCGGAGGCTGGGGAAAAATGAGGAGTAAAAAAATAAACTCGAAACAATTAGCGCAGCGCATTGCCTGGGTTGCTAAATCTATTAAAGCCGAACAGGTTATTATTTTGGATGTTTCCAAGACAGCCGGGTTTTGCGATTATTTCGTGATTGCCAGCGGCAATTCTTTAAGGCAAGCTGCCGCGATTGCCCGGGCAATTCAGGATGATCTGGAAATACAAAAGATAAAATCTCTCTCTAAGGTTTCTCTGAACGATGAATCAGGTTGGATAGCCCTGGATTACGTTTGCGTAATCGCGCACGCGTTCTATAAACCGGTGAGAGAGTTTTATTCTTTAGAGGGGCTTTGGTCTGATGCCAAAAGAGTAAGGGTTATTGCCCCCAAGTGTTAAGCTTACCCAATTTGCACCAACCGTAAATTTAAAATGCCCAATGATATTCAAGAAGAGCTGGCCGCCTTAGTTACGCGCTGCTTAACGAATTTAAGCTGGCTGGCGAATTACCCCGAAAAAATTTCTCTTGAGTTTCCTACTGATAATCGTTTCGGTGATTTTAGCACTAATGTTGCCTTAAAATTAAGTAAATTGCTAAAACGGCCGCCCCAAGCGGTTGCCGCGGAATTAGCCGCCTCCATCCAGAAAGAAATAACAAAATCAGAGTTAAAAGATTTAATTACCCAGGTAAAAGTGGAAGGGGTTGGGTTTATAAACTTTTATCTTAATGCGAATTATTTTTATGAAAAGCTTAAAATAATTCTTACTCAGGGTAAAGTTGCGTTAAGCAGTAATGCCGGAGGGGACAGGAAAGTATTAATTGAATTTGTGAGCGCTAACCCTACTGGTTCTTTATCCGTGGCCCACGCGCGCCAGGCTGTGGTGGGTGATTGCCTGGGGAATGTTTTATCTTTTATTGGTTTTAAAGTTAGCCGGGAATATTATCTTAATGATGAGGGCAATCAGATTAATATTCTTGGCTCCTCCGTGGATTTACGGCTTAAAGAATTAAAAGGCCAAAATTTAGAATTCCCCCAGAATTATTATCAGGGTGATTATATTTATGATATCGCCAGGCTCGCGGATACTCAAAAGATTAAAGATATAGATTTGGGAAATTTTGCCGCGGACTATATTTTAAAGATTATTAAACAGGAGTTGATTGATTTTGGGGTTAATTTTGACTGCTGGTATTCGCAAAAACAGTTAGCTAAAAGTGGAAAAATCGAGCAAGCCTTTAGCCGGTTAAAAGAAAAAGGATTCTTGTATGAACAGGATGGAGCGCTTTGGTTTAAATCATCAGCTTTTGGCGATGATAAAGACCGGGTGATTGTTAAAAGTGACGGCAGCCAAACGTATTTAGCTCCGGACATTGCCTATCACGAGGATAAATTTAACCGCGGGTTTAGTTGGTTGATTAATCTTTGGGGCCCGGATCATCATGGTTACATCAATCGGATTAAGGCTTCTATTGAGGCTCTTGGGCATAGTAAGCTTGATTTATCTGTAGTTATTGTCCAATTAGCAACTATTTTTAGGGATGGCCAAGAGATTCAAATGTCCACGCGGCGCGGACAATATATAACTTTGCGGGAGGTTTTAAATGAAGTAGGCGCGGATGCCGCCAGGTTCTTCTTCTTAATGCGCCGGACATCCAGCCATTTGGATTTTGATTTGGAGATTGCTAAAAAACAAAGCGCGGAAAACCCCGTATTTTATGTGCAGTATGCCCACGCGCGGATTTGCAGTATATTGCGCGGCAGTTCGGAGCAAGCCCAAGATGATTTAGACCTTACCGTGCTTAAAGAAAAAGAAGAGTTAAATCTGATCAAAAAATTACTGGAGTTTGATACTATTTTAAACATCTGCCGGGCTACTTGCGACCCGTATATGCTTACGGTGTATCTGCAGGAGCTGGCTGAAAGTTTCCATAAATTTTACAATTTACACCGGGTTCTGGATCAGGATAAGGCCCTAACTTGCGCCAGGCTGGCTTTGATTCAAGGAGTAAAAATTGTTTTAGCTTGCGGTTTAGAGCTGTTAGGTATCAGCCAACCAGAGAAGATGTAAATGTCCAGCCATTCCATCCTAAGATTAGCCACTCCTAATATTTCTTTACAAAACCTGTTTTCTAAAGAATTAGGCATCTCTAAAGTATTGGCCCAGGTTCTGATTAACCGCAAAATAACTACAGTTGCCGCCGCCCAAAAATATCTTAAAAGCGCAATCAGCGATTTGTTCAGCCCGCAGTTGTTTTCGGATATGCCTGGCGCCATCAGCCTGGTTAGGAAAGCGCAAGAGAATAAAGAGAAGGTGATGGTCTTTGGCGACTATGATGTGGATGGAATAACCAGCACGGTTTTACTTAAAAATACGCTTATGGGTATGGGCCTGGAAGTATTACACCACATTCCGCATCGGATTAATGAAGGTTACGGTTTAAACCAGGAGATTGTCCGGTTTGCCAGGGAAAATCAGGTAAAACTTATGGTGACCGCTGATTGCGGTATCGCCAACCATAAAGAAATAGAAGCTCTGCGCCAAGTGAATATTGATGTGATTGTTACGGATCATCATGAGCCGCAGGATTCTAATCTTCCCGCGGCTTCCAGCATCATTAATCCTAAAACGAAACATTCAGGTTATCCTTACAGGGAATTGGCCGGGGTAGGAGTTGCTTATAAATTCGCTCAAGCCATAACCGGTTCTTTATTAATTGATGACCTGGATTTAGTTGCTTTAGGCACTATCGCTGACAGTGTGCCTTTAACCGGTGAAAACAGGATTATTGCCAAAGAAGGCTTGCTCAAGTTACCGCAAACCAAAAGATTGGGCCTGCGCGCGATCATTGAAAACGCGGGAATTGAAAATAAAAAATTTAATTCTACCTATGTTTCTTTTATTATTGCCCCCAGGTTAAATGCCCCCGGCCGCATGGATTACGCGGAGGTATCATTGAAGCTCTTGATGTGTCAGAGCGCTCAAGACGCGCAAGCTTTGGCTAAAGAGCTTGAGAAGTTTAACCGCCAGCGCCAGAAAATTGAAAGTAAAATTTTGGAGGAAGCACAGGAGCTGATTAATCAGCAGATAAATTTTAAAGAGCATAAAGTCATTGTGATTGCTAAAGAAGATTGGCATCAGGGTGTTTTAGGGATTGTCGCCTCAAAGCTGGCGGATAGGTTCTACCGGCCGGCAATTGTGATTTCGATAAAAGAAGATTTGTGTAAGGGGTCGGCGCGTTCAATTAAAAATTTTCATCTTTTTGACGCGTTGATGGATTCAAAAGAGCTCTTAGATAGTTTTGGCGGCCATGCCCATGCTGCTGGGCTGTTAATTACTAAAGATAATATCGATGAATTCAGAAAGAGTATTAATAAGCTGGCCAGCGACCGGTTAACTTTAGAGGATTTGCTTCCGAGCAAGGATATTGACGCCCAGTTAGTTTTAGGTGATTTAAATGAATCGCTGATTAAAGAATTAGAGTTGTTGGAACCATTTGGCATGGCCAATCCAGAGCCTTTGTTTTATACCCGCATGTTAAAGCTTAAAGGAGGAGTGCAGCTTTTAAACCGCGGGACTTTGAAATTCTGGGCAACGGATGGAAAGGATACTTTTCAAGTAATTGCTTTTGGGATGAGCGGCTTAAGAGAGAGTTTATTGCAGGCAGATTCTTTTGATTTGGTATATACCCCTAAAATAGACAACTGGCGCCAGGAGGAATCGATGATCTTAGAAGCCAAGGATATATTTTTTAAATAGGAATTTGAAGTTTTCTGGGGGCGGCTTTTTTGAAATCGCCCTTTTTGATGCATTTGGCGCAGATAAATACCCGATGCGCTGTACCATCAACTAGAATCTTTACCTTTTGCAGATTTGGGAAAAATTTACGCTTACTCCAGCGGGCGATCTTTGAGCCTGTGCCGCCTTTAGATTTATATTGACCTTTTCTGGCTAATAATTTTCCTTGCAAAGCGCCTTTTTTACAGATTACGCATTTTCTAAGCATATTGAATACTCCTTTAGATTTATTCTTTAAGTTTATTAAGTATACTTGAAATTCCGGCATTGTCAAGATGAAAATCTAACTTGATAGATTGTTAAACGAAAGTGAGGTAAAAATATGAGGTAGAAATGGCATAAGAAGTGAATAAGAAGTTAAATAATTCTATTAGACCCAAGATGGTTGTGGAAACCGCCTTGGGCTTTTTTTGTTTATGAGGGGTTGATTATGAAAAAAGTCCTGGCGAGGGAAATAGAATTACTAACAATAGGCTCCCGTAAAAGACAGATGCCCATGAGTGCGAAAGCGCAAGTGGGATTTTTTGTCGTCGCCTCGCCAGACACGGGGGCCTTTTTGTTGGGAGGGAAATAACATGGAAATCCATTTTGAGTTTAAGGACATCGAAGCGGAAAGAGAAAAATCAATAATGCGTTTTTATTATTGGGCTTCTCTAATCATAAGCCTAACGCTTTTATGTTGTGTGTGCTTGTCATCATGTGCGGTTACTCCAGCCAGAGCAGATATCCTAAGCATCGCCAGATTAGAAATAGGCCACGGAGAAACCTTCGGAGATAATCGCGGAGTAGACATCAAACGGTACCTACAAGGAAGAGAAAATTTACCCTGGTGCGCAGGATTCGTCAGTTACTGCATTAAACAGTCCGGAGGTGGTTGTCCTTATACGTTAAGGGCCAGAGATTACCTAAGTATGGGCAAGAAAGTGCATAACCCAAAACCCGGTGATCTAATCGTCTTCTCCAGGGGCCACGGCGCGGGTCATGTCGGGATAGTAGAAAAGGTGTCCGGATCAGCCATCGTTACCATTGAAGGCAATATAGGAGTATTTCCTTCTAAAGTTAAAAGAATTACTTATAAAAATAAACCAAAGAATTTATTAGGTTACATCAGGTTAGCAAAGGCAAATTGAAAATATCTTACCGCTTATTATTGATTCCGTTTATTCCCGCACTTTTACTATTCGCCTACATATACTGCCGGCACGATCAAGAAACGGAGGAGGCAAATGCCTGAGACGGATTTAAAATCCCAGATCCACGAATACCTCAACTTCTACGGCCGTGGCGCCGCGAACGCCAAGACAGGCAAGATCATCGCCCAAGAGTTTCATACGGAGTGGCGCACCGTAGCCGGAGTAATCAGGCAACTTAGGATCGAAGGGGTACTGATCGGCTCAAGCAAAGGCAACAACCGTGTCAACAACACCTTATCCCGAACCCGCGCGGGTTACTACCTTCCGGAGACAGTACAGGAAGAAGAAAGCTACCTTCAGTCCTTCAAGGACGAACTCTTCGATATGTTAAAAACTTTTCGGGCCCAGAAAAAAGCAAGGAATAGATTTTTAGAAGAACGGCAGTACAAAGCAAGTTTAATTGTTTTCAAGCCGGAGACGACCGGTCAATTGACGTTTGTTTGATTTTTAGAGGAGGTATTGTTATGCCAGCCAGGAATTGTGAAACTCGACCAGTCTCATGGAGAATACACAGAAACACAGCCTTAGCCGAAATCGTAAAAACAGAGGGGTATCAGATCTGGCCGATGTGGATTGGATTTCTTACCCATCGGGATAATCTGGGATTTTTCGACGGAGGCAGTGGCACCCTTAAGGATGCTTTCTTTCCGCATGATTCAAACATTACTTTAGAGAAAATCGTCAGCATGAAAAGGGCGTTGCATGATGCTGGACTCATAATTATTTACAACGTAGATGGTATCGAATACGTCCTTTGCCCCAAAATAAGCAACTTCAATAAACTCACCGGCAACCTTTCAGACCAGACCACTTATCCATCTCCATCTAAGGACGTAATTACGGCGTGGGAACAACGTTTTAACGAAGTATTTACACCGATAATACGGTGTACGGACGACGTTCGTACACCGTTCAAACACCGTAAGGACAGCGTACCTACTGAAGGTAAAGGAGAAGGTAAAGGACAAGACAAAGGTAAAAGTAAAGACTACACCAGCACCATTGAAAAATTCTTTTTTTCCATAGATCCCAAATGGTTTAAAACCCTGCAAGCAGCTTATCCAAAGGTTAATCTAACTACTGAGTTTGAAAAAATGAAGGCTTGGTTAGTATCTAACCCCGAGAAGGCAAAAAAGAACATCAAACGCTTCGCGGTTAATTGGCTCAGCCGGAATAAGCCGGAATCATCATCTGGATCAGCCCCAGCTAAGTTTATAATCACCGACAAAATGCTCGAAGACCGCCTTGGGAAAATCGCAACTAAGCCTATGATTAAAAAGCTTATGCAGGAAATACCACAAACCCTTTGGTGGAAGGTTGATCAATATCTACGCAAACGCTACAAGGGAAGCAACGGCAGTTCCTTTGCGGAGGCGGAGCGCGAATTAGTCGCAGAGGTTCAGGAAGGGAAGGATCACTTGGCCAGGTTAACTAGCGGAATAGGTAAAACAGCTTAAGGAGAAAACATGAGGGAATATTACAAAATCAAACTTGAGAAGCACGGAGGCTGTGAAGGGTGCAGCAATAAATGCCGATCCAATGGACCTGTAGCAACTCCTGAAACAGCAAACTTAACCATCGGGAAAAAATTTGAATGTAACTCAAAATTAAAAAGCAAATAAAAATGAAGGAGGTGAGAGAGGAGAGGTTTTTTAGCCTGGGGAAGTTTCAGTACAGTTTCTAAATATTAAGTGGAGCGGTAACCAAAAGGAGGAAGCATGGCAAAGGTTAAAGAAGCAACGCAATTCAAAGAGAATAAAGATAACACAGTTACAGACACGCAGAATAAACTGCAATGGATACAGGATCACTTAGCAGTCAAAGGATTCGACCGGGAACTGGATGATGTTGAGACTGCCGCAGCCATTGCGGAATTAAACCGGATCAAGTACGCCGGTCACGATAATTGGCGCGAGCCGTCCCGGTCGGAGTTATTAACCATCGTTGATCTTAAGAGGCGTAGCCCGGCAATCAACCCAATCTTTAAAAACACCAAGTCAGCCTGGTATAGAACAAGTACCTCGGTTGCTGGTTATCCGTCCCACGTGTGGTGCGTGGTCTTCTCCTACGGCGCCGTGCGCAACGTCGATGAGGGCGTCAAGTATTATGTGCGTCCCGTTCGTTCCAGCCAGTGATTTGATTTTTTGACAATTTAACCTTGAGGAGGAATACGATGCAAATAAAAGAGCTTAAACTTTCACAAATAGTAGTTACCGGACTTAACCCCCGGAAGAATTTCAACGAAGAAAAGCACAAAGAGTTGGTGGAGTCCATCAAAAAGAGCGGCCTTCTAAACGCGCTTATCGTGAGGCCATTTAAGACCGGCATCAACCAATTTGAGTTAATCTGCGGAGAGCGCCGGTTGCGCGCTTTACAGGAACTCAAAACACCCTACGTCCAAGCAGACGTCCGGGAGAACATATCTGATCAGGAAGCAATGGAGATCCAACTTGTAGAAAACATCCAGCGCGCGGATCTCTCGCCCGTAGAAGAGGGCCGGGCATTTAAGGCGCTTATGGCTGCATGTAAATGCACCCAGGAAGCAGTAGTGCAGAAGATCGGTAAAAGC
>Ga0247840_10010705_pt1 | contig 11386 bp, 9 predicted proteins | sample LaCruzMarch2015__FD_192404 | JGI IMG/M metagenome (GOLD analysis project Ga0247840, IMG submission 192404) | Freshwater microbial communities from meromictic Lake La Cruz, Castile-La Mancha, Spain - LaCruzMarch2015_17m | ecosystem: Environmental > Aquatic > Freshwater > Lake | place: Spain...
GACGAGGCGGACCGCTTTCTCGCCCACATCGTGGCGCAGGGTCTGAACCTCTTTTATCTGCGGGTGCCGGTGGACTTCGGCTTCACCGATGGGGTGGCGTCATGATCCGTCCGAGCGCGCGCCTGCTCTGGTCGCTGCTGGGTGCCGGCTGTCTGGCGCTCGTGGTCGGCAGCCTGATCCTCACCGTCTGGCTGGATCTGCGCCCCTGCGCCCTGTGCATCTTCCAGCGCCTGCTGTTCATCGTCCTTGGCCTGCTCGCCCTGGCGGCGGCCGGGCTCGGGCCGCGTCGGGCGGCCCTGGTCCCGGGGCTGCTCGTCCTGTCCTGCGCGCTGGCCGGGGTCGGGATCAGCGCCTACCAGGTGTGGCTGCAACTCCAACCGCCGGACAGCGCCTCCTGCGGCGGCGGGCCCCTGGGCTTCATCGACCCGCTGGTCGATTGGTTGGGTGAACGCCTGCCGACGCTGTTTCTGGCCACCGGGTTCTGCGACGAGGCCGGGCCGCCGATCCTCGGGCTCGGCCTGGCGCAGTGGGCCCTGGTCGGCTTCAGCGCCTGTGTGGTCGGCGCCCTCTGGGCCATCGCGGCCCGCCGGCGTATCCCCGGACTGGGTGCCTGAGCCGATGTCTAACCCCGGACCAAGACGCGCCGCGGCCCTGACCACCCTCTGGCGCGGCCTGCGCTACTTCGAGCATGTGACGACCGGGGTACTGATCCTCGGCTGGGTCCGCCTGGTCTCCCGCGCCGAGGCGCGCCCCGCCTGGTTGCCCGGGGTCGTGCAGTGGTGGTACCGGCGGGCCTGCCGGGCACTGGGGGTGCGGGTGGAGGTCGCGGGCACGCTTGCGCCGCGCTGTCTCCTGGTCTGCAATCACATCACCTGGCTGGACGTGCTGGTGCTGGGCGCCCAGGGGCATCTCGGCTTCCTGTCCAAGTCCGAGGTCCGTCACTGGCCCGTGATCGGCTGGATGTCGGCCGTGGTCGGGACCCTCTTCATCGCGCGCGGCGCCAACCAGGTCGGCGCCGTCACCACGGAGATCGGTGCACGCATCGCCCGCGGCGGCACCTTCGTGATCTTCCCCGAGGGCACCACCACCGACGGGGCCGGGGTGGCCCGCTTCTATCCCCCCCTCTTCGCCATCGCCCTGCAACCGGGCCTGGGGGTCCAGCCGGTCGCACTCTGCTACCGCTGCACCGACGCGCCCCCGCCCGATCGCAGTATCGCCTATGTGGGTGACCAGACCCTGGCCGCCAACCTGTGGGGCGTCCTGCGCCACCCGGGCCTGGCCGCCAGGGTGCAGTTCCTCGCGCCGATCCACCCGGGGCCGGAGGCCGGGCCGCGTTCTCTGTCCGGTCAGGCCAGGTTGGCCATCCTGTCCGCACTGGGCCTGCCGGAGACGGCCGGGAGGCGCGGGCGACCGCGCCCGGCGCGTCCGGGTTAGGATTTTGGCGAGGCTTCGTTTCAGTCAGTCACTCTGCGTCACTGTCGCGGCGGATCCGCCCGTCGGGCGGGGGGTCGATGGGGCTGGCGGTGCGGAAGGCCTCGATCACCATGTCGGAGATCAGGCGCCCCGTCATCACCTGATTGTCCATGGCCTTGAGCATGGTGTAACCGTCGCCGCCCGCGGCCAGGTAGTCCGAGGTGACGACGCGATAGCGCCGCGCCGGGTCGATGGGCGCGCCGGCCAGGGTGGCGGAGGCCAGGTGTCCCCCGGCGATGACATAGCGCAGCCCGGAGACCTGCAGGAAGCCCCCGGGGTTGTCCAGCGGGTCCAGGGCGGCGCTGCGCTCCAGGGCGGCCTGGATCTGCTCACCGCTCAGATCGCCGACGACCAGTTCATTGCGGAAGGGCAGGGCCAGGTAGATCGCCTTGAGGGTGACCGGCCCCGCCGGGATGCTCGCGCGAAAGCCGCCGCCGTTGAAGAGGGCGACCTCGGTCAGGGTGATCTCGCGCGCCAGGTCGGCGACGAAGTCGCCGAAGGGGGCCTCGCCCCGGCGGATCAGCTCACGCTGGGCGCTCAGTCCCCGGGTGCTGGTGCCGACCTGCTGGTCGAGTTCCAGGTCCGCCTGCGCGGCGATGCGCCGGACCTCGTCCGCCATCGGCGCGTCCTCGGGGCTCGCGGCGGTGATCGGGATCACCTGGTAACCGGTGCGGGCCAGGTGTCCGTCGCGGCAGTCGAAGTCCATGCGTCCCAGCCAGCCGCCCCGCTCGCCGACCTGGACGATGGCCGTCTCGCCCTCCAGCACCGGTTCGGTATAGAGATTGTGGTTGTGGCCGCCCACGATCAGGTCGATCCCGGGGACGGTGCGGGCGAGGCGGCGGTCCTGCGCGATCCCCATGTGCGACAGCACGACCATCAGGTCGGCCCCCTCACGCAGGCCGGGCACCAGGCGCCCCGCGACGGCCACCGGCTCTTCCACGCTCAGGCCGATCATGTTGCGCGGGTGGGTGGCGGTGGACAGTTCCGGGGGGGTGAGCCCCAGGACCGCCACGCGCACGGTACCCGCCCCCGGCGCGGCCGGTCGCTTGATGACCACCTGGGGCCGCACCGGCAGCGGCTCCGGGTTGGATTCAACGTTGGCGGTCAGGATCGGGAAGGGGGCAAGCGCGGCCAGGCGGCGAAAGGTGTCCTGCCCATAGTCCAGTTCGTGATTGCCCATCACCGCGGCGTCCACCCCCATGCGCCCGAAGAGCGCGAGGTCCGGCACGCCCAGAAAGAGGCTGGAGGTCAGGGTACCTTGCAGCAGGTCGCCGGCGAACAGCAGCAGCACCGGGCGGCCGGGGTGATCGGCCTGGACCTGCGTCCGTATGTCCGCGACGGTGCCGGCGAGATGGGCGATGCCGCCGCGTTCGACCTGTTCCCGGGGGTCCGTGTAGGACTCCAGTTGACCGTGGAAATCGTTGAAATGCAGCAGGGTGAGACCCCCGCCCGGCGGGCAGTCCGCCCCGGCCAGGGGCGCGATGAGCGATGCGAGCAGGGGCCAGGAGGGTAACGACAGGGACCGCGGTAAGGACATCTGGGCACCTTGGAAGAGTGGGACGGGCGTGACCCGTCGCCGATGAGGAAGGACCTCGGCCTCCCTACCATTAGGCGAGGCCCTGTTGGCTCTCACGCTCCTGCGTCACTGCCGTTAAGTCAAGCGCCGCAGCCAGCCCAAGCGCCTGGAGTCCAAGGCTTCAGCCTTGGAGCGCGCCAAGGCTGAAGCCTTGGACTCCAGGCAGAGGCGACGCGGCCGGCGAGTGCGCCTGAACTTAATGGCAGTGACACCGGCCTGGGTACGGGGGCTATGTTAGCTTTCCGACGCCGCCTGACCAAACGCCGTCGGCTGGCTTGGGCAACGCCGTGGCAGGGAGCGTCCGAAAATGCGGATTCAGCCTCGTCATGATCCCGGGACGCGTGAGTCCGAGAATGACCGCGAAACACCGGAAAGGGCTGCGCAAGTCTTCGGAAGCGCTCGGGAAAGTGTGTGTAAAATCCTGACGAAAAATGCTTTTTTTGTTCGTTGTCGGACTTGCGGCGGGGGCTTGATGACGGGCTTCAACCAAATCCCGCGACGCCTGGTCCAATGATTGCATAGTGTGATCCAAGTCACACTTTCAATCGGAATGCCCATGGACACCACCGAAATCGACACCGCCCCCGGCGCCGAGTTGCTGGCGCTCCAGCAAGTTGCCCGCATCGTGTCCCGCGGGGACGATCCCGAGTCCCGCATCCAGGACATCCTGCGCCACCTGGCCGGTTCCCCCGGGCTGGTGCGCGGCCGCGTCATGCTCGCGGACCCCACCGCGGGCGAGATCTATATCCGTTACGCCCACGGCCTGACCCCGGCCGAGTTGGAGCGCGGCCGTTACCGTATCGGTGAAGGCGTGTCCGGGCGGGTCTTTCAGACCGGGGAGGCCGCGCTGGTCGCAAATGTGCACGACGAACCCGGCTATCTGGCCCGCGCCGTAGCCCGGGGCGCGCTGCCGCCCGAGCAGATCGCCTTTCTTGCCGTGCCCATCGTGCGCGACCACCTGCCGGTCGGGGTCCTGGCCGCCCATCGGCTGCGCAACCACGAGCGCTCCGCCCAGTGCGACCTTGCACTGATGGAGGTCATCGCGACCCTGATTGCCCAAATCCTGTGCACCGATCCGCAGGCCCGGCCCTGGGCCGCGCCGATGCCGCAGGAGCCCCGGTCGGCGCGCCCCCTGGTCAGTCCGGGTGCCGCGGAGCCGGACAGCGCCGGCCGCGACCTGATGGCGCGCATGGCCGCGCAGCGGCACGCGCAAGGGCGGCTGCACCAGGCGGCGGACCTGTATCTCAAGGTCGTGGGGCAGTATCACGGGAGCGAGCAGGCCCTGCTCGCCAAGTCCAAGCTGTTGGAGATCGCCGGTTATTACGAGGGCCGGGGCGCTACCCGCCTGGCCGCCGATGTGCTGGATCGACTGCAGCGGGCGCTCGAGGAGGGCGAAATCGCCCGTGCGGCCAGCCGTCAGCCCTCGGACGCCTGGGGCGAGCGGGGGGGCACGACCACCGACTGGGACTCATTTGGCGACTCCGAGGGGTCGGGCGGGATTGGGGTTCGGATTCGGTGAGGTGCAAGGTCGGGACTCACTCGTCGCGACTCAGATCATTGCCGGCACCTAAGGCGGCAAGCGTGGCGGCCTCGAAGGCTTGAAAGGCGGACAGGCGACGCAAGGGGCCATAGTCCTCGATCAGCGCCCCCAGCCGCCTTGCCTTCTCGCCTGGCTTGAGCGTTTGGCGTCTTCGCCCGGCAAGCTCGCTCGCCGCAAGAAGCAAGTCATGGAGCACTTGCTTGGGGTTCGGTATTTTCTCCAGACGCTCGATCGCCGGCATCTCGATTGCGATCCGGCCATTCGGGTTTCCGGCGGCGCGGCGCAGGGCCTGCTCGTCGATCAGTAGCCACGCCTCCTGCATCCGGATGGTAACGACCGGGACCGGGAAGGTTGGAAGTTGTGCGACTGCTGCGGCGATTTCCTCCACCCGCTTGGCATGCGCTTCGCCTTCGGCATCCCGATGGATGAAGAGGATATCGCAGGGATAAAGATCGAGTGCGGCTTCGACCTTTTCACGTAACGCCTTGGGCGGCTTCCGAAGGCGGCGAAGATCGGCCCAGGTGCCGTTGATGGGAATGTTCAGGTGTTGTCGGAGCAGCCAGGCGATGGGCTCAATCAGGATCGCGTCGGAGCTGCCGTCCGTGAGCAACGTGAAGTCGAGTCGCTCCATGGCGCTTGCCATTACAGGTCTAGCTTGAGTTGTTGGATGTCGTCGCGGTCGATCACACGCCGGTCAGCCCCGCGGCGGCCGGAGTCGCCCTTCTCGGCGATGGGCTGCAGGAAAGAGATCGCGTTACCTTTGGCAATGACGGGCATTTTAGTCTGCGCCGACCGCCAGGTGTCAGACAGGCAACGGAAAGCAACACCCTTGATCATGCTCCCCTGGATGGCTTGTTGCTCCGGCATTGCGAAGATCACGGAGTCGCCCGGGACTTGGCTGACGACCACCGGGGAGTGGGTATTGATGATGACCTGGCGTAGCGCATTGTTCTCGCCCGTGGGAAGAGTGGCATCGACCGCAATGTCGCGCAAAAGGCCAAGCATGGCTCCAATGCGTTCGGGGTGGATTCCGTTTTCAGGCTCTTCCATACACAGGAGACCGGTCAGGGTCGGGTCGATCTCGATTCCCGCGAGTGCCAGGAAGCGTAGGGTGCCATCGGATAATGACTTGGCGGGCAGCTCGGTACCCTGTCTGTCCTTCAGCATCAGGGTCAGCAGCTCGCGTTTCTCGTCGCGGTCGATGCGCACTTCGCCGACGTGGTCAATCAGCTCGAACAACCGGTTCGCGATTTCGGATAAGGCCATCTCCTCTTGTCGCGCGGGGGGCGTCCGCATGGCCCGGAGGAGCTCGCCGGGCGTCAGCGTTGCGCGGGCCTGCGCGATCCTTTGCTTGGCGAGCCGATGCAGTGTTGCGGGCAAGTGGGCGCCATTCGACGCCAGTTGCGACGGTGCGTCGAAACCGTCCGGCGCTCGCAGGGCCGCGGGCTCCAGTTGGATGAGGCGCCAATTCAACATCTCCTGACGGGCCAGGACGGCGGTGGGGCTTTCTTGGGCATTGACTGTCGATAGCACGGTGCGGGGCAGCTTCTCTGCTTGGAAAAGCCGGGCTCGCCCGCCTCCAGTCGAAGTGTCTTGATGGAGCTTGACCACCGGGGACTCGTTATCCGCTGCCCCTTCTTGGTCGCCGTTCGCCGCTTGGGTGGATATATAGGGGCTGGTGCGACGGCCTTTGACCACGGAATCCCGCCATCCTTTGGAGTGTTCAAACGGTAGGTGGGTCCGGGCCTCGCTCCGCTTGATGTAATCCAGGGTCTCCTCGACAAGCTCTATGCGGGACCGGGTTGCCGGTTCCTCGGCGGCGCGGTAACGGAAGGCGACCCGATAAATCAGAAATGTGCTGCCCGCTTCAGCCGGTTGGTCCAGGTAGTCGCTGCCCTTGCCGGGCACCAGCATTTCTGCTTCGATTTCAATGGGAAGGCAAATGCCTTCTGAGGTCTGGGTGAAGAGGTGGCGGGGGTCCGAGACGGTCCCCCTTTCGCCGCGCACCGCCATCGCCGCATCCATGATCGGCATTTCCATGAGCGACCGAAAGAACAGGATCGCATCGAACAGATTCGACTTGCCGACCGCATTGGCCCCGACGATACAGGTGAATGGGCCGAAATACAGATCGACCCCCACCAGGTTCTTGAACCCGTTGACTTTCAGGCGGGTCAGCATGGAGTGATTCCGGGTTCAGGTCCGGCGGCAACCGATCATTCGGCCCGCGGCGCGCGCGCATGCCGCTTGCGCTCGATTTCAGTGAGGAAGCGCTTGCGGATACGGATGGCCCCGGGGGTGATCTCGACCAGTTCATCATCCTCGATGAACTCCAGCGCCTGTTCGAGCGTGAAGCGGATGGCCGGGGTGAGGATGATGTTCTCATCCGTGCCGGAGGCGCGGATGTTGGTCAACTGCTTGCCCTTGAGCGGATTCACTACCAGGTCGTTGTCGCGCGAGTGGATGCCGATGACCTGGCCCTCGTAGACCTCCATCCCCGGGGAGACCAGCAGGCGGCCGCGGTCCTGCAGGTTGAACAGCGAATAGCCCAGCACCTTGCCTTGGCCGTTGGCGATCAGGGCGCCGTTGCGCCGCGGCGAGATGCCGCCCTGGTTGGCCGGTCCGTAGTGGTCGAAGTTGTGATATTTCAGCCCGCTGCCGGAGGACAGCGTCATGAACTCGGTCTGAAAGCCGATCAGGCCGCGCGAGGGGATCTCATAATCCAGGCGCACCCGGCCCTGGCCGTCCGGGACCATGTCCTTCAACTCACCCTTGCGCTCCCCCAGGGCCTGCATGATGGCCCCCTGGTACTGATCGTCCACGTCGACCGTGAGTTGTTCGTAGGGCTCGCAGATGATGCCCTCGAGCTCGCGGAAGATGACCTCGGGCCTTGATACGGCCAGCTCATAGCCCTCGCGGCGCATGGTCTCCAGCAGGATGGACAGGTGCAGCTCGCCGCGCCCGGAGACGCGGAACTTCTCCGGGTCCGTGCCTTCCTCCACGCGCAGGGCCACGTTGTGGATCAGTTCGCGCTCCAGCCGTTCCTTGAGCTGGCGGGAGGTCAGATACTTGCCCTCGCGCCCGGCGAAGGGGGAGGTGTTGACCTGGAAGGTCATGGTGACCGTCGGCTCGTCCACCGTGAGCTGCGGCATGGCCTCCACATGGTCCGGGTCGCACAGGGTATCGGAGACGTTGGGCGCCTCGATGCCGGTCAGGGCCACGATGTCCCCGGCGGAGGCCGAGGGCACCTCGTAGCGCTCCAGCCCCAGGTAGCCGTAGACCAGGCCGATCTTGGCCTTGTAGCGCACACCGTCCGGCTTGACCACCACCACCTGCTGGTTGGGCTTCACACTGCCGTGGCGGATGCGCCCGAGCGCGATGGCGCCGACGAAGCTCGAATAGTCGAGGGTGGAGATCTGCATCTGGAAGGGCGAGTCCGGGTCCACCGGGGGCCGCGGGCAGTGTTGGATGATCGCCTCGAAGATCGGGGTCATGTCCCCCTCGTGCACGTCGTCGGTCAGGCCCGCGTAGCCATTGATGGCGGAGGCATAGACGATGGGGAAGTCGAGCTGCTCATCGGTGGCCCCGAGCCGGTCGAAGAGTTCAAAGACCTGGTCGATCACCCAGTCCGGCCTGGCGCCCGGCCGGTCGATCTTGTTGATCACCACGATCGGGCGCAGCCCGTGCTGGAAGGCCTTGCTGGTGACGAAGCGGGTCTGCGGCATGGGCCCCTCCTGGGCGTCCACCAGCAGCAGCACCGAGTCCACCATGGACAGCACCCGCTCCACCTCGCCGCCGAAGTCCGCGTGCCCGGGAGTGTCGACGATGTTGATCCGGTAGTCCTTCCAGCGCAGGGCCGTGTTCTTGGACGTGATGGTGATGCCCCGCTCCTTTTCCAGATCGTTGCTGTCCATGACCCGCTCGACCGGTCCGAAGCGCTCCCCCAGGGTGCCCGACTGCTGAAGCAGCTTGTCCACCAGCGTGGTCTTGCCATGGTCGACATGGGCGATGATGGCGATATTGCGAAGGTTTTCGATCACGGGGGATGCTCCGACGGGATGGGCGGGGGGTGGGCCAGGAGGTGGGTGGTCGCGGCGCTGCCCGGGGGTCCAGGATTGGTTAGCCCGCCAGTATAAGCGCAAGTGCCGGTCCAAGTCCGACCGTCCGGCGGCGCGGGCTCGCGTCGCCCGCTGCGACCCCGCAGCCCCCGGTAAGACAGTGTGCCGTAAGACTTTGCGCGAACTGCCAACAGGTCCTGTGGATAAGTCTGTGTGCAACCCTTGGGCAGGGTCGCTAAGGGCGCGCCCTTACTGTCGCTGGAACAGATTGGCTGGAAATTGACCGACTAGCATTTATGTGAGATGTTCAATGGCTTGCGTTTTTCCGCCGGGTGCCGTTCGAGTCCCGGGCCCCAAGCCCCTGAGGGCGTTTGTCAAGCCCCTGACCCTGTGCACAAAAACACGACAGGGCTGGCGCCGTGGCCGCGCCGCCCGATGGGCAGTCAATCCGGGGGCGCCGCGGCAATGCCGTGAAATAACCTCCTGTCGGGTGGACAAGGCGCGGCACGGCGCCGCTGGACGGGTGCGATGCCGGCCCGCGCCGCATCCATTCGCCTAGAACCTGACGGTTGCCAAACCCTGGCGCCGCGCGTTCGCCTCCAGGTTGCCGTCGGCCGTGGCAAGACTGCCGGCCCCGATGTCGATCGCCACCGCCAGATGGAGTGAATCACCGGCTCGCAGTCCGCTGCCTGCCGCCCGTGCCAGGCGCGCGGCCTGCGCAAAGGCACCGCGACTCACCGGCACCAGCCGCAAGCCGGCACCGCAGAAGGCCGCGAATTCCTCCCAGGCGGCCTGTGCCTGTTCCGCTGAGATTTCCGCGCGACGCACCTTGATCGACAGGGCACTTGCAAATTCGGTGCAGATCCAGTCAGCGGCTACCACGACATCGGTGCAGGCCGCGAACCACCCCTCGACCGCGTCGCTGATCGGCTCTGGCACGAACAGCGGCACGGCTGCGCTGGTGTCGAGATAGATCATCAGTAGCGATCCTCCTGCCGCATGGACGCGACGACTGCCTGGGTCATCGGCATCCCGGCGCGCAAGGCTCTAACCCGTCGCAGGAAGTCCCCTTTGTCGAAGACCCGCGCGGAGATCAACCGAATCTCCCCAGTGGGGGTCACTTGTGCTTCCAATTCGTCTCCTTCCTTCAGCCCCGCTGTCCGAATCCACTCGATCGGCAGCCGCACGGCCAGGCTGTTACCCCATTTTGCAAGCTGTAGCTTCATCTCGGCCCCTGCGTAGATACGTGTCTATCCATTTTCGCCCATACGTTTGGAACGCGCAAGCCCAGGGTGCCGCTTCCGTCTGGTGTCCTGCCGCCAGTCGCTCGGCAACCGCTCGAAACATCGGTTCCAGGCCAAGGGCCGCGCCGCCCGCTCGGCACTCAATCCGCGGGGCGCCGCGGGACTGCTTGCAGCCGCCCGGCGACCTCTGCAAAGAGGGCATCCAGATTGCTGGACGGTGCCAACTTGACCGCGCGTGCCCGGGCGTAATAGGCGCGGGCCGCCGTCGGATCGTCCGCATCCAGGCACCACTGGGCGGCCGTGAGGAGCGGTACCGGGTTCGCGGGGGCCAGTGCAAACCCTGACTCCAGTGCCGCCAGTGCCTGCGCCGCTTCCCCGGCCCCCTGGTAGAGGTGAGCCTGATACTGGAGAAAGGCCGCCCGGCGATCCCCGCTGAAGCGCTGATCGGCGGCGACCTGGCCCAAGAGCCGCAAGAACTCCGTGCGGGGGATGGCGCAGGTACCGTCCACCGCCAGCTTGCCGATGACCATGACCGCGCTCGCCTCATAGCTGTCCGGAAAGACGTCCGACTGGGCCATGGCGTCGCGGATGCGTGCGGGCTCCAGACGCCGCGTCTCCAGGCAATCCAGATACCCCTCATGCAGCCGCGGACCCAGCCCGTAGGCGTCCGTCAACAGGCGTCGGGCCTCGGCCAGTCGCCCCTGCTCCGTGAGCCACTGCGCATAATCGGCGCGTGCCCCGCGCGAGGGCAGACGGGCATTGAGTGCGCTGCGCCAGATCCCTTCGCTGCTGCCCCAGGCCAGGGATCGCAGCCCGGTCAAGGCGAAGACGGCGGCCAGCACCACGGCCGTAATCAGCGGCCGCCACCGCGCCAGGTCACCCCGGGCACCCGCCAGCAGGTCAGCCGCCGCCAGGATGAGGCCCAGGCTCGGCAGATAATTGCGATGCTCGAACGCCATCAGCAGCGGCAGGACACTGGACTCCATCAGGTGCCCGGCGAAGAAGAAGAGGATACCGAAGGCGGCCAGCGGACGGCGCCGCACCAGCGCCAGTCCAAGCCCGAACAGTCCGAGCAGGAACGCGATGGCGGCCAGTGTCGTCGGGGGGCGCAAGAGACCGCGTGACAGTTCTACCCCATCATAATAGAACCCCATCCAGTCCGGACGCGGCAGCAGGATCTGGCCCACATACAGGGTGAGCATCCGCGGTTGGGTCAGCAGCCGCTCCCCCAGAGTAAAGTCGCGTCCCGCATAGGCGGCCAGCAGGCGGTCCGGCGGCAACAGCGCGGCGGCCAGGACCACCAGGGCGATACCCGCCAACCCGAAATAGGCCGTGAGATGGTGTTTCGTGCGCGTCGTGCCGGCCAGCCGGAACAGGACCAATTCCATGGTCAGCAGCAGCAAGGGCAGCAGCGCCCCATTTTCCTTGCAGAGAAAGGCCAGGGGCGGCAGCACCAGCAGGGGCCAGACCAGTTCCAGCAGTCTTGCCGGGGGCC
>Ga0247840_10010707_pt1 | contig 11386 bp, 9 predicted proteins | sample LaCruzMarch2015__FD_192404 | JGI IMG/M metagenome (GOLD analysis project Ga0247840, IMG submission 192404) | Freshwater microbial communities from meromictic Lake La Cruz, Castile-La Mancha, Spain - LaCruzMarch2015_17m | ecosystem: Environmental > Aquatic > Freshwater > Lake | place: Spain...
GGCGGGCAGCAGGTCGCGGGTATTTTCGTTGGTGGCGTCCATCAGCTGCCAGCTGCCGTCGTCGTTGCGGATGCCGGTAATGGCGTGGTTGAACCATGGCTGCGGCACTTCCGGATCTTTTTTCGGGCCGACGTAGATCAGCACAGGGCAGGCATCGAAGCCGGCGAGGCGCAGCATGGAGACGAGCAGGGCGGCTTTGTCGCGGCAGACGCCGTAGCGGTTATCGAAGGTCAGTGAAACGTCGTGCGGTTCGTAACCGGGGGCTTCGTCTTCGATGGTAAGGCCCATGTAACGGATATCCTGCGAGACAAAGCGGAAGATGGCTTCGATCTTTTCCTGCCGGCCGGTGATGCCTTCGGTCAGTTCGCGGACTTTTTCCTTCATCGCCGGATTGACACGGTCGAGGCGCGGCGTGGAAAGCTTCCAGTACCATTTCGAAAGCGTTTCCCAGTCGGGGATGGTGCTGACCAGCAGCCGCTGCACGACGGTGTAGCTCTCCGGCATTTTCGGTTCTTCAAACATGCGCGGCACATTGCGCGCTTCCCATACATAGTGAATGCGGTCGCCGGCTTTTTCTATCCGGCTGGTTACGGTGCCGGGGATTTCGGCCTTGAGTTCGATACGCGCCAGCGGCAAAGCGGCGGGCGCGTCGATTTCATAAACCGCGTGGAGGATCGGGAATGTATCTTCGAGCGTGAACAGGTCTCCCCACGTATTGGGGACAACCGTTTTGGTCTGCTCGCTGGCGACGGTGTAGCGGAGAATGTCGCCGATCTGCAGATCCGGTACCGTCAGCTTGATGTTTTTTTCGTGCGGGTCATAAATATTGGCTTCCATTTGCCCCTGATTGATCGCCTCGCGGCTCTGTGCAACCAGATCGACCGGAATGGTGTGACCGTTTGGCTTGATGATTTCAGCGCGGACAAACCGCATAGTGCCGTAGGTTGTGCTGTAGCCGATGACGAGGCTCGATTTTTCCTGCCGCCCTTTTTCGGTGAGGATTTTAACGGCCAGGTCGGTGATATAGCGGTAGGTGCCGTCTGTCTCGTAGCGGAGGCGGATTTGCTCATCGACCATCAGCAGGTCGGCCTCCGGATATTCCGTCGCAGAGCGGGCGGCCGACAGAAGCGTTTCGCGAGCAATCAGTTCTGCCGACAGATCAATCTGCGCCGAGACCAATCCGGCGCTCAGGATGAGCAAAGCAATCAAAAGCTGTTTTTTCATAAGACTCCGGAGTTTTACAGGCAGACAGCCTAGCGATGCGCGGCGTTCAATACAATCTCTGCCGGAATGCAAAAACGGTCTTGAATCGGGACTTGCTCCGGCGGCGCGGCTCCGGTAACTTCCCCCGCTTTACGAAACGCGTCGCCAGTCCATTCTGTTGTCTGATTGAAACGGTGCCGCAGTAACCTGAAACAGAGAAAGGAAGAACCATGGGGCTCTTCGGAACAGCAAAAAGTGTACTGGTGGTCGATACGGCCGCCGTACTCAAGACCAAAGGCGTACGCGGACGTGCCGCGCCGCGTCAGCAACTCCAGCTCCTGCGTGCATTGTCCCGCTTTGTGCAGCGTGAGAAACTCAATGTTACCGCCGTACTGGTTGGCACGCCGCTTGATAAGGCACAGCACAACAAGGTGTTCGACAGTGTACGTGTGCGTTATGCCAAGTCGGAAGAGGCGCTGAATAAGGAGCTGATCAAGGCACTCAAACAGGCCGGTTCTGCCGGTGTGCTGGTGACAGAAGATGTCGCGCTTGAAGCCCGTATACTCCGCTTCGGCGGTAACGTGCTGCGTGTTTCTACGTTTCGCAAACTGCTGGACGACGGAGTCGAGCAGAACGAAAACGGCGGCGGGAATAATAATCGTCCGCAGAATAACCGGCGCGACCGGGATCGTGACCGTGGTCGTGACCGGGATCGCGGTCCGCGTCCGAACCGCAACAACAATCCTCAGCAGCAGCAACAGCAGCGGCCGGCGGATGAAGTCGAGGAACAGCGTGGCGGCGGTGACGATACAATCAGTCAGATGATCGATCTGGTTGAATAAAGCATCTCCCGTAAACGGCGAACGGCTTTCTTTCAGACATTGAAAGGAAGCCGTTTTGCTTTCCGGAAGCGCTTATTCTTCAAGGAAGGTGACGCTGGCGATATGCGGCAGCTCCCGGTAGCGCTTGTCGTAGTCGAGGCCGTAGCCGACAACGAAGGTATTGCCGATGGAAAATCCCTTATAGTCGGCCTCCATGTCCACCGCTCGGTTGGCTGTCTTGTCGAGTAGCACACAGGTGCGCACCGAATGCGCGCCGCGCTGTAGAAAAAGCGCCTTGGCAAAAGCAAGCGTCCGTCCGCTGTCGAGAATATCATCCACAATCACCACATCGGCGCCGGTCAGATCTTCGTCGGTATCATGGCCTATCCGGACTGTTCCGCTCGATTCGGTGCCGCCGCCGTAGCTTGAGAGGGTGATGAAGTCGATGCGCGGATGCAGATTATACTGTGCGAAACCGCGTACGAGGTCGGCCATGAAAATAAAACTGCCGCGCAGGATGCCAATGACCACCAGATTTTCCGCGTCACAGGTTCCGGCGATTTCCTCGATCATCGTCTGGACGCGCTGCTGAATCCGTTCGCTGGTAAACAGTACTTTGCGGATGTGATGCGGCCTCATAAAAATTTCTCCGTTGGTTGCAAGGAATTGATATTAAGTTTATGATGCCGGCGATGGAACTAAAAATTTCCAGAGAGGTTCTTGATCTCGCCGACCGGTGCAGCCGGGGTTTCCGCTGCCTGAAGGGACCCTGGTCTGAACCGCAGGCTCAACTGATCGGTGCAAAACGGTTTATTTGTCATGATCCCGATCCGTGCGCCTATAAATTTCCTTTTGGATGCAATTTTTTCTGTACCTGTCCCGTTAGGCAGGAAATCTACGATAAATGTGGAAAATAAAAGGAGCCGATAAGGCTCGGTTATTTGTTATTCGTTATTGGTTTTTCGGGGGAATGGTCTGTACATTCTTCTTGTATTGCCAATAACCGATAACCAATAACTGAGCTCATGAATACACGCACCCGTTTTGCCCCCAGTCCGACCGGCCACGTGCATATTGGAAATATGCGCGCCGCCATTTTCAACTGGCTCTATGCCCGCCATACCGGCGGGCAGTTCCTGCTCCGCGTCGAAGACACCGACCGCGAACGCTCCACACCCGAAGCCATCAAGACGCTGCTCGAAGCGATGGACTGGCTCGGACTCAACGTGGACGAAGAACCGTTGTACCAGTCCACCCGCATGGACGCTCATCTCGCCGCCGCCGAAAAACTGCTGGCTTCCGGCCACGCCTATAAAGAAGACAAAGGCGGAACCGGACAGGGCGAATGCATCATCTTTAAAATGCCCGGCACCGACATCGAATTTACCGATCTGGTCAAAGGCGCTCTCAAAAAGCCCGCCGCCGACATGGCCGACTTCGTGATCGTCCGGTCCAACGGTACGCCGGTATTCCATCTCGCCAACGTGCTGGACGACATTGAACAGAAAATCACCCACGTTATTCGCGGCGACGACCACGTCGAAAACACTTTCCGGCATATCGCGCTGTATAAAGCGCTCGGCGCGCCGGTTCCGCAGTTTGCCCATCTGCCGATGATTATTAACGCGCAGGGTAAACCCTATTCAAAACGCGACGGCGATGCCTTTGTCGGCGATTTCCAGAGCAAAGGCTTTTTCGGCGACGCGCTCTTTAACTATCTCGCGCTTCTCGGCTGGTCGCCCGGCGACGAACGCGAAGTGATGACCCGGCAGGAAATGATCGACGCGTTTGATCTGGTTACTGTCCGTTCGTCGCCCGCCCAGATGGACTTGAGAAAACTGCTCTGGATGAACGGCGAATATATCCGCGCCATGCGTCCGGTCGAATTCGCCACTATGTGCCGCGAAGAGCTGAGAACTGTCCCTCTTGAAATCGGTGAAAACGCCGCAGCCATTTTTGCGCTGATGCAGGAACGTATCAAAATCCGTACCGACATCATTCCGGCCATGACCTTTTTCTGCACCGATGATTTCGAATATGACCAGAAGGCCGTTGAGAAAAAGCTGGCGAAGCCGGAAGTTTTCCAGACCTTGGAAAAAATTGCCGGAATTCTTCAAGGCTTGCCTGCCCTGAGCGAAGTCGAAGGGGGACAGTTTGACGCCGAAACGGTCAACAAAGCACTCCACGACTTCGTTGAACAGGGCGGACTGAAATTCGGCGACGTTATGCCGCCGCTGCGTATCGCCGTTTCCGGTCAGCAGTCCGGTCCCGATCTCGCACCGGTGCTGGCAATCCTCGGCAAAGAAAAAGTCCTCGCCCGCATCCGTAAAACCATTGCTCGATTTCAGTCTTAGAATTGACCGAGGAAGCGGACTTCGCGGACGAGATCGATGCCGAATTTTTCTTTAACGGCGGCGGCCATTTTGCCGCAAAGCTCCCAGACGTCCTGCGCGGTACAGCCGAGGTCGGCGACGATGATGTTGGCGTGTTTTTCGTAGAGCCGCGCTCCGCCGACACGCATGGTCTTGGCCCCCGCTTCTTCCAGAAAACGTCCGGCGGCCTGTCGTCGCTCGGCTGCCGAAGTCGGTTCGATGTTGCGGAAGACGCTTCCGGCGCACGGTTCTTTATGCCAGTCGGGATGATGGTCTTTGCGGAACTGCATAATCCGGTCGCGCTCGGCCTGCATCACTTTCTTTTCCGCCGCCGGAAGTTCGAAGGTGGCGGAGAGAACGATCTCGCCAGTTTCTTTGAGCTTTGAATGGCGGTAGGAAAATTCGAGTTCGTCGTGCAGGACGGTGCGTACTTTCCCGTCGAGTCCGAGCAGTTCCACCGAAACCAGATGGTCGCCCATCTGCCGTCCGAAGGCGCCGGCGTTTCCGGTGATACCTCCGCCAACGGTTCCGGGAATGCCGGTGCAGTAGGAAAGGTCGCCGGCTTCGTTTTCGATGGTGAATACGGCCAGATCGTCGAGCAGGGTATCGCCGGAGACGGTGACGCGATTCCCGCTGGCTTTAATCGTTGGTTTGTCCGAGCAGAAGCGGATAACGGCCTGTTCGATGCCTTTATCGGAAATGATGAGATTGGCGCCCTGGCCGATGACGAGAAAAGGTTGTCCGGCTTTGTTGAGCAGTTGAATGATAGCGGGTAGTTGGCTTGCGGTTGCCCCTTCGATCAGTAGCGGGCAGGGGCCGCCGAGCTGGAAGGTGGTGTATGCACGCAACGGAGCGTTTTCGCTGACGCGCAGTTGAGGGAAAAGAGTTTTAATTTCGGATGCCAATTTCATGGCCGTTGACTATGATTTGTTTCCAATGTTTGTTAAAGAACAGATTTTAACTGCCGCAATTCTGGCTGCCGGAGCGCTTTTCGCCGTCGAACCGCTGGTGAAAGATGCGGTGTTTACGGCCTTTGACACGGAGACGACCGGCTTCAGTCCGAAAAACGACCGGATTGTAGAACTCGGCGCGGTTCGGTTTCGCGGTGACGGCGAAGTTCTGGCCGTGACCAACTGGCTGATTAATCCTCAAATGCCGATTCCGTTTTATGCAACCGAGGTACATGGCATTACCACGGAGATGGTAACTAATGCTTCGGTTTTTTCCGCTGTCTGGCCTGAGTGTGCCGCTTTCTGTCAGGACAGCATTCTGCTGGCGCATAACGCGACATTCGATACCGGCTTTTTGCGGGCCGAACTGGAACGGGCCGGTATCGAGACGCCCGCGCTTCCGGTCGGTAATACATTACCGCTGTTCCGCCGCTGGTTCCCTCAGGCGGCAAGTTACTCTCTCGAGCCGCTTTCTCTGTTTCTCGGCGTACAGGGGGAGCGTTATCACCGTGCTGCGGCTGATGCTTTTTATATCATCAATATTTTTAATGAAGGTCTTAAATCGCGTCCCGGCATGAATCTTCGGCAGTTGGAAAATGATGCGGGCGGGTTCGAACGGCTCGACGGGAGGAAGAACTAATGCAGACGATCATCTCAAAAGACAATCCGAAGCTCAAAGCGGTGCGTGCGCTGTTGCGCTCCAAGAAAGACCGGCAGGAAGCATCGGCGTTTGTAATGGAGGGTGTGCGTGCTCTTTCGGCGCTTGCCGATGGTTCAGCTCTTCCGCAATACCGGCTGAAAGAAGTCTGGGTTTCGTCCGTTACACCGGAGCTGGCTGCGGGATTCTCGGTGCCGGTTTACGCCGTTGCGCATGACGTGATGGAACAGCTTTCCGACTGCCGCACGTCGCAGGGAATTCTCGGCGTAGTGGAACACAAGTCGGCGGCACTGGAAATTAATCCGGAACGAGGAAACTACCTGCTACTCGATAACCTCTCCGACCCCGGGAATCTCGGTGCATTGATCCGTTCTGCAGCGGCTTTCGGGTTCGCCGGCGTTTTCCTGCACGGCGACACGGTGGAGGTTTTTAATCCGAAGACCGTGCGTGCGACGATGGGGGCGCTGCCATTTGCCAAACACTGGAAAACCGACGGAACTATTTTTCAGACTTTGGAAAAAAACGGCTACGATCTGATTTCAACCGTCATTCACGGCGGCGAAAAGCTGTCCGGAATGAAGTTCGGTCCGAAAAACGTGCTGGCGATCGGTAGTGAAGCGCACGGCGTTTCTGAGGAAGTTCAGAAACACGCGTCACGGCATCTTTCGATTCCAATGTCCGGGAACGTGGAATCGCTGAACGCCGCCGTCGCCGGTTCCATTTGTATGTTTTCGATGCAACAGAAGTTTTGATATGTTCAAACCCATGTCGACTTTTGACAGTAAAAGATTCCGAAGCGTATGCCGGACGATTCTGTTCGCTGTTTTTTTCTGTTCCGAACTGTTTGCACAGAAATCCGCCTCGATTGAAGCGCAGACGACGAGTGTCTTGATGGCGCGAGCCCGTGAGATGCTGGAGAGCGGTTCTCCTGAGGAGCTGCTGCCATACCTTAGAGAAATTCTCGTCCGTCTTGAGGGTAATACCACCGACGATGCGCTGGCGGCTCGTGCGTTCTGTATGTTTCAAACCGGCGTCTGTCAGTTGCAGGCCGGTAAGTACACCACGGCGGCTTCGTCCTTTGAATCATTTATTAAAGCCTGTCCTTACGATTCCTCCACATCGCTGGCTGCACTGCTGGCGGCAGAGGCTTATGCGTTGCAGCAGGACTGGCCTGCCGCGGAAAAGACCGCTCGTCCATTACTGAACGATAACCGGTTTGATGCGAAGCGCCATTTGACCGTTTGTCAGGTTTTGTCTGAAGCCTTGTACCGGCAGTATAAGTGGAAAGAGGCGACGGTTCCGCTGTTGGAAGTATTCAGCTTGGCGGACCGCGAGACCGCTCGCAGCAGTGCCGCGCTGATGCTGGTGGTCTGCTATGCCAAGAGCGGCGACTCCGACAATCTGTATAAATTTCTGCCGTATTGCGGCGATTCGGTGCGGCAGGATGCCGGGTTGAATATGGCGCTGATTGAAACCGGCGACAAAAAAAGTGCCGAAGGAGATTATCAGAACGCGCTGAAGCTCTACCGGATGGTTTTTATGAAAGAGGCGCTGATTACGCATTACGAGCGTCAGATGACGGAGATAAAGAACGCTCTGGAGCAGCCGTTTGTTCAGCGGATTGGCGCGACGCGCAGTGCGTTTGACGAGGAGCAACGCTTAAAGCAGATCCAGTATGACCGCATGACGGAACAGCTGAAGACCATTAAGGCGGGCTCTGATTACGATATCGATATCGCTTTGCGAATGGCCCGCTGTTATGCCGGCCTTCACCGCAACTGGGTGGCGTATACGATTTACAACGATGCATATACTAAAACACCTGGTCACGAGCTGGCTGAGGAAAGCCGGTTCCGGGCTTTTATGCTGTTGCTGAATATGCCTCAGGAGCAGGAGTCGGCGCTGAATGAAGGGCAGGCGTACCTTGAGCGTTATCCCGCCGGTAAATATACCGATGAGGTTACGCTGAATCTGACACAGCTTTTGCTGACCGCCGGCAGGCTGAACGAGGCGCAGGCGATGGGGCAAAAAGCGCTCCGGATGAACCCCGGTCACCGTTTCATAGATCAGGTGCAGTACCTGCTCGCGTTTATTGATTTCCAAAAACAGAACTATAAAGCCGCCCGGACTGCTTTTGCCGAGGTACTGGCCCTCCGGCCATCTGGTGTGTATGCCGAGGCGGCTGAATACTGGCGGGCGATGTGTGGTCTGTTTCTGACCCAATACGACGAGGCGATTATTGCACTCGAGGCCTATTTGCAAAACCCGGCGTATCCGAAGAAGTCATTTGAAGAAGAAGCCTCTTTCCGCCTTGCGGTTGCTTTTTACGGCAAAAAGGATTTTTCCGGCGCTGAAAAAGCGTTCTCCCGGTTCCTTGAAGATCATCCGCAGAGCGCCTTGCGGTCAGAAGCGTTCTGTATGCTGGGTGATCTGCGCGTTGCAGAAGGCCGGTTCGATGCCGCATTGGGCTTCTATGACAATGGGCTGAAGGCCGCGACGAGTAAGGCGCAGGCGAATTATGCGGTGTTTCAGACCGCCCGGATTTATGAGCGGCAGAAAAACTATCCCGCCATTATCGAATTAATGGAAAAATATATCAGGGATCGCGGCGAGGAGGGGAATCTTGCCGGTGCCGGGTTCTGGACGGGCAAAGCCTATAAGGCGATGGACCAATACAGCAAAGCTGTTTCGACGTACGTGGCCACCGTTACTCAGTTCGGCAATAATCCAACGAATGACAGCGTGGATGTCGTTCTCCGGGAGTTGATCAAGGAATTTAAAAGCACCCAGGGACAGTTACACAAAACAGAAATTCTGGATGCGCTTACCGCGGCCTTGCATCAGGCCGGGGCTCTCAATCAGGAAACGCTGGCGCTCCGGATTCAGACGCTGTTCGCGTACATAACAGATGGGCCGGTGAGAGACCGGTATATTTACGCGGTTTTAAAGGACGATAATATTGAAAAATCCGGAGCGCTGACGCTGCTGCTGATTGCTCAGGAATCTCTGCGCCGCCAGGAATACGATCGTGTGAATAGAGTATTCGACCATTTTTCCAGTGCGGTTAAGTCGCCGGATATCCTGCCGGATATAATGAACATTAAGCTCGGTGCACTTATTGAGCAGGCAAAGTATCCGGCTGCTGTGGCGCTGGCCGAAGAAGTTACTGGCCGGTTCGGCTATCAGCTGCAGACCGGACTGACGCGCAAACTGAAGGCCGATGCGCTGCGCCTTTCGAAGCAGTATGATGCGGCGGTAAAAACCTATAACGAATTGCTGCCGGTGCGTGAATGGCGCGGCCCGTTGATTCCCGAATCCCTTTACTGGATCGGAGTTTGCCTCCAAACGCAGGGAAAATTTGACGAAGCCTTCGCATTTTTCCAGCGGGTTTATGTGCTGTATGACGGATATGTGGAGTGGTCGGCCAAAGCGTATGAAGGCAGCGTTCAGTGTCTGGAAAAACTTGGACGGCGCGATGATGTGGTAAAAACTCTCCAGGAGATGCTGTCGAATTCAGAGGTTGCCGCGACATCGGAAGGTGTGCGGGCTCAGGCCATGCTGCATAAGCTGACGCCACCCGGAGGCAAAAAATGAAAACGAAATCAGTCTTAGTTTTTGCCGGAGTGATGCTGTTTTGCGGTCTGTCCATGGCGGATATGAAGGTTCATATCACTTACGACAGAGGCGCTATGATTGATGCAAAGAACCCTTCGGCGCGCGATGGCGCATTAGTTTTGCCGCAGGGTACGCTGTCGTTTTCACGAATCAGCCGGATGGATTTCGAATTCGGCGACGGATTGACGGTGCAGAAATGCGAGGCGCTTTTTAATGAGGGATCATTTGACCGGCTGGAAAAATCGCTGGCCGTTGCGTTGAAGCCGGCCTCTTCCTTTGCGCGTTTACCGGGCAATCTGGATGTATATCTGACGTGGCAGATGAAAGTTCAGTTCTGGACCGGGAAGTATGCGGAGATGAGCCGAACGGCGGAATGGTTGCGTCAGCGTAATGCACAACCATCCAGTTTAACCGGCATGTATGCCGCGCTTGCACTCATCGAACAGGGCCGGAGTGATGAAGCGGCAAAGATGTTTGCTTTGGCAGAGTCTGCCGGCACCCTTTCGGAGCCTATGGCGCTGTTTGTGCGGGCCCGGCTGGCCATGGCGAAAAAAGAATACCGGCAGGCCCTGCAGTATCTGGCCCGTATTGTTGTGATGTACAGTCAGGATCCGGAATGGATGCCGGCGGCGGCGCTTTACGAAGGGCTGATCTGCAAACAGACCGGCGGTTTGGAAGCCTCCGGTACTATTGCAAAAGAGCTGATTGAAAAATATCCGGACGGATACTGGCACGGCCGTGCGGCCGAACTGAAATGAGTATGATATGAAAGCGTGGATCGAAGAGTTGATCAGCGAGAAATTTAAATTGCAGCTTGTGCCGCTTATTGACTGCGTATTTGTACTGCTGATTTATTTTATGGTGTGCTGCACGCTGGTACGGTCTGAAGCGGATTTGAGTCTTACACTTCCCGGACAGGTGGCGCAGGACCGGGAGATCAAGATGCTGGACGAACAGATCGTTGAGGTGCGGACCGGCGGATCCATTGTTCTGAATGAAAAAAGATATGCCGCGTCTTCCGCCGAGGATCTGAATCGTTTTCAATACACCCTGACCCGTTATCATGAAGCTTCGCAAATGGCTGGCACGACCGCGATGATCACGATCATCGCGGAGGACGAGTCTGCTCATGAGCTGGTCGTTGATGTTTTGAATGCCTGCGCGGGGGCCGGGATAACCAGCGTGACGTTCGGCAGCGGTAATTAGCGGTAATCTGTGAATCTGTTGTCGTTAAGAATTGGACTGACGGACAGTTTCTGTTAGACATCTCGCCTTCATGAAATCCTTTTTATATCGCGAATGGATTCTCCGGCCGTGTGTTTTATCCGCGGCATGTTTTCTTCTTTTCATTTCGCCCTCTGCGGCTGTTGACTCCGGCGCGGTTCAATCGAAGGCCACCAGCGTTCTCGTTGATGAGGTGCCGGATCTGCTCGCCGCCGGTTCATATAAGAATGCCGCAGATCACTTGCGTGAAATTCTGACCCGGCTTGAATCCGCAACGGATGCCGAATCGGTGGCCGCCCGCGCCTCCTGTCTGTACCAGCTGGGAGAGTGTCAGCTCCGTTCGTCCGAATTAACGGATGCAACCGCCACATTCCGGAAATTCATTACCGATTATCCCGCCGATGGACAGGTTCCGATGGCACGGTTCATGGTGCTGGAATCGTATGCCCGGCAAAAAGACCGCGCTCAGATGACGGCCTGGCTGAACGAGCTTAAAGCCGGCGGTGCGTTCGATGAGTTAATGCGGTTTCTCGGTGATAGACG
>Ga0247840_10010709_pt1 | contig 11384 bp, 7 predicted proteins | sample LaCruzMarch2015__FD_192404 | JGI IMG/M metagenome (GOLD analysis project Ga0247840, IMG submission 192404) | Freshwater microbial communities from meromictic Lake La Cruz, Castile-La Mancha, Spain - LaCruzMarch2015_17m | ecosystem: Environmental > Aquatic > Freshwater > Lake | place: Spain...
CGGTTGCCGCGCGGAATGAAACCGCAGAATCTTCTGCCGCGCCAGGGAGATGCCGCCGTCATTGTCGGCCTGGCGCGGACCATTCACACAGCCCCCCTTGCAGGCCAAAAGCTCGACGAGACCCGCGTTAAGCGTTCCGATGCGGATATCGTTAAGCGCCTCCTGACAGGCGTCGATGCCCGAGGCGACCACCATCCCCTCACCCAGGATATCCGTGCTCATATGGGCTGTGCCCAGCAACCCGCCCTCGAGCGGAAAGAGACGCGCCTTTTCGGGGGGAAGCGCCCCTTCGGGGAGACCATCTTCGGTTTGTCTTCGCAGTGACGGGGGTGGGAAAGTGATCCTGGCTTCGCCGAGCCATTCATCAAGTCCCCGAAAGGTCATCGCGGCATGGACAACGCCCTCTATGGAATTCTCCAGAATCTCCTGTTTCTTCGCGATGCAGGGACCGATAAAGACAATGAAGGCGTCGGGACCGTACTTCTTCGCCAGCAGGCGCCCATGGGCGATCATCGGCGAAACGATGGGGGCCAAATGGGGTATCAGATCGGGATAATACTGCACGATGAGGTTGACGACGACAGGGCAGGCTGAAGTGATGAGCGGGCGGTGCTGCGGCGCCTTTTCCATATATTCCCGGTGGGCGATCGCCACGATCTCCGCCCCGACGGCCGTCTCTTCCGCAGCGGAAAATCCCAGAGCTTTAAGGGCGCTCTCCATCTGGGAGAAGTTTTCGATGTCGAAGCAGGCCGGTCCCGATGGAGCGACCGATGCGATGACTCGTTTCCGCTGGCGCATCGCATCCAGAACATCAGGCCTTGCACTGCGAACGCCCTTGGCCTTCTGCGGACAGACACGGACGCAGGTTCCACAGACGATGCAGAGTTCGGGAACGATCTGGGCCTGGCCGTCCTTTACCCGGATCGCCTTGACGTTGCAGTTGCGCACGCAACAGTAGCAGTCATGACAGAGGGCGGGGTTCGTGGTGATGATTGGATCTTTCATGGTATCGTCTCCTCATATCCCATGATCTCCTTGTAAAAGAAAGCCTCGCCATCCTCGGGGCGGATCCCGCTAAACTGGCGCTTCCCTACCCGCACGGAAATTCCCCTTGAGCAGGCATCCATGCAGAAAGCCCCGACGATATCCACCATTCCCTCAAGATTCTCTTTTTCGATAAGGTTCTGGATCTTTATGGCCAGGTCGTCCGAGCCACGCAGGTTGCAGGAACTGCCGACGCAAATGGTCACGACAAGCATTTGTCTCATGGTTCGGTCTCCGCCCGGATGCCGTAATTGCGCATCTTGATTCGGAGCGTCTTGCGGTCTATGCCGAGGAACTGCGCCGTCGTGTTGATCTGGAACTGGAAGTGACTCAGGGCCTTGACAATATGCTCCTTTTCCACATCGATCAGGGTCATTCTGCCGGAGGAGGCGTCCAAGACCGGCGCCTTTGCCTCACCGCTTTGTCCGTAATAGAAGATGTCTGAAGGGTTGACGATTTCCTGATCGCACAGAACGCAGAGACGTTCTACGGTATTCTTCAGTTCCCGGATGTTTCCGGGCCATCGGTAGGCGACCAGGGATTTCTCCGCCTCTGCGGAGAGGTTGCGGACCTTGCTTCCATGCTTCGCTCCGTAGATATCGAAATAATGCCTGGCAAGGGGCAGGATGTCCGCCTTGTGTTCCCGGAGTGGCTTGATGTGAATCGGAACCACGGAAATTCTGTAGAACAGATCCTCCCGGAACCGGCCACCCTCGATTTCCAGGCGGAGATCCTTGTTTGTTGCCACAATCAGACGGGCGTCCACCTTCTCGGCGGTAGATTTGCCCACCCGGGGAACCTCCTGTTCCTGGATTACGCGCAGCAATTTCGCCTGTATGTTCAGGTTGATATTGGAAATCTCGTCGAGGAACAGGGTGCCTTTGTCGGCCATCTGAAACCGGCCTTCCCGCGCTTCAGTCGCTCCGCTGAACGCTCCTCTCACATGACCGAAAAGTTCACTTTCCATGAGGCTTTCAGCCAGGGAAGAGCAGTCCACCGGCACAAAAGACCTTTCCGCCCTTCGGCTGAGGTTATGAAGCGTACGTGCGACAAGCTCTTTTCCGGTCCCACTCTCTCCTGTGACCAGGACGGTGCTGTCCGTCGGTGCGATCCGCCTGACTGATTCATTGAGTTCATTCATGTAGTCGCTGTTTCCGACCAGAACCGGAATCTCTTTCCCCGGACGGTAGGCTTCGTTCTTTTCAAGCACCTTTTCGACGGCGCCCAGCAATTCAGCGGCCGAATAGGGCTTCGTCAGAAAATCCGAGGCGCCTTGCCTCATGGCCTCGACCGCCAGCGGCACGTTTCCGTAACCGGTGATGATAATCACCTTGGCCGATATGGTTCTCTCCTCATTTTTCAGTCTTTTGAGGATCTCAAAGCCTTCCATCCCCGGCATCCGGATGTCCAGCAGAACGACGTCATAGAGATCCAGAAGAGCCATCGTCAGCCCCTGGATGGCATCCCCTGTGGTTTCAGCGAGATAACCTTTTCGAGAGAGGACCTGATAACATCCGTCCCGAATGACCTCATCGTCATCAATGATCAGAATCCTCTCTTTTTTCTTCGTCATGGTCTCGGCTTTCCTTCCGTCAGACTGGTGCAACTTTTTTCGTATCACTACCGCTATCAGAAGCAGAGGAGGGCAGGAATACGATGAACGTGGCGCCCTTTCCGGGCGCGCTTTCCGCGTCGATGAAACCATCGTGTCTTTGGATCACGCCATACGCGATGGAGAGGCCCAGGCCCGTTCCCTGACCGGGGTCTTTCGTCGTGAAGAATGGTTCAAAGATATGGGGGAGATGCGCCTCTTCGATCCCTTTTCCGGTATCCTTGATGATCACCCTGACCCCATGGTTGGCAGCCGTGGTGGTTATCTTCAGCTTGCCGCCCTTTTCCTTCATGGCGTTGGCGGCATTGATGAACAAATTGAGAAAAACCTCTTCCAGCCGGGACGGATCACCAACAACCTCGTCAAGATTCTCCGCGAAGCGGGTTTCAACCTCTATCCCGTGGAACATCGCCTGATCCTTTACGAGATTCAAGGCGACCCGGATGATATCGTTGATCTGCAGCGGAAGCATCTCTCCTGTCGGCGCCCTGGCGAAATCCAGCAGACCCTGTACGATGTTTTTACAGCGGTTCGTTTGGCGGATGATCTTCTCCATATTCTCCCGTACGGCGCCGTTTTCAGGAATATCCTCAAGCACCAGATTGCTGTACAGGAGGATTCCTCCCAGGGGGTTGTTGATCTCATGGGCAACGCCGGCAGCCATTTCTCCGAGAGCCGCAAGTTTTTCCGACCGCGTCAATTGCTCATGGGCCTTCTGCAACCTTTCATCGCGATCTTTCAGGGATTTCGACATGTCATTGAACGCCTCATCCAGCAGGTCAAATCCCGAAACTTTGTCCGGTCTGAGCCGGTAGTCGAGATTGCCGGAGGCAATCGCCTCAGTCCCTTTTTTCAAAATGCGGATCCGTTTAATGATCGTATTGCCGATGCGCAACGATATGAAAAAGGCGATGATCATTCCCAGAATGGTAATTCCCAGATTGATCCAGATCAGTCTCCTCTCGATATCCCTGTATTTTGCCTCGAGAATACCCGTATAAAGGATCCCGATGCGCTTCCGGTCGATATTGTAAATCGGTGTGTAGGTCGTGATGTACCAGTCGTTCACTACAAAAGTCCTGCCGACCCAGTCCTTGCCCTCCGTGATCAATCGGTCATAGACCTCTTTCGACAGGGTCGTGCCGATGGCCCTGCGGTTGTCGTTGGTCATCACATTGGTTGAAATCCGGACGCCGCCCTGAAAGATGGTGGCAACCCCCATTTCACGTCCTCCGTACTTTTCATCGTGGGAAACGGTCTCCTTGACCTTGTCCACGATGGACCGGTCCCTGCTGAGGAGAAGCCCCCCGACCAGGACGCCGATCTGCCTTTGGTTCTTGTCCCGGATCGGATATGCCGCCCTCATGACCATACCTTCAGAGAGTTTTGTTTCCTGCAGGTCGATGGACTTCGGGGTTTTGATAATCTCGATGGTCACCCGCTCGGCGAGCGATGGATTTTCATGGATGATCTTTTCCAACGGTAAAAGTTCGGTTGATGACTGCGGCGCTCTTGTTTCGATGCATCTCTTCACAACGGGATCCCAAAGCATGCTGTCCCCTTTGATTCCGGGGTTGGTTGCACTGTACAAAACCGTTCCGTGCATATCCACGATGGAAAGCATGTCGAGATACAGGTGATCCCCCGCTGCCTCGGTGATCGGGACATTTCGGATGAGACCCTTCAGACTTACCATCTTTTGAAGTTTGCCGCCGGTTACCTCTTTATGCAGATCCGATCCTTCCGCATGAAACTGGATCAGTGAGACAATCCGTTCCAGCGTATAATTGTAAATCAACTCTGCGGTGTGGATGTCCTGGCGCACCCGGTTCTGGACCTCATCCATCGTGCTTCGGTTGATCGTCCATACACCGATCAGGGTGGCCACAAAACCGGTGAGGCAGGTGGCTATCAGAAAACCTACGACAAGGCGGGTTTGCAGATCCAGCATCAACAGCTTATTGAGGAGTCTCTCTATAATTCCCATGGCAGGAACCCTGAAAGTTATGCCGGATGCCAAATCCGCCTGCGGGGCGGTACGTTCCGCAACGGGATCATATCCACGGAATCGGGCGGATCATATCACCGGGCAGGCAAATTCTCCATTCATTCCTTAAACCATGAAAAAGTTTTGTGCAACCGATCCCATTATGTTTTCATGACAAATGGGTCGCCGTCGCCGTCCCCATATTTTACGATGGCTTCCAGCAGCACGGCTTTCCGGATCGGTTTTGTAAGATGCCCATCACAACCGGCCTCGCGGCTCTTCTGTTCGTCTTCCTTCATGGCATGCGCGGTCAATGCAACAATGGGTGTTCTTTTCAGTCCCTTGGCAGTCTCCAGTTTCCTGATCTCGCCCGTTGCGGTGTAGCCGTCCATCACGGGCATCTGGACATCCATCAGAACCAGGTCGTACCCGCCGGACTGAAACTTTTCAACGGCGATTGCGCCATTCTCAGCCACCTCAATGTGATGAGGCGTTTTCCTGAAATAGGAAAGCAGGAGCAGGCGATTGTCTGCATTGTCCTCAACAAGCAGGATGTTCAAATCTCTTTGTACGACCGGGGGAACGCCGTCGGGAAAGGCCATTTCACTTTTTTCAGCAATCGGCTTTGTCGTCTTACCGACCTTGAAAGTCGCGGTGAAGAAAAAAGTGCTTCCTTTTCCGACTTCACTCTCCACCCAGATACGCCCTCCCATAAGCTCCACGAAGCGCTTTGAAATGTGCAGACCAAGGCCGGTGCCCCCGTATTTCCTGGTTGTGGATGAATCGGCCTGGGTGAACATCTCGAATATGAGATCCACCTTGTCGGGCGGAATGCCGATGCCGGTATCTCTTACAAAAAAACGGAGCTCGATATTTTCCCTGTCGGCGAAATCCGTCCTTTCCTGAATCGTCTCAACGCCTAAAATGATCTCTCCCTGCTCCGTAAACTTTATCGCATTGCCCACAAGATTAATGAAAATCTGCGTAAGGCGCTGCGAATCTCCGATCAGGGTCGCCGGAATATTACTGAGTGGCGCGAAGGCGATGCGAATTCCCTTCCCCGTCGCCTTAAAAGACATCAGACCACAGACCTTGTTCAGGATGGGGGCAATATCAAACTCCGTGTTTTCAAGGACAACAAGGCCCGCTTCCACCTTGGAAAGATCGAGAATGCCATTGATGAGTTCCAGAAGATTTTCCCCGGCGTTCCTCGATGTTTCGACATAGATCCGTTGCTCCGCCGTCAGGTCGGATTCGATCAGAAGGTCGGCCATGCCGATGATGGCATTCATCGGGGTTCGTATCTCATGGCTCATGCCGGCTAGAAATTCGCTCTTGGCCCTGTTGGCTTCTTCCGCGTCTTCTTTTGCCTTTCTCTGCGACTCTTCTGCCAACTTGCGGTCAGTGATGTCCGTATGTGCGACAACAAGAGTGCGCTGCGTTTTTTCATTTCTAAACGACGACACGTGTCCGGTAAACCACCGCTTCTCACTGGGCAAATCGCATGGATATTCCATGGTAAATTCGTCGATCTCTCCGGAGAGAACCGAGCGGATTCCCTGTGCAAAATGGGCTGCATCCTCGGAGTATTTTCCTGTGGCCTCGTCGCAGACTTTGAGATAGTTCGCGCCTTCGCAGACAGACTCTGTCATGATGATGCCGTTCTGTTCCGCATACACCCGCCACGCATGGTTCACAAGTATGATCGTGCCACGGGCATCCAGTTGGGCAATATGGTCCGAAAGTCCATCGAGCGTTGACTGAAGATCCAACCTGGATTTCCGCAACTCTTCCGCCAATAGACGTTTTTCCACAGCGGAGTTATACTTTTCGATTGCACCGGAAAGGGCAAGGCGTAACAGGGCATCATCCCACGGTTTGGTGAAAAACCGATAGATCCCGCTCTCGTTCACTGCCCGTGTTGCCCCTTCCAGCGTGGCATGGCCGGTGAGCAGCATACGCAGGGTATCAGGGAAACGTCGCCGCACCTCCGCCAGCAGTTCCGTGCCCTTCATCCCGATCATCTGTTCGTCGGAAACGATGACCTTTATTTTTGTAGTCTCGAGGATTTCAAGAGCCTCCAAGGCGCTTCCGGCAGTCAACACTTCATACCCGGTATTGCGCAGGGAGCGGGTCAAGGCAGAGAGAACATGCGGCTCATCATCAACCAGCAAGACAGTATCGTTCTCCTCCTGTAAAATTTCCTGCGGCCGTTCACGCGCATCGGTCTCCTGCCGCATCTGTTTTGACCGTTCCTCCACCACTTCTTGAAGTAAGTCACTTATTTCTTTAATCTTTCTATTCGTGATGTCGCTCACCACGATCCGGATCACAGGCTCGCCTGCCTGCCCGGCTTCTCCTGATCCCAGCCGAAGGGGGCCTGTCGATGAATCTTGTGCGGTGATGGCCTCCAAGTGCGCCCAGAATTCCAGGCCATCCTGCGTTACCATCCGCAAATCGCATGCCTGCAGCTTGCCGGTTTCAAAGAGCTGTTTGCGGAGCAGCTCATAAATATCCTGGTTTTTCCCGTGGATAAAGCGGAAGAGCGGCTGCTGAACCAAATCACTCCGGGTCATGCACAGCAGGGTCGCGGCGGTGAGATTGGCTTCCAGGATCAACCCCCGTTCGCTGACAGTGACATAGCCCACCGGCGCCTGATCGTAAAGTTCAAAATATCTGGCCCGGGCGGCGTCCAGTTCCTCCTGCCTCCGATACAGCGCCTCCTCCGCCCGCTTGCGGTTGGTGATGTCGTGGATCACGCTGATGATATGGGGCTCCCCCTGCAGGGTCAGGATCCTGGCAGACAACATCCCGATGAGTATACTTCCGTCTTTCCGCAGGAAAACCGCTTCCAGATTGTCACAGAATCCTTCTTTCGTCAGTGCAGCGAAGATCTTCTGAACATTCTCCGGATTCTTCCAGGTAGCGGTTTCCCTGGTGGATTTGCCAATGATCTCAGCGCGGCTAAACCCGCTCAGCGCTGTAACACTTTCGTTGCAATCGACATACTTATAATGGCCGTTGGTCATTCGCATGATCATGATCGCATCGGGGCTGGTGTTGAAAATAAGCTCGAAGCGTTCCTTGTTTTCGATGCTTTCTCCAAGCAACCGCTGGCTTACCATAATGATGAGCCCACAGGTCAGCAAGAGGCCTGTGGTGAACGGGATCAAAAATGTCGTTATTTGTATTCCCGTGGAAGAGTAGGCAGTGACGACCGGCGCACCGGCCTGAAGCGCTGCAACGCGGATCGCAAAAAAAACACCCATCATCGTCAGAAGTGCGGCGTTTAAAGTTGCGGAAGCCCTGATGGCGCGGTTTTTTTGGACCAGCAGGGCCTGCACCATCAGAAATGCAAGAACCGCGAATGCAATGGACATGATTTGAGCGCGGGCGACAAAACTATCCTGTATATAGGTGAAATAAAGGGTGGAGGAGAAAAAGGCGGCAAAGAGCGTAGCAACAAGGACCCGGTTTTCCCGCTTGTCGAGGAATCGCATGATGCCGATATAGAGCAATATTGCTCCCAGCACATACAGGGTGCTGGCGGTGTAGTTCAGGGTTACAAGAAGTGGGGTATTTTCCTGCAAGATCAGGAAGAAGTGGCCAAAGGCGAGGAAGATAAAGGACCAGAGCCACCACAGAACCCCCGGTATTCTTTTGTTGGTCAAGTATTGAAACAGGATTGCCAGGACCTTTATAAAATTGGTCACGCCTGCCAGAAACGAAAGAGTCTTGATATCTACATCCATGATTTCTCCTGTCACAAAACGATACTCACTCCAAATTCATCACATCTGTGGCGGGGCATTACCTTTAAAGAAGCAAAACATAGACAGTAATCAATTTGCATGTCAAGGAGTAATTGCCTTTTTGTACAGCAGCTCAAAGGCTTCCTGAAGACGATAGCATTTTGACAGGCTGTTTGGTTCCACAAGAAGGGTCTCCTGCTTTTTCGTGCCAGCTCTTTTCCGAATGCGAAAATCCCATTGTTCATGATCTGACAAAATGATGTGAATTTTTCCCTTGAAAATAAAATTGTTTTGCAATAGAAGTCCGAAACGCCGGCAGTGGATCGGCCCAAGAGAAAAAGGTTTCAGGAGATCATTTACGAAAGGAGGATTGAGAACGTGGTGAGTAAATTTTGGAGGATTTTGATTGTCAGCGTCTGTTTGGTATGCTTTGTCGCCCTCGGCACAGCCTTCGCTCAGAAGGATGTCAAATATGAAGGCGGGAAAGACGGAGCGGTTACCTTCGTCCACAAAACACATGTCGGGGGGCAGAAATTGAAATGCGATAACTGCCATAAAGATCCGAACCTGTTCACGAAAAAGAAAGAGGCGAAGATCACCGAGGCTGACCACAAAGAGAAGAAGTTTTGCGGCGCCTGCCATGACGGCAAGAAGGCCTTTGCAATGAGCGAAAAAGCCGATTGCGCCAAGTGCCACAAGAAATAGTATCGGTTGCAATGGGTGAAGTCTGAATGGAACCGGCGTTGAGTGAATGCTCAGCGCCGGTTCCTGTTTGGCAGGGGTGCGATTCGTCTCGCTCTTGCAAGCCGGATGATTGTAATAAGGGACGCGACGATGAGCTATCCACGCATCATACTCAGGAAGGGGCGCGAGGCCCCGCTCCGCCACGGCCACCCGTGGGTCTTCTCCGGGGCCGTAGCCACGGTGGAAGGGGATCCCGCGCCCGGCGATATCGTTCTTGCGACGGACAGCATTGGCAGGGGGCTCGGCCTCGGTTTTTTCAACACCGGCGACATCGCCTTCCGCCTTCTTACTGCTGATTCGGCCTCCCGGATCGACGCCGATTTCTGGCGCCGACGGATCGATCAGGCCATAGCCCTGCGGAAGAAGGTCGTTCCGCCCGAAACGGATGCTTATCGCCTCATCAACGCAGAAGGGGACGGGATGCCCGGCCTCGTTGTGGACCGTTACGGAAGTTTTCTTGTATTCAGCATCGGGACAGCCGGGATTGAGAAATGGCGGGAGATTCTCGTTGGCCATCTCTCCGCTGCGGTCGGGTCGGTGGGGATCTACGAACGGAGCGAGGGACGTTCCCGTCAACTGGAGGGAATGCCCAACCGGATCGGCCCCGTGGCTGGAGAGGTTCCGGCGACCGCGGAGATCGTCGAAAACGGCCTCCGCTTCGAGGTCGATCTGATGACAGGTCAGAAAACGGGGTTCTTCCTCGACCAGCGTGGGAACCGTGAGATCATCGGCGCTCTCAGCCGGGAGGCCACCGTTCTAAACGCTTTCTCCTACACCGGCGCCTTTTCAGTGTATGCCGCCCGCGGGGGAGCGAAACGCGTTGTCTCCGTCGATGCCTCTGCGGCGGCCAATGAGATCGCCTCCGGGAACCTTGTACGGAACGGTTTTTCTCCCGAGCGACACCCAATCCTCACGGCCAATTGCTTCGAATATCTGCGGGAAACGGAAGAGGTGTTCGATCTGATCATCCTGGATCCCCCGGCGTTCGCGAAGTCCAGGAAAGATGTGGAGCGGTCGGCGAAGGGCTACAAGGAGATCAATCTGCAGGCTGCGAGACGTCTCTGCGAGGGAGGGATTTTGGCTACCTTTTCCTGTTCAAACCCGGTAAGTGTTGAATTATTTGAGAAAATCGTCCTCGGCGCCGTACAGGATGCGGGAAAAACAGCACAGCTTCTCCGGCCCCTTGGAGCCGGACCGGACCATCCCGTGAACCTCGCCCATCCGGAGGGTCTCTACCTCAAAGGCCTCCTCCTCTGCCTGACCGCGAAGTAGGAGTACTGAGACCAGTTTCAGGGTTTCTTCAGTGTGGCAGTAAGCCGGTCGTGGATCAACTGCGAAGCGAGGTTGTTCCCCGACGTTCCCACCATTACAGAGACCGCCGTGATCTCCCTTTCCACATAATCTACCGAGATTCGGACCTTTTCGTCGTGGATCATCGCCGTGAAGGTGCCTTGGGAGATCTTTCTGATCCGTTCGACATCGGTTGCCTTCATCCCGATCAAGGTTTTGTCGCAAGCCGACCAAACTTGATCAAAGGGGAAGATGTAGGTCGCCCGCAGATAACCGTCCGAGTAGATGAATTCCCCCGAACGGATGCCGATCGTCCTGGCCCCGACAGTGAGGGCAGTGTCACAGCCTACGATGAGCAGGAGCGCCGGAATAAGTAACGCCGTCCAAAGAAGCCTTATTTTCATGGACCTTCCTTTCTCTTACAGAACCATAGAATAAACCGCCTGGATGACAGCCCAGAGAAGAACTGCCGCCGTCATTGCGATGCTTCCCATACCAATGATCCGGTGGGTCGGTGTTTCCCTGCGCCGTTCGTGGTAGCCGGTCATGAACGCAAGCAGGAGGCCAGAGACAATCCCTCCTCCATGCGCCCAGTTGTTGATCCCGGGAATGAAAAGGCCAAAAAGGACCAGCCCGACCACCCACCCCATGGCCTGACGGTAGATATCCTCTCCGTAGAAGCCGCCCCGGCTCTTGCCGTAGTACAGAATGGCGCCGATGAGACCGCAAACGGGCGCCGAGGCGCCGATGGTAAAGGGGACGCCGGCCAAATAAGAGACATAGAAGCCGGCAACGCCGGTCCAGACGTACAGGATCGCGAAACGATGCAGGCCGAACGCATCGAGGATAAAAGGCGCGAGTTGCCGCAGGGCCATCATGTTGAAGAGGAGGTGCAGGATTCCCCCGTGGAGGAAGGAGGCAGAGATAAGGGTCCACCAGCGGCCATAGGCGATGA
>Ga0247840_10010710_pt1 | contig 11384 bp, 6 predicted proteins | sample LaCruzMarch2015__FD_192404 | JGI IMG/M metagenome (GOLD analysis project Ga0247840, IMG submission 192404) | Freshwater microbial communities from meromictic Lake La Cruz, Castile-La Mancha, Spain - LaCruzMarch2015_17m | ecosystem: Environmental > Aquatic > Freshwater > Lake | place: Spain...
GTCGAGGCAAAGCCCGATCTCCGGTCGACCGAGTTCGAGCAGATAGGCCAGGACATCCGGCTGACCGCCAAAGCTCGCCCCGCCGTGGCAGTGCAGCCCGACGCGCACGCCGAATTCGCGGCTCCATGCCCGCAGCTTTGGCAGCGCCCGCATATAGGAATCCACCCGGAGCGCCGCCGAGATATGGCGAGCTCCGATCGCGGCAGCGCTTTCAAAGACGGCTTTCTCCTTGCTGTCCCCGGTGAAGACCTGGACGCCCAGCGAGACGATTTCCACCCCGGCATCGGCGTAAATGCGGGCGGCTTCCCGCACGGATTCCACCACGTCCAGCTCGGCGTGGATGCGGCAAATCTCGAGGCGGTCGAGCCCGAGGGCGCGGACTTTTTCCGCAACGACCGCATTGTCCTTGAAGTGGCGCAGGCAGAAGCTCTGGAGGCCGAAGTGGCGGGATGGTTTCATAAGGATGGGATGGCAACTTCGCGGCCGGTGCGGGCGGATTCATACAGCGCGTCAATGATCCGCTGCACCGCCAGGGCCTGGTCGGTCGTGACGCAGAGGTCCTCGCGGCCCAGGAGATGGTTGGTGAAATTGAAAAACTTGTTGCCGTGGGCGAAGCGGGGTTCGGGGAACCCCTCGGTTTGTACGACCGGCTCGCGCGTGGCGGGATCGAGGCGGACGAACCGGCCTTTGGTGGCGATAGCCCCGCCCTCCGTGCCAAAAATCTGGATTTCCATGCGGTTGATCTCTTCCGCCTGACAGGCCCAGGCCAGGTCAAAGGAGATCGTGCATCCGTCGGCCATGCGGATGAGGCCGCTGGCAAAATCCTCCACGTCGCAGGCCAACCCCTCATGGTCAGACAGCCCCCAAGTGCCCCCGCCGAGACCCCGGTTGCCGAACTTCGCATGGGTCACCGCCGTCGCAGACACCGGATGAAAATTTCCTGCCATAAAACAACAGAGGTCGAGCAAATGTGGCCCGATGTCCATCAACACCCCTCCCCCGGACGTTTCCTTGCTCACAAACCAAGTGCCCAACTTGGGGATGCCCGACCGCCGATACCATCCGGCCCGCACGTGGTAAATCTCCCCAAAGGCCCCGCCCTCCCCGAGGGCGCGCATCCGCTGAAAGTTGCCCTTGAACCGCATGTTCATCGCCATCATGAAAACGCGGTCCCGCCGCCTGGCCGTCTCGAGCACACGAGACGCTTCGTCCGCCGTAAGCGCAAAGGGCTTTTCCAGCAACACATGTTTGCCTGCCTCGAGCGCCTGGATGGCCAGCTCCGCATGAAAACGCGTCGGCACCGCGATATAGACCGCATCCACCTCCGGGTCGGCCAAAAGATCCGCCGCCGTCGCATACGCCTTGCCGATCCCGTGCGCCGAGCAAAGTTCAGCCAGCCTCCCGGCATTCAGGTCCTGCGCCGCCACCACTTTCGCCTCGGGGTGAGTCGCCAACGATTTTGCCGCCTCTACGGCAATCTGCCCGGCACCAATGAACCCATAACCGACGGTTTCATGGTCTATCATGTTTTTCATCGCTCAATTCGGTAATCTCAATCATTCCGTATTGCAATGCCAATTGCACATGTTACTTCGAATTCATGCACATCAAATACTCTCCCCTTCACCGCATTCTGATGGCATCTTCTCTGATTACCGCCGTCGGGATGCAGTTCATTTTCCTCGCATCCCAGAGTTTGGGTCAGGAAATCAACCCTGGCATTCCCCGCATTTGGACGGGCAAAACTTCCGGAGGTCAGACGGACGCCCCCTGGTCCGAGGTCGGCAACTGGGAGCCGGCCAGCATACCCACGGCCTACTCGGATGTGACCTTTGGCGTGGAAGACGCAGGTCGTGCGGGCGAAGCGATGGTCATCGAAGTGGGAACGTCCGGAGCCTCCTCCCATGGGATGTTCAAGAAGCTGAATTTTGAAGGGGCGAACTCCTACACATTTGCCTCACCGGTCGCCAGTGCTGCCCTCAAGGGCGGGCATGAGATCATCCTCGCAGGTTCGGGAGTGGTCACGTTGGATGTCCGACTCCTGATCGGCTCCAAAAGCCCGGACGTGGGGCCCATCATTTCCGGCAGCGGCACCCTGATCCTCAACCGGCCGGTCACCATCAACAGCTCAACGTCATTGGCCGGACTCCAGTTGATGGGAAGCGTCAAAGTTTTTATCAATGCCGAGCAGTTGACGCGCGAAGCGAAAGATGCGCCGGTTCCATGGATGCTGGCCGAGCCGGATGTCGTCCTGGGAGGTCGGGGACGTCTCATCACACCTTTGTCTGTTGCCGCAGAGGGAAGCACGCTTAAACCGGGAGCCACTGGAAGTGCCCGCACCGATTTGGGTGAGTTGACGCTGGAGTCAGGCCTGAAGCTCGATTCCTCACTCAAGGCCGTGTTCGGAGTGACATCGGGAGGAGCGGACAGCTTGAAAATAGTGGGCCCCATCGAGATTTCCGGAGGCACTTTCCTTGAGATTTCGCTCGAAGGCATTGAAGGATCCTCCGGTGCGGCACCGAAGGGACCGATCGTCCTTATTGACGCCTCGGAAGGCACAGGTGAGGGAGTCGCTAAACTCGCGGAACTGGTGCGATTGGCACCAGCCCACAAACTCCCTGCAGGCTGGGCGCTCGATCCAGCCTATGGGAAGCAAGGAATCGAAACCAAAGGGAACCGGATCAGTATTCGCTTCCGATAAATCCGGAATTGGCCCGCGAATGGCGCGAATAATGCGAATAGAATCAGGCGCTTGAAAATGCTTGATCGGTAAAAAGCAGCTCGAAAGTCACGGATCAGTCGATTGTATCGTTGGCGAACCGGGAGAAGCTGCCACGCGATTTAAGGCGGCCTGCAGCGGCTTGGCTCAATCCCTTTTTGACGGCAGACAGCGCCGGCTTGTTGTCGAACAACCACTTCCTGCTTCCTGTCTTAACCTTGGCGTCCTTAGCGTCCTTAGCGCGAGCCTCTTGTTTACCCGTACGAAAAAGGAGGGAGGGTTTCGCGCCAAGATCGCCAAGGACGCAAAGGTTTTTGGAGGAGGAACTGGACAATCCTTTTCTGCTTTTTGCCTTAACCTTGGCGGTCTTGGCGTCCTTAGCGCGAGCACCTTCTTTGCCCGTACGAAAAAGACCGGAGGGTTTCGCGCCAAGATCGCCAAGGACGCAAAGGGTTTCGGAGGAGGAACTGGACAATCCCTTCCTGCTTCCTGTCTTAACCTTGGCGTCCTTAGCGTCCTTGGCGCGAGCCCCTTCTTTGCGCGTACGAAAAAGAACGGAGGGTTTCGCGCGAAGGTCGCCAAGAACGCAAAGGGTTTTGGAGGAGGAACTGGACAACCCTTTTCTGCTTCCTGTCTTTTCCTTGGCGTCCTTAGCGTCCTTAGCGCGAGCCCCTCCTTTGCTATCGTCGCTTACGAACACACCTGCTCAAAATTTCACGTCCTTTGTCGACGCGGGGAAGTCATCGGTGCGGAACGGTGACGCGGGGAGCCCTGCCCCATTGACGAGGTTGCAGGTCGGGTTGTTCGCCCACCCGTAGCGCACGGCGACCGGCTTTGATATTTTGTCCGACCAGACCACGACGGTTTCCCCTTCGATCTTCGCATCGGCCCAAACCCAGTTCCGGTCTTCGCCGCAGATGGCAAAACCTTCGAGATCTCCACCCGGGCTATTGCGGACGAGCGGAGCGGTTTCTGAAGTGGCTGTTTTAAGATCGTAAGTGGGAGGCAGTGGTTTTGCGGTGAGGCCGCCATCGGTGTGCGTGAAGGTGAGGCAGGCGCGGCCGTTTTCGATTTTCATGGACTCAAAAACCGGGCCGGAGAACGGGATCTTTTTCCCATGGACATTTGCGAGGGCGATGCGTGCGAGGCGCTCCCCGGCCTCTTTTTTATTGCGAGGGTGGATGTCCAGGGCTTCGCCAATGTCGATGAGCACGGCCTGCCCGGTATTGGGCAGCTTGAGAGTCAGCGTCTGAGCCTCCCGCAATTCCGCCCATGCGCTCTCGCCGGGCACCGGCACCTTGTTCGAATAGCTGGCGAGCTGGCAGAAGAGAAATGGCATTTCGCCGCGATCCCATCGTTTCCGCCAGTCGTTGATCATCAGCGGAAATGCAGTGCGGTATTGGAACGCACGGTTGGCATTGGCCTCGCCCTGATACCAGATCACGCCGCTGATGGCATAGGGGATGATCGGGTGGATCATGCCGTTGAAGAGATTGGCCGGGGTTTGTTGTGGGGCGGGAGGTTTGGCCGGCGGCTTGGGGAGTGACGCCACCTGTGCAGCGTTCAGGTCGGGCAACGCAAACTCGGCCTTGGCTAGCCAGGGACCGGCCAGGGAAAGCGTTCCTGCCTTCGGGTCTTTGCGGAATTGCACGGGGCCCGTCGGTGAGAAAACCCGCACGGCCAGCGTGTGGTTTCCGGCTGTCACCAATGCCGCAGGCACATGGCAGCGGACCGGCAATCCCGACGTGGCCACCGGCTCCGTCGGAACCAGCTTTCCATCCCAATAGAAAGTGACCGTTCCGGCCATCGCATCGAGGTCGATGCGGAGCGGTTGCCCGGCAGCGACGTCCGGAATTTCTTTCCGCAACCAGATCGCCCCGGTGGCGGGAAGTCCGTCGCCGGAAACAACGCCCGGCACTTTCACCGTGGTCCAACCGTCAGCGGGCACCCCGCTTCCCGCAAAAGTCATCGTGTCTGCAACCGGCTTGTCCTGACGGTTGTTCTTCACGATCCATTCCTGCAACGCGGCCGCATAGGCCGCCTCGGCGGCGGGATATTCCTTGATTCGCGTGCGGATACCTTCGACGGAGGCTTTCAGGTCCGGATCGCTCGCGAGGGCTTCGCTGCTGGTCCACGATTCCGAGGGCGTTCCGCCAACGCTGCTGTTGATGATCCCGACCGGGATCTGAAGTTCCCGCATCAGGGACTTGGCAAAATGGTAGGCAACCGCGCTGAATCCGCCGACCGTTTCCGGGCTCGCCGTCACCCACTTTCCCTTGCAGTTGTCCTGCGGCTCGTCCCCGGATAGGCCTCCCACGGTGAACTGGCGCAAGAGCGGATCAGGAGGGCGAGCGACTTCCTCACTCGCGGCAGATGTCTGGCTTAAAGGCATCGCCATGTTCGATTGCCCGGAGGCCACCCAGACCTCACCAACCAATACATCGGTCAGCGCGATGCGTGTGTTCCCCTCCACCACAAATTCATGGGGACCGGGCCCGACGCCGCTCAGGTCCAGAACGCCCCGCCACTTGCCATCAGCCTCCGTCACCGTTTGAAAAGATTGGCCGGCACAAGCTACCGCCACCTTCTCACCAGGATCGGCTTTGCCCCAAACCGGAACACGATCGGATTTTTCCAATACCATGTGATCGGAAAAAATCGCCGGCAGTTTGACGGCAGCGCACAGCGGGGAAGAGATAACCGCCAGCAGAACGAGGCAAGCCGCGGCAGATGAACAACGGGATGGTTTCATGGAAAGTTTGACTCACCAAGCATTTTAAGCCGCAGATTTCGCAGATCGACACAGATTGGTTTCATCCTAATCCGGCAGTTGGAAGGCCACAAAATACCGGAGTTTACCATGAAGATCATGAAGGACATAAAGGGAAGACTTTCAGAAAGGCGATCCGCCAATCGGGTTTGCCCGCACCCATTGGATGAACGATATCGACGGCCCTAGTTTAGCTTAATGTCATGAACTTCATGCTCTTCATGTCCTTCATGGTGAATTCAACTTCGAAGTATAGGTTCATAAACATCTGAGGACGTCCTCTACATGTGATGCTAATCGGTGAAAATCGGCGTGAATCTGTGGCTAAAAGCTCACAAGCAAAACGCGTCTCCTCCCGGAATCGCCGTTATGGGGCTAATTGGTCACCCACCAAGGTTATGTCTTGCGGCGGCGGAAGCCGTAGAGCAGGACGGTCAGGCCGAAGCCGAACATCAGGGCTGTCCCGGGCTCGGGTATCACAGTGTAGTTGAGCGCAATGGATTGACCAAGGTTGTTCACCCCATTCCAGTCGATCGTGGCTCCAGAAATATTTGGTCCGAGTGTTCCGATCGTCATGTTGCCGGACCCGAAACCATGGGCAATCCCCGTTGTGCCGTTGTTGCTGAAGAAGTTGATGATGTCGACATTGTAGTTGCCCGGGGTCTCAGTTCCCAGCAGGCTCAGGTTGATGGCGTTGGTGTTGAGTTCGAGATCATTCGTCACATAGTTCCAAAAATTCAACTGGTCGGCAGATGTCCCGTTGCCGGCGAGTTCGAAGGTAAACTCCGCTCCAAGATCCATGTTGAGAACCCTGCTGGCCGTTCCGTTGATGCTCACTCCGTCGAGCGTCAGTGTTCCAATGCTGGCACCGGGAGCGAGGACTCCACCGCTCTTCACGAGAACGAGATTTGAGTCCGCCGCACCTTTGTCGTTGCCGCTGATGCGGCCCGTGCCGCCGAGGGTTGCTTGGTCAGCCACTTGGAAATGGCCGGTCGTTGAATTGCCGAAGCCCGTCGCTGTCCCGGTGGTTGTCCCATCGATGTGAGTCCCGTTGATCAACAACGTCCCGGCATTGACTTGGGTTTGGCCCGAGTAGGTGTTGTTTCCGGTGAACACCCACTTGCCAACACCGGCTTTGGTCAGGCTGGTGATGCCAGTCGTCGTACCGGCGTTGGCGACAATGCCGGCCAAGGTATTAGCGTCTGTGTTGTTTCCCGTGAGCGTGAAAGTCCGGGCGGTGTTCGCCCCGCTCATCGCGTATGTGCCGGTGGAAGTAAAATTGATCGCTCCCGTTCCTGAGGCGTCCAAAATTCCACCTGACGCGCCGTTGAAAGTAAACAGCCGGTCTGTGCTCCCGCCGGTGCCAATGTAACGCAACGTGCCACCGTTCAGGACGAGGTTCCCGGTGGCATTGCTCGACGCACCGATTGAGCTGTTCACCCCGCCGTTGGCCAGACTGTTAACCGCAAGCACTCCGCCGTCGATTCTCGTTGTGCCATTGTAGGAATTCGCACCAGTGAGGGTCTGTATACCCGAGCCGCCCTTGATAATTCCCACCGTGCCGTTACCGTTGGTGATAAGGCCCGCGTAGGTTCCAGACCCTGCGTCGGCGGGTGCATATTGCCCAAGCGAAAGAGTCACCCCACCGGCGACTCTGGTGGTGACCAGAGCTCCCGAACCATTGCCGCTGCTGCTGAGGAAGCCGCCAATGGCTTGACTGAAGCCATTCAGATCCACTTCCGTGTCATTAGCGAGTGTGATTTGGCCGCGGCCCAATCCTAAGGTACTTCCTGCGACTACTTTACCGGAAGTGACAAACAGCCCTCCCGTAAAGACACTCGATCCACTACTTAGAGTCAGTGAACCACCGCCTTGCTGAGTCACTGAAATGGCGCTGCTAATCGTCCTCGAAAATACGAAATTGTCCGTCCGGTCGAAAACCAGTGAGCCGCTCCCGGTTACAGAACTGGTATTATCGATGCTTCCGGTTGTCCCATTATTGCCAATTTGGAGAGTGCCCCCTGCGTTGATCGTGGTTGATCCCGTGTAGGAATTGTTTCCGGTGAAAATCGTCAGCCCGGTGCTTGAAACGACAATGGGGCCGTTACCCGCCGTGCCTCCATTGACGATCTGACCACTGACGAGAGTCGTTCCGTTGCCGGCAAAGGTAAGCTGGCGGCCGACGGCTGAGGTCGGATCCTGAAGAAAGACCGTTCCCGAGAGCGTCAGCGATTTGCCGGTCGCCATGGTGTTGATAAGAACCCGGCTTCCACCTGAATTTGTGAAGTTCCCGGATAATGTCAGGTTTTGCGATCCAGAGACAGTCAGCGCCGTGAGGAAACTTACATTGGAAAGCGTAACGTCAGAATTGACCGCCTCCAAGGTCCCGGAAGTGAATGTGATATTGCCGGTTCCAAGGGCCGCGTTGTCGCCGACTTGCAAAATGCCACCATTCAGGGTCGTGCCTCCCTGGAAATTCGCGCCTGCCGCACTCGTGATGCGCAATGTCCCGGCTCCTGCTTTTGTTAGTGTCCGTACGGTGGTATCGGTGTCTATGGAACCGATGGTGAGTACTCCCGCTCCATTGGTCGTGATGGTGCGGTTGGCGGTGGAGAGATTCGCAACGCCGGAACCGAAGCTCAGGTCGTTGGAACCGGAATAGGTGAGGCTGCCTGAGCTCAAATTGATATTGTTGTTCGCAAGGGTGATGGGCGCTCCGCTGGTGTTGTCAATGGTCGTGCTGGCCCCAAGAACCAGAGCCCCTGTGCTAAGGGAAGAGGCACTGTTCAGGTTGAGAATCATGGTGGCATTGGAAACCGTGGTATTGCCCGTATAGGTGTTCGTGCCCGAGAGTGTGAAGATCCCACTGGTGGTCGCGAGTGAGATTCCGTTGATCGCGCTCGTGCTCGAAATATTACCCGAGAGATTCAGTGTCCCGCCAGCCGCTTGGTAGAATGTCGCGGTGGTTGCATTCGCCTGCCCAAGGATAATAGGAGCGCTGATCGTATTCGTGCCGCTGGTATTCGATGAGACAATCGCGGAGCCCGTGCCAGCGGTTGTGCCGGTGCCAGTGCTGTTGAGAGTCAGGGCCGGCGTACCGGAGAGCAACCAGCCGCCGGTTGACGTGGTGAAACGGATCTGCTGGTTCTGGATCGCTCCGCTAAGGATCGGTTGATTCGTAACCGCGCTGCTGAAAAGCGCTGCGTCTCCTGTGCCGGGCAGGCCACCGGTCCAATTGAGACCGTCGTTATAGTCCGTGCCGGTGTTGGCCCAGGTTTTGTCCGCTGCTAGGGCGGATGTGAGTGAGATTGCAACGCTCAGCAGGACCGCTGAGAGGCAGAGGAGATGGCGGATGTGGCGGGAGCGATTCATGGCGTGGGTCTCCTTAAGTTGGCTGGCGGGGCTTTGGATTTTGGATTGTTTGGGGTTGGACACGTGCGGGGTAATCCTATGATCTTCCGAAATCTTTCATTTTTTTCTGAGTTTGTCAAAGGGTTTGTTCCGAAGAACCTGAAAATTTCAGCATTATCTGTGCCAATCTGGAGACGGGAGAGCCCATGCGACCCAAAAAAATTCCTGATAACCCATGATTTCCACACAAACGAAAGCCAGCCTGCAAAATCCAGGAGAGTTTCGCGCAAAGGTCGCCAAGGCCGCAAAGGGTTTCGGAGGAGGAACTGGACATATCCCTTTCTGCTTCCTGCCTTGACCTTGGCGTTCTTGGCGTCCTTGGCGCGAGCCTCTTCTCTGGCAGCCAGGAAAAGACCGGAAGGTTTCGCGCCAAGGACGCCAAGGACGCAAAGGTTTTAGGAATCGGAATTCAGCCATATTTCGCGGCTCCCCCTTGGCGCGAGCCTCTTCTCTGGCAGGACGGAAAAAGGCAGGGTTTCGCGCCAAGGACGCCAAGGACGCAAAGGTTTTAGGAAGCAATGCAGTGCCTCACGCGAAGGAGGGGAAGGAAGCAAAGGGATGCAGAGGGTAAAATTATGGAGCTGATGCCCCTATGCATCCATGGAGACCGTGGTCCGGTCATTGTTCTGCCTCATTTTGCGCAGCAAAATTTTCTAATCCGGCGGCGGAGGCATCCGTTTCTCACCGGGTGCCCTTGCCCACAACCCCACCCTTGTCCCCGACTCCCGCCGGATTAGGTGATATCAACTCACGCAGCCGGTCCGAGGGACAGCAGCCAGGTGCGGAAAAACGGGCTGAAGAACTGGTAGCCCTGGGAGTCGCGGAAAATCAGGCCCTCGCGTTCCAGGCGGGAGATCGCCTTTGTCACGGAGGAGGGCTGGCCGACACCCGAGGCTTTGAGAAATTCTTTCGATGTCGGCTGTGCGCCGCCGACTTTGGCCAGCCCAACGAGGACTTTGACCTGTCCAGGGGTAAGAATATCGATGATGCGCGAGTTGGATTCGTTCTCGGTTTGGTGGATCCGCTCGAGCCCCAGCCGGATGTCATTCTCTTGAATTTCCCGGCCCTGTTCCGTGCAGTTCCAGACAGCCGAGCAGAGCTGCTGCACATCGCCCGTGGTGTCATGGGCCATCTCAAAGATCATGGCAAGGGCTGCGTCGCTCACATGCCTCCGGCCCGTACGAAACTTCGCGCCCAAATACGCAGAGTAGGCAATGCGCTCAATAGGCCCCACCGAAACGGACGCCGCAGACTTAAAAAACGGCTGACGCGGATCGTTGAAAAGGACATCCATGAGGTTGCGAACGCTGCCCAGATAAAAATACGTCACCTGGGACTGCAACTGAATTGCCCCCCGCAATGTCGCGATGACAGCCTCGTGTTCCTCCATGTTCATCAGCGCCTGAAATTCGTCGAAAACCACCACAAGCGGACGATTCGTCCCTTCTGCCCCGATCGGGTCCAGCACGCCTTCGAGACTCTTCGGGGTGAATTTCCGGGCACCCGCCAAGTCCACCGTGAAGGAAGGCTGGCCGGTTTGCGGGTCAATCGTTGCCTGGGGGCGCAGATGGGCGAACCCGCTGAGAATTCGCTTCAATGACAGGCCCCGACGGCTCTGATACGCCAGAAAGGCCTCCGCGATGGCCTCAGCCAGGCTCGCCGGATTCGTTTTTCCCCAACAGTTCACGAGCACGCATCCCGCCTTCCGCCGGGAGCGGATCGCCTCCAATACGGCGGATGTCTTGCCCATCCTTCTCCCGCCCCGGATCACGCAGTTCTGCCTTGCCCCGATATGGCCGCACAATTCCCGCAAGAGTTCAGGCCGCGGACAAAACTCGTTTCCGGAAACCACCACCCCATGTTGGAAAGGGTTCATGATGCCAGAAGCATTACGCTATTAGCGAAACGCTGCAAGGGAAATCGCAGGAGTCAAACCGGACACGGCGCTTCCGGTTTCTCCAGGGAGCACACCCGCCCCCGTGTGTGGTGTCCGGCGTCCGGGGGAGAGGTCGTTTTGCCGGAGGGCGAGTTTGTGATGCGGAAAGGTCTGGTTTTGCGCAGCGGGGTCCGGTTGCGGGGTCAGGGTGGAATGGCACGAAGTTAAGGCGGATATGGGCTGAATCCTAATCCGGCGGGAGCCGGTGCCAAGGGTGGGGGTGTTGGCAAGGAGACCCGGTGAGAAACTGCCGCCTTTGCCGCCGGATTAGTAAAATTTTGCTGCGCAAAATGAGGCAGAACAAAGACCGGGCCACGGTCTCCATGGATGCAAAGGGGCATCAGCTCCATAATTCTATCCTCTGCATCCCTTTGCTTCCTTCCCCTCCTTGGAAAGCCTGGCCGGCGCTTTGCGTCCGTTGCAGGCGTGAGGCACTGCATTGTTTCCGGAAATCTTGCGCTTTTTGCGCAGGATTTGATCGGTAAGCGCCTAATCGTGGTTCTTCGCTGTTATCTGTGGGTGGGCAGCAGGAAACAGACTCCCGCGGA
>Ga0247840_10010712_pt1 | contig 11382 bp, 5 predicted proteins | sample LaCruzMarch2015__FD_192404 | JGI IMG/M metagenome (GOLD analysis project Ga0247840, IMG submission 192404) | Freshwater microbial communities from meromictic Lake La Cruz, Castile-La Mancha, Spain - LaCruzMarch2015_17m | ecosystem: Environmental > Aquatic > Freshwater > Lake | place: Spain...
TGCATCTCCGCCACGTAGCGCCGGCCCGGAAGGACGACGGAATCCGCAAACATAATCCCCGCCTTGAGGCAGTTCATGCTCCCGAAAAATTCGAGCCCGCGCGCGGAAAAATATTCGCCCGGGAGGTTCGTGAGCCCGAAATCGTAGCTCCAGAAATTTCCCTGGTATTCGAGCCCGTGCGGCGTGAGCACGGTCACGGCCGGCAGGCGCTGGTCCTTCGCGAAGACCGGGAGCAGGGCCGTCTGCCATCCGTGCACATGCACGACATCCGGGGCCAGCTTTTTGGCGAGTTCGAGGGCGCATTTGGTGAAGAAGATGAAGCGGGCCGAGTTGTCCTGGTAGTCGCGGTCGTCGGCCCCGTAGAGGCCGGTGCGGTCGAAAAATTCGTCGCGGGCCACAAACAAGACCTGAACGCCCCCCGGGGCCGCCGCTTCGAGGATCTCTGCCGGGAGCTTCGCGGGGCCGACCGGGACCGAGAACTTCATCTTCGTGCGCTTCGCCTTGATCGATTTGTCCTCGCGGACGCAGCGGTAATAAGGCAGCACGACCGTCACCTCGTGCCCCGCCTCGCGGACGTGGGCGGCAAGGGCCAGCATCTCGTCCGCGAACTCGCCGGTCCGCGCAAACGGGGTCATCTCGCTCGCGGCCATCAATATCTTCATGCACACATTCTCGAACAGCCTGCCGCCCCGAGTCGAACGAATTTGGTGTCCGGGGGAAGAATGATCCAAAATTCCGAAATGGGTATAGCCACAAAAATTCACAAAAAGCAGATTGCAGCACATTTCTAAAGGCCTGCCACCCCCCCCCTCGGATGAATGCCTTGCATCTTTCACCCCCTCTCTTTTTGTGCATCTAGCGCCTTTTTGTGGCTATTCATTTTCGTTTGTGGGGTGATGAGCCGACGCCGGAGGGTGCCCAACCTTGGTCGGCCTCAATGCGAAGCCGGAGGATGCAGTGTGCTGACGGTGCACATGACGAAGCCGCGTTTGGCCAGCGCGTCAAAAACTGCGGGCATCTCTTTCGCGGATTTCTGAAAGCTTTCGTGAGCCAGAATCACGGCGCCGGGCGTCGCTCCAGACAAAACCGTCCGCATCAGTTTTGCCCGCGACGGGTTCCGCCAGTCGCCGGAATCCAGCGTGGAGTCCAGCACCTCGTATCCTTCCTGCTGGACCACGCTCCGCAGCGACTCGTCCAGAAGCTCGCCGTTGGTCGCGCGAAAAAACCTCGGCTTCACGCCGGTCACGCGAGTGATGACCTCCCCTCCCGCACGGATTTCTCTCACAAGATCCGCCAGGTTCAAGCGCTTGAGGTCAGGGTGCGAGTAGGCATGGTTCGCCAATTCGTGCCCCTCCGCCACAATCCGGCGGGCAAGGGTCGGATTGAACTCCACGTTTTCGCCCGTCACGGCAAATGTGGCCGTCATCCCCAAGTTTTTCAGCGCATCCAGCAGGAGAGCTGTTGTTTGAGGCAGTGGTCCGTCTTCAAAAACAAATGCAATTTGCTTGCCGTCAGCCGGCGGGTGCAGCGGGGGTGGAACCTGGTCAAGCGCATCCGGCTGGACTGGCTGACCGCCCGCCTCAAGCACCAACAGGAGCACCCCTGCCAACACGTGCAAAAAAAAATATTTTCGATTCATCTTTCGGTGAGTTTTTGTTCGACCCTTGCAAACAATATGCGGATTAGGGCCGAGTGCAAATATGGGTCCTCTTCGGCGGCAGCTGAAGCAGCCGGTCCCAGTTAGGTCGGGAGCGGCGACTTTAGTCGCCGGACTGTTCTCCACGGCAGTTGAAGGCGCCGGTCTCGGTGGCGTTGCAACTTTTGCTGGTGTCCCACGCTGGAGAGAAGGAATCGTCTCGCAAGCGGGCTGGCGGTTGCTCTATCTTCTGCGGCCCGCCACCATGTCAGAAATTTCACGCCGCCGAACATTCGCCATCAATCGAACAATCTCACAGGCGGACTGAAATCTGTATGGCGTTGGAAAGTTGCTTGCCAACCTCGAATTTCTGCTTCGGATCATTTTTTGGAATTGCCTTGAAAACTGCAATTTTCAAAGTCCCCGGGCCTCTTAGCCCGCCAAGCACTCCGAATTGCATTTGCAGCATCTGATTCCAGGGAAATGCTTGGATCGTGCCGCTAGTGTCGGTGGTCGCAACCGGTTCAAGGTAGTATCCATCGGTGAGGCCCGGCGAGCCGTCGCCCTTCCTGTAACTGAAAATGGCGCCAACGAGCACTTGCCTTGGAGCCGAGTCGTTCAACCGTACATATTTTAAGTTCGGTATGCTAACCATTAGAATTTCACCATTTACATCATTCTGAAGCGAAATCCTGAAATCGGGATCGGGAACAGTATCGGTGATTTGAGCCGACTGCGTTGGAGCCGGTGCCGGCCGAGTGGGCGGGGATGATGCTTTGGGCCTGCTATTAACACAGCCGACCATGGAAACAAGAAGTAGTCCCCAAGCGATACTGGCATTACAAATGATTTTCAATGAAGTGCTCATAATGGTTTCTTGACTGGCGGGTTCGCCCATTCCTGCCATTTAAAATTTCCGGATGACCTCTATTTCACTCTGCGCTGAGCGGAGCCGTCCATGAGCATCACATCTGGCTGAGATTGCTGGGGAAAAATCATTGTGACAGTTGTAGGATTTCTTACTCCCAACACAAGCGGATATAGTTCAATGTGGATGTCATCTAATACTTTCCAATTGCAAATTATTGTATTTGACCCTCTAATCTTATCTGTTGGATTTGTCATATTCATTGTCCCGTTCGGAAAATACTCTGTAATTACCCCGGTTTTATCTTCACGCCATTTTCCTATAACCTTCTGCCTCAGTTCCAACTGAGCCGCATTGGCCGGGCTGGGCTGCTGGCTCGTCGCGCACGCCGCGAGTGCGCTTGCTAGAACAAGAACGGCTGCGGCTTTGATCATTAATCGTGTTTTCATGTTTGTTAGTTTGTTGCTTTATCTGTTTCGCGACTTGCTAATATTCTCGATGTCGTCGGCCAGTTTGTTCAAACCGAATTTGCGGGCAGCCTGGGCGTCGTTTCCGACGACATAAAATGCGCCGGGCTTTTTGTTCTCTGGGACATTGGGGGTAACCAGATGATTCCATTTCCATAAATACATTTTTCCGTTGATGTTCTGCCTGATCTCCAAATCGACCCCAGGAAGGATGGCCATCGACTTCTCGGCTCCGTCCGGATAGGATCCGGATGTGTCGATGTAGTATTGGTAATTGCACGGCATACCGCAGGAAAGCAACAGGCGCGCCGTTGCCTCATCGTGGTTGCTTATTGCCACCGAAATCAGGCTGGGGGCCGGGCGCTTGACCGTTTTACAGTATGCGTAGTTGTTTCCGTGCTGAACCGAAAATGGCTCGTCATATTCCACCACATAATTCTCCGGAATCTTTTTGATTGTCGCAAGGTTTCCGGTTGCTTTGAGGTGCTTCAAGATTGTCTCTGCCGCAGTTGTATTCCTTTTCTTCACCGCTAATGAGAGCGCGTTTTGAATGCTGACGGGGTAGCATTTTCCATCCGATAACAGCCGTTCGATCTCGGGAGTGTTTCTGCCCGACACCGCCGTGTAGAGCTTTTCGTCGGGGGATGCACAGCCGAACATGCAAATCAGTGTGGCCGCAATTATTGGTTTCAGTGTGTGTTTCATATTATGTCTTGGTTTCCGGTTTGGTTTCATACTTTTCGTCACATTGGCGGAGGCGGAGGCGTCGGGGTAGGTGTTGGCGTAGGCCAGCCGCCGCCTCCGGGTCCGGCTCCGCCTCCTGTCCCGGGCACTCCCCCACCGCCATTTGGCGGTATCGGCGTGGATATTTCATCGACCCTCAACCGCATAAAGCACTGCCTTCCAGAGAGAGGAATCGTTGCCGTGCGGATGTAGTTGGAGTCCGGCTCGGAGATCGCCACGCCTGTTGTAACCCATTCGTTCAGATCCGTGCTGGTTTCGACCGTGTAGGCCACCCCCTCGCTCCCGGCATAGAACGGAAGCCTCAGCTGATCGCCGGTGACTTCCGGGCGGGGAAGGTTGCCGCTCTGGTTCCGCGTCGGATCGAGATTCAGCGCATAAGCCATCAAGAGTGGCACACCGTCACTGTTCGGAGTTCCCACCCGGTCCCCAGCGTAGCCAAATCCATTCGAGTGCAACCATGTGGCAACCTCAATGGAATCTCCCATGTTGACAACAGTATATCGGTCCCAAGGCGGCGCGGAGCATCCCGGCGCGCCATTCAAATGATACACCTTGAAATCGCTGGCGGTGAGCTCAAAAGGTTCTGGGACTTCCGGGCTGATTGCTGGCCAAATTCCCAGTTGCGGTGGAGCCCCCAGAAAACAGGCGCTAGACAGCCTGCTGCAACTCCCGAATGCTTCTGACCCGATATATGTGACACTGTTGGGGATCGTTATGCTACGGAGCCCGGTGCAAAGTGAGAAAGCAAGACAATGAATATCGATGACACCGGATGGGATTGTCACACTCGTCAGCCCGCTGCATCCGGAAAATGCCCTCAACCAAATACTGGTCACGCTGGCAGGAATGATGTAAGCACCAGCCAGTCCCGCCGGATATCGGATGAGAGTAGTCTGTAGTTTGTCAAAAAGGACACCGTTCTCACTGCTGAAGTTCGGATTGGCTGCATCGACGTTTATCGAGGACAGTCCGGGGCAATCGGAGAAGGCGTAGTCGATGCTGGTGACAGTGGCGGGGATCGTTACGCTCGTCAGGCTGGCTTGTTGCCGGAAAGCGCCGTAACTGATGCCGGTGACCGGCAGGCCACCGATCGAGCTGGGAATAACCAGAGCACCCCCGGAACCAGAGTATCCCGTGATGGTGATCTGGTCGTTATTGGTCGTGTAATTCAGGTTGGCGGTCTGGTAGGTCGTCCATTGGAACTTGTCAAAGCCCGTCGCGCCATTAAAGCTGAACACCGTAAAGCCGGTTGCCGTGAAATCAAAAACTCCCGTTCCCATCGTTGCCGGGGCGTTGCCCATGAAGGATGCGCTGGTCAGGTTGGTGCAGTTTCGAAATGCATAACTTCCGAGAGTTGTGACACTGGAGGGAATCGTTACAGTGACCAAGCTGGTGCAATTTAGGAACGCTCGGGCCCCAATACTTGCGACGCCGTTCGGGATCGTCGCGCTCGCCAGCCCGGTGCTGCCGAAAAATGCTTCGTCCGCGATGCTGGTCACGCTGGTTGGGATATCCACGCTGGTCAGGCTGGTTCTGTTCCTGAACGCGCCGTAACCGATGCCGGTGACCGGCAGGCCGCCAATCGTGCTCGGGATGACCAGCGCGCCGCCCGAGCCAGAATATCCTGTAATGCCGATCTGGCCGTTAGCTGTCAGGTAAATGAATTTGACCGACGGATACCCACTCCACGTTGGGAACGAGAAATTTGTTGCAGTATTGAAGTAATACACGGTGAACCCGGAGGCGGCGGAATCAAAGACTCCCGTTCCCATCGAAGGCGCATCGCCCATGAAGGCGGCGCTGGTCAGGTTGGTGCAGTTTTGAAATGCTGCATTTCCGACGCTCGTGACACTTGCGGGAATCGTCACGCCTGTCAGATCAGCGCAGCCCTTGAACGCATTGTTTTCGATGCGGATGACTGGCTTGCCGTTGAGGGACGATGGAATGCTTATCTCCCCAACGGGTGACGTGTTGGAACCGGTGATGATGATTTCTGTCCCGGTATCAATATAAGTGAATGATGTGTAGCTCAGCCGAACACGATCGAGCCCCACGGTCATCGGTGCCCGGCTCGTCACGGCGGCAAACCGCAGGCGGATGGTGCTGCCGGCAAACCGGGAAAGATCCGCTGTAATGGTGGTCGGGCCGATCATAAGCTGATCGCCGGGCTTCGTGGTGAACACGTTGGCCAGGGAAGTTGCCGAGACGACCGGTGCTGCGGGATCAACGATGTCCACCCGAAACTGCTGGTTGTCGAATCCGGCTCCTGCAATCAAAGATTCGGGCGTGATGAACGCGCTGTGCGAGTTAGTGTAGGAAACATCAAACGCAAGACTGCTATTGATTGTTCCCTCCAGGACCGTGATATCCTGGTAGAGTATCTGGGCACTGATGGGTTGCTGTTCCGTGGCCGCCGCAAAGTTTCCTTCCGTTGGAGCGGCGACAGGCATTCCTCCCGGAGTCTGTGTTCCAGAATATACCACCCAGTGACCATTGATGGCATCCGAGGTCCATGTCGTCCAGCCGGAGAAGGCCCCGGTTTCAAAACTTCCGTTTTGGATCAATGAGGGAGCACCGCCAGCAATGCCCACATTGTCAAGTTGGAAGGAGGCCCTGGTTCCGGTAAAAATCTCGGGAACATGCGCATCGAAACTGATCCGCACGGTGGTGCCGGCAAATGATGAAAGATCGACTACTCCCGTTACCGACCCGGTGTCCGGGTTTGTCGTGCCGGGCTCAGCGGTGATCACCGGGAAGGTGGCCAGTGCCGCACCGCCGCCTTGGGACTCGACGGTCACCGAAAACGATGGCGGCAACGTTGCATCGGACGAGGTACTCCAACCCGCGCGGTAATCGAAAACGAGGTAGGGCCGCGCGGCGTCAACCAAGACGTCCTGCGCAACGCGAATTGTTCCCGGCCCGGTTCCGTCGCCGAATTGATAAGTGGCCGAACAAGTGCCATCCGTGGCCACCGCCGCAAACATTCCCACGCTGAAGCCATTCCCAGAGACCAGCAGTGAGTTTGGCGGTGCCGGGAAATCGGCGGTCGTGGTCCAACTGGTGAAATTTCCGGTCTCAAAACTTCCGTTCGGGAGGAGCTTCCGGGTTATGCTCGCAGCCGCATAGCCCTTCCAAGCCGGTGCGGTGAAACCTGCCGCGCCTTTGAAGTAACAAACCGTAAACCCACTGGCAGTGGAATCAAAAACACCCACCCCCATCATTGATGGGGAATCTCCCATGAACGTGGCAACCGCCAAGTTCATGCATTGATCGAACGCATCATCTCCGATGCTGGTGACGCTGTCTGGAATCGTGACGCGGGTCAGCCCGGTGCAGCCCAAGAACGCGGCGACTCCAATGCTAACAACGCCGTTCGGGATCACCATGCTCGTCAGACCGGTGCAGCGAGAAAATGCCCCGTCCGCGATGCTGGTGACGTTCGCGGGAATCGTCATGCCCGTCAGTCCAGTGCAGCCAGAAAACGCTGCGGCACCTATGCTGGTCACGCTGGACGGGATCACCACACTCGTCAGGCTCGTGTTGGACTGGAATGCGGCATTGCCGATGCCGGTGACCGGCAGTCCGCCAATCGTGCTTGGGATGACCAGCGCACCGCCGGAACCGGTGTATCCCGTGATGGTGACCTGGTCGGTATTGATCGAGTAACCAAGGTTGGCGGTCTGGTAGGCTGTCCAAGGCCCCTCGTCGAACCCCGTCGCGCCGTTGAAGTAATAAATGGTGAAGCCACTCGCGGCGGAATCAAAAACTCCCGTTCCCATCGAGGGCGCAGGGCCCATGAAGGAGGCGCTGGCCAGATTGGTGCAGTTACGAAATGCGTCGTTTCCGATGCTGGTGACGTTGGCGGGAATCGTCACGCCCGTCAGTCCAGTGCAGCCAGAAAACGCTGCGGCACCTATGCTGGTCACGCTGCCGGGAAGTGTCATGCCCGTCAGCCCGGTGCAACCGGAAAACGCCTCGCTTCCGATGCTGGTCACGCTGTTCGGGATCAGCACACTGGTCAGGCTGGTCTTGGATTTGAATGCGGCGTTGCCGATACCGGTGACCGGCAGGCCACCAATCGTCCTCGGGATGATCAGCGCCCCGCCAGAACTTGCCGTAATGGTGACCTGACCATTAACGGTCGTGTAAGCGAAATGGACTGTCGGATACCCCCTCCACGTTGGCCAGTCGAAACCGGTCGCACTATTGAAGAAATTCACCGTGAATCCAGAGGCTGCAGAATCAAAGACTCCCAACCCCATCGAAGGCGCATTGCCCATGAAAGCGGCGGTTGTCAGGTTGGTGCAGTTACGGAACGCGTCGTTTGCTATGCTGGTGACGTTCGCGCCGATTGTCACGCTTGTCAGGTTGCTGCAGCTTCGGAATACTCCCGCTCCGATGCTGGTCACGCTGGAGGGGATCACCACGCTTGTCAGCCCCGTGCATGACTCAAACGCAAAATCGAGCATGCTCGTGACACTGTTCGGAATTGTCACCCCCAGCAGCCCCGTGCAGTGATAAAATGCTTGGATTCCAATGCTGGTGACGCTGGCGGGGATCTTGACGCTGGTCAGAGTAGTGGATCCAGAGAATGCCAGATTTCCGATGCCGGTGACAGGCAGGCCTTTGAGCGTATCTGGAATATTCACCGAGCCGCCGGAACCAAGGGTATGGCTAATGGCGACCTGAGCGCCCGCGACAGCGTATCCCAGACTGATAGTTGGGTAGCCCATCGTGTCGAACCCGCTCGCCCCGTTAAAGTAAGACACAGTGAACCCGCTGGCGGTGGAATTAAAAACGCCGTCTCCTAACGTCGGAGCGGCACCCATAAGGGTGACGCTGGTAAGGATTGAACACCCTTCAAACGCGTAGCTTCCAATCTCGGTAACTCTGTCGGGGATCGTCACACCAGTAACGCTGGCGCAAGATTTGAATGCGCTGTCTTTTATCTTGGTTACCGGCAGGCCATTGATCGCGCAGGGGAGGTTCACGAGACCTCCCGGGCCGGTGTATTTGTCGATGGTCGTCTCTGCGCCCACTGTCGTGTAATCGAGTCTGGCGGTGGGATAGCTCGTCCAAGAGGGACCTGTGAATCCCGGTGCAGTTTTCAAATAATACACTTTGAAATCTGGAGAATTGGAAACAAAGACCCCCGCTCCCAGCGCTGGAGCCGGGGCACTGCCCATGAAATAGACGCTGCTCAGTCCGGGGCAGCCATCGAATGCAGAACTCCCTATGGCGGTCACGCTGCCGGGGACAGTCACACGCGTCAGGTTGATTTGGGACTTGAATGCATTATTTCCAATAGCCTTGACTGGCAGGCCGCCGATTGTGCCGGGAATGATCACCGAACCGCCGGAACCGGTGCATGTCAAGATGGTGATATTTCCGCTACTCGCCGCGTAAGTCAGTTTGACGGATGGGTATCCCGCCCAAGTCGGCGAGGAAAACCCCGTCGAGGAGTTGAAGTAATACACCTTGAAATCGCTGGCGGTGGAAAAGAAAACATAGGGAGCCAAATATGGGGCGCTTCCAAGGAAATAAGCGGCAATCAGGTTCGAGCAGTGATCGAACGCAAAATCGCTGACGCTGGTAACGCTGGCGGGAATTGTCACACTGTTCAGACTGGTGCAGTAACGGAAAGCAGAACCCCCGATCACCTTGACCGGCAACCCATCAATCGTGTCCGGGATGGTCACATCTCCACCAAGCCCGGTGTAGCCTGTGACGGTCACATCCGTCACAGTTTTTGTGTAGGTGAAATCCCCATACTGCAACGAAAACCCTGTAGCTGCGGTAGCAAGGAGGACGAGTGCCGACAAGCACCATGCTTTTGTGATCTTCATCCGCGAGAGGATTCTTTCGGTTCTCTGCGGGTTGGCGTATTTATTGGTTTTCGTGGTCATGATCGTGGATAACTGTTCTACGGGAGGACGACTTTCACGCGTCCGAAAATGGCGGAATTGTGACACAGGCTTTCCAGCCTGTGTTTGAGCCGGTTCACAGGCTGGAAAGCCTGTGTCACTTTGCAGCGCATGTCTGTCTCGCCGCGTTCTTGATCGAAATGATCCGTGCGGTTCAGGTTTCGTTTTCATCATTTTGTTTAAGGAGAGGAAACTTTGACGCGGAGGAATCGCTTGCCGCCTGCGGGGAGGGCTGTCGAGTCGGTGACCGTCACCGTGCGCATGCCGGAGCCGGCGTCGGAGACTGTGCTTTTCGTTCCTTCCGCGAGTGTGGTCGCTCCTCCGGTGCTCTTGGCGATGTCGGTCCAGGAATTTGGCGCGAGGGTCGTCGAGGACTGAACGGTGTAGGTGATGTCTGTGCGAGTGGCGTCGCAGGGGAAGGAGATCTGGATTTTGTTTCCGCTGGCGCTGGCTGTGGTGGGCGCGGCGTTGGCGAGTTTCGGGTCTGTGCCGAATGCGTATTCCAGCAGGTTCGGCAGTCCGTCGTGGTCGGGGTCGGCGGTCGCGTCCGTGAGGCTGGTGGTTGCGATCTCGGTGGTGGTGAACTTGGCCAGGCGCCATTCGTCGTAGGGATTCGATTGGGTCGTCGTCGTGGTATCTGCGGCTGCTGGCGCTGCTTGCGTGTTGCCGACGTTGTCGGCGGCGAGGCTGTAGAAGGAATACGTCGTGAGGGGTTGGCCGACGAAGATGCCGCTGGTCGCTTCCGTGCGGGCGAGCCATGTCGTGTAGGGGCCGCCGTTCGTGGAGACCATGACCGTGTAATCCCGGACGCCGGAACCGGCGGAGTCGTCGGCTCCGCCCCAGTTCACGGTGAAGATCGGGCGCACTGCTGCGGGCAGAGCGGCCACCTGGCTCGCGGGTGCTGAGCCATCGATCCTGCTGAGGCATTCCAGGTCGGGGTTCGTTCCTTTCGACGGGTCGTGCGGATCGATCTGGTTGGTCGCGATGGTCTCGATGAAGTCGAAGGTAATGAGGGCGATGTTGCGCAGCTCGGTGCCGGTGGGCAGGCCGGCCTTGGGCATGACCGTGTATTTGATGAAGCCCATGCCGCAGCCAGTGCCGTCCTCGGGCGGCAGGAACCCGGCGTTCGAGTTCGCGGGCGGCAGGCCGGTGACCGGGTCGATCGACATGAAGCGCACGGTGAGCAGGCCGGTGGCGGAGTCGAGCCCCGCCTGCACATGCACCTCGAAATCCACCCCGCCGTAACTCATCGGAATGACCGTCTCGTATTGCTGCAGGCCCGCCGGGATCTCGATCCGGGTGTCGCCAAATCCGATCTCGGTGAGCATGAAGGAACCCCATTCGAAGTTCGCGCTCAACTGGTCGGTGACGAACACCGTTTGCGCCGGGGCCGTCGCCGTGCGGTCGTTCTCAAAGTCGATCCGGTAGGGCAGCACCGCGTTGACCGAGACGAAGGCTTGCGGGCCGTAAACAGCCGGGCCGGTCTTTTCGTTCGGGTCCATGGAACCGGCAGATCGGACGTTTTTCTTGTCGATGACGTTGTTCGGAACATTCGGATTAGAAGAACCATTAAGGAATCCATTACTGTCACGATAATCCAGCCACGGCATCTTTCCAGGGGAAATTTTTATTTCCGTTAAATTGTTAAAACTCTGCAGGGCTGGCTGACGGGGCATTGGTCGGAGATTTCTGGCTGGCTGGCAATTCTTTTCTTTTTTGCCTCTGCCTCTGAGGGCCTGCTGG
>Ga0247840_10010713_pt1 | contig 11381 bp, 9 predicted proteins | sample LaCruzMarch2015__FD_192404 | JGI IMG/M metagenome (GOLD analysis project Ga0247840, IMG submission 192404) | Freshwater microbial communities from meromictic Lake La Cruz, Castile-La Mancha, Spain - LaCruzMarch2015_17m | ecosystem: Environmental > Aquatic > Freshwater > Lake | place: Spain...
ATTATCAGCCACAAGCATAATCAGGATGGTTGAGGGAGTGCTTCGAAAAAAAGTGTAAAGCTGAAAAACAGCCCTCTCATGGAATTTGGGGGGTGGTCGCTCCCCCCATGGCCTAAGTCATTGATAGTTAATAGATTTCCTTACTCAACTCGTCGCGTTTTTCGCTTGTTCGGTTGACATGGACGGACATCGACGCAGAAAAAATGACGCGATCCCAGCAGACAGTCCTACAATGTCTGCATATCGCTTCATCCCCATGAAGCGACGGACCGCACCAAAGTCTCTATCAATCCATTTGCCAATCGGGCTTGTTCTCGAATACCCAGCGGTAGTAATCGCGCCTCGCGAGTTTGGAGGCGGATTTTTCGTCAAGGTAGAGTTTCACCGTCGGGTGCATCTGGAGGATCGAGGCGGGGTTGCTGGCGGTGATCGGGCCTTCGACGGCCCCGGCCACCGCTTCGGCTTTGTTTTCTCCGAAGGCCAAGAGAAGAACCGCTCTTGCCTCCATGATCGTCCCTATGCCCATCGTGATCACGTGGTGGGGGACGTCGTCCTCCGATGCGAAGTAGTGGGCGTTGTCGGAGCGGGTGCGCTGGGTGAGCGTCTTGATGCGGGTTCGCGAGGCGAGCGAGGAGGTCGGCTCGTTGAACCCGACATGTCCGTCGCTGCCGATACCGAGGACCTGCGCGTCGATTCCGCCCGAGGCCGCGATGCTCTTTTCGTAGGCGGCGCAATGGGCCGGAATATCCGTGGTCAGACCGTCCGGGATGTGAATCCGGTCGGCCGGCAGGTTGATCGAGGAGAACAGGTTTTCCTGCATGAAACGCCGGTAGGACGCGGGATGGTCCGCGCCGAGGCCCACGTATTCGTCGAGGTTGAAGCTGGTGCAGCCCGAAAAATCGAGCCCTTCTTCGCGGTGCATGCGGATCAGTTCGCGGTAGAGCGGGACCGGGGAGCTGCCTGTGGCGAGACCGAGAACGGCTTTCGGCTTTTTCCGGATCACTGCGGCGAGAAATCGCGCGGCTTCCTTGGAGGCGGAGTCAGAGTCAGGGGAGATGATGATTTCCATAGTATTTTAGCCAAGGCGTTTGATGAGCTTGTTGCGGACATCCGCCTCGAAGCGGTGTATGAACTCGACTACATACTCCACGATGTCGAGGGAAAGGTCTGCAACGAGTGGAATGAGATCCATGGCGAAGGCGACGCTTTCGCACTCGTCCACGGCGTGGGACTCGAAGAATGTCGCGTTCGCGCGCCTTCTGCCGAGGGTGGCGAGATCGTAGCGCTTGCCACCGGCAATCTGGGAATCAAAGACCCCGTTCAAGGCGGCCGCCAGGTTCTCGTGCGCACCGACATTGTGGACCACTTTTTCATTGTCCGGCATCCAGTCCAGCCCGCGCCAGACCTCGCAGCCGTAGACAGCTTTCGGTCTCTCCGAGGGTTGCATTTCGCGCAGAGCCTGGATCGTGGCGGCAAAGACTCCGATATGGGTGTCATGTTTGTCCGCCGGATTGTGGGTATAGACAACCTCCGGGCGAGTGGCGGAGAGAATTTGAAAGAGATCGTTCTTCAACGCGAGATCCGACAAACTTTTCACCGCGCTGCTCGGGTAGCCGAGCTGGATCATGGCCCCGTAATTGCCGACAACGGCAGCCGCCTCCTGCTCCTGGATGCGGACCCGCTGCATTTGTGCGTCGGTGAAATCCGCGTAGTCTCCGGCGCGGGAGCTTCCGGCACCGTCTGTGCAGGTGACTCCGCCAAACCATTTCTCCTCGCTGCGGAAGCAGGCGAGGATGCCGTGAAAGGCCATGAACTCGAGGTCGTCCTGGTGGGCACCGATGCCGAGGTGGGTGATCCGAGTCAGAGGCTCGGGTTCCTGATCGGGAACAAAGAGACGGGCGTTGGCGTTGTGGAATTTCATAAAGTCTATTGGAGTTTTGGAAGGCTCGCGGCGGCCACCGCCTGGCCGTGCCGTTTGTCCTTTTCATCGGGTGTGCGGAGTTGGATGGCGATTTCAGGAAAGTCGTCGCGCAGCACAGTTGCCGCCTTTTCGAGGATGACCTCACCGCCTTCGCCCGAGGTGACCCGGCCGAGGATGAGCAGGTTCCGGATTTCATAGAAATCCGCATAGTGGGCAACCGCATATCCGAAACAGGTTCCGATTGTTTCGTAGATCGCCCGCGCCCTGGGATCGCCTTTGGCCATGAGCCTCTGGACTTCCACGAGCTGTTCGGCGAACGGCATTTCCGCTGGCAGCGAGATGCCCGCAAGCGGGGCCAGTCGTGCGACTCCCTGCTGCGAGAAGTATTGCACGCCACAGCCCGCGTCTCCCGACCATTCGTCGGTCGGGGCGTTTTCGCGGTAGTCCACCGGCGCGAATGCCAGCTCGTTGAGCCACGGGCGGATGTGCCCCTCGGGATCGACATAGCCGGCGGCCAGGCTCGTGCCGAGCGAGATCCCCAGAACGGCGTTGTCGTTCATCGACATCGACCCGGCGAGCGCGGTCACCTCGCCGTCGTTCACCACCTCGAAGGGGATTCCTCCCCATTCCTTTTGCAGATCGAAGAAAATCCGGCGCACCCGATTCTCGAAGTCGTGCTCCGAAACCCCGCGGAAAAGCGACGCGACGCGGACCTCGTTGTTCACATAGACCCCGGCCGCGCTGCCGCCGATGGCATCGACTCTCGGCAGATGTTCTGCCGCGCAGCGCAGGGTTTCCCGGATCCCGTTGTAATGGTATTGAGGGTCGCTCTGAAAATACGGGTCCCACCGGACCTCCTCCGAAAAGACGACCCTGCCATCCACTAGGGCCGCGCATTTCCGGTCGCTTCCCCCGAGGTCAAACCCGATCCGGCAGCCGTCGAGATTGCGTCCGAGCGGGATCGAGAGCTCGCGGGATTCCGGCAGATCCTCCCACGCGCAGGCTTCCACCTCCATCGGGCGGCCATAGACTTTGCGCCCCATAAACTCGTGGTCGAATGCCCGCGAGCCACCGGGGCAGTAGATCGCCTTGATCCTGGCCGCGATCTCTGGCGCTCCGGCGATCAGCACTTTGTATCCGCCCCGCTGCCAGAGCAGGAACTTCAGCAGGCGCTCGACATACCGGATGTTCAGGGCGTTGTTTTCCGCAGTGTGCGGAAGCACCGTCGTGCGATAAACCGACACCGTGGAATCCCCACGCTCCAGGCTGATCGCCAGGGACTTTGAGTCGGGGTTTTCTGCCACTTTCGCGGCATAGTTCCTGTTCCAGAGGATGGCGGGGACAAAGTCGGGATCAAGGGGTGGGAGATGTTTCATGGCGTGATCGAAGAATTGGATTGGCCCGCAAGTTCCTTGGCTCCGCCCGTGCCATCGAGAAGCGGTTGCCGCCCGCTGATGGCCCGTGTTTCATCCGCCGATGTCGCAGGCACCGACTGGATCGGCAAGCGGAAGGAAAACGTGCTGCCCTTGCCCGGAGCGGAATCCACGGTGATCGTGCCGCCCATCGCGTCTGCCAGCCGGTGGGAGAGCGCGAGCCCCAGACCGGTTCCATTGAAGTCGCGGTGGAGGGTCGAATCGGCCTGCGTGAACGGTTTGAAGACCTCGCCGAGAGCCTCGGGAGGAATCCCCACGCCCGAGTCCCGGACGGAGAATTCCAAAAACCGCTCCCCACCTTTCGCGATTGCCGCGACGCGAAGCCGGACGAGCCCGCGCGGTGTGAATTTCACGGCATTGCGGAGGAGATTACTGAGGACTTGATGGATGCGCTGCATGTCGCCGATCACTGTTTCCGGCACGCCGGGAACCACGTCGCACTGGAACTGGAGCCCTTTCCTGGACGTGCATTCCCGGATCAGAGCACAGGACTTCTTCACGAGGTCGGCAAGAAGAAAAGGGGCCGTCTTGATCGGCATTTCGCCTCTCCCGATGCAGGAGTAGTCGAGGATGTCATCGATGATTTGAAGGAGGTGACCCCCGCTGTTGCGGATCATCTGCGCGTAGCTCCGTTGCTCCTCGTCGAGCGGCGTTGCGCACAGAAGCTCCGAAAAACCCAGCACCCCGTTGAGCGGGGTCCGGAGCTCGTGGCTCATGACGGCCAGGAATTCGCTTTTGGCCCGGACGAGCTTTTCCTCCGTGCGCTTGCGCCCGGAAATATCGCTCAGAAAAGCCGCCATCATCCCGCTTGCGCGCCGGACGCTCACCTCGACATCGAGCAGGCTCCCGTCCTTGCGCCGGTGCCTGGACTCGAAACGCTCTTGCGCGACAATCTGTTTGGCGCGTATTGCCCTGGCCTCCTGGGCCTCCAGGTCTGAGACGCGCATGGCCAGCAGTTCCTCCTCGCTGTATCCGGTCATCCGGCAATAAGCCTTGTTCACCACCTTGATTCGGCCCCGCCGATCCACGAGGAGGAACCCATCCATGGCGGCCTGGATGATCTCGCGGGGCCATTCGCCCGGCTCCTGCGCCAGGCAGGCCGGCCACTCCCGGCCTGCGCCCGCCGTGCCGGGGCCATGGAGAATATGAAGTTCCCGCTGCCGGAGAATGACGACAAAGAGGAGGGCGGCGACAAACAGAAGAGAGCCAACGATCAGATGGACGCCATTTGAACTGATATCGGCTAAAAGATACTGGCTAATCATGGGGGGGGATCTTTGGGTTGAGGATGGGACAAAAAACGGCTGCAAGAAATCAACTGGCGATTATTGCCTATCCTTTGATGTGCTGCTGGAGTGCCTCTCACAGCAGGTTCAATGGCCGTTTGGTTGGTTGGATTTTCGCTTGTCATTGATCGAAACAAACTTAATCTCCTGCGCTTTTTCCTTAGCCTTGACCGGCAACCTGCTAAGGTTGAGATCGATGGACTCGTATTTGACACCTCGGATGCCTGAATCTGAAACGAGGGAAAAACCCTTGTCAGTAATTGCTGTAACCTTTGCGTTTTCTATTTTCGTACCATCCAAAAGAACGACGCAATAGTCGCCTTGGCTTTCCGGGCTGAGCGTTTCTGCTTCTGTCCCGGCCGGCTCCGCTTCGTTGCCTTTGCTAATATTTGGCATTTTATCGATTCTGCTTTTGCAGACGGCTGACAGCCTCTCAAGCAAGGCCCGATGCTGCGGATATCTGGTCACCAGTTGCTTGATGAGGAGCCCCACATCAGCAGGGGAAGTTGAGGCGTTCGGGTCTGAAAGAAATACAGGGCCCAGTCCTGCGGTGATCTCCAAAATTTGGCCGGTTTTGGTTTTCGCCCGCGATATGGCTGGAAAACTCTCGTAAGAAACAACCTCTTTTACGACGGCCCTGGAGTCAGGATAAAACCCCTGCTCTTTATAAAACACGTAGCCGGCACCTCCCTCCGCTCCGGGGCAGTTTGTCCAACAACCCGCGACTGCGAAAAGGATCAGCGCTGAAAGGGCTCGTTTCGTCTTCTGTTCGTTCACACAATATTGGATGGGGGACCCGATCCGCTGAAGGAGAACCGGCGGCGTTACTGGATAAGCATTTCTCATTGTTCGAAGATCGGCTCGATTTGTTGATCGACCACGCGGCCGGTGTAGCGGTCGATGGCGACGTGGAGCCAGTAGCGGCGCTCCGACTCGACCAGAAAATCCGACGCCGCCGTTCCTCCCCGAAACGACCCGGTCTGGGCGATCACATCCACGAGAAAGTTCCAGGTGCGGGTCTGCCCGACCTCCGCGAGAGCGCGGATCGCGGTTTCCCGGCTTTCTTTCGACGTGTCGCCGGCTTGCGCCAGGACATTCGAGGACACAAGCTCGACGAGCTGGGACCTGTTGGCAAGCGGGGCGAGCGTGGTGGCGGCGACCATCTGGCTGGCCAGGGTCTGCGCGGTCGCACCGCTCAATGTCCCCAGGGTGTCGGAACGGGTTCGGGATTTGGCGAGCATCGCCGCCAGAACGGCGGGCTGGCGGGTGTTGAGAAAGATTGTCCCGGCCCGGAGCCCGCTGGGGTGGGTCGGATAGGCGGAAAACGTGTCCAACAAAGCGCGGTCGCTGCTGGAGGAATTGGCAAAGTAGATCGACCGCCACGGGGACTCCCGGAAGGCCCTGCCCAGCTCGCCGACGGAGGCGATCCGGTTTGTCGGCGAAGCGATGTTGGTGTCGGTGAGCGCGTCCGTGTACAATGGGATGCTGACAGGGGCCAGCGGTGCCGACAACGCGTTGGTTCCTGAAACGGGCGTGTTTTGCCCCGCGAATCGGATCGTTCGCGGGTCGACAGCTTGGATGGACACGCCGGCAAGGTCCGAGGTGTCCGGCGAGTTTGTCGCCGCCGAAATCGGGTCGCTCAAGAGGATTGTGGCCGTGAGATTTCCCGACACGGGAAGCCCGGAAGCCCCGGTGGTGCCGAACGCACTGTAGGCGTTCGAAGCCGAGACCCGGCTCACGAAAGCCAGCTGGTTGACAACAACTGTCGGCTGTTCGGGCACGGCGTTGGTCAATGGGATGTTCGTGGCGAAGAAGCCCCGGGAAACCAGGTTCGCGCCTGAGGAGGTCGCATAGACAGGCTGGACGCCGGCGGTTGCCGGAACATTCACCGTCACGGAATTCGTCGGGAGCGGCACCGAAACGCCGCCAAGGGAAACCGATCCTCCGGCAAGAGAGGCCGTGATCGTCGTGGCGGCTTCAGGGGTCTTCTGGCACCAGACCTGGGGCACAAAGGAAACATGCAAAATCTTCGGGCTGCCGGGCTCGATATTGTAAACCGCAAAAACCTGCATCACGTAGGGAAGCTGCTTTTTTCCCGCGACGCGATTGGTGCCCAGCAAAATCCCCGTGGGCTGCGCCGTCCCCGAAACCTGGTCGATGATATTCGCCCCGATGCTGACGGCCTTGAGGTTCATATCCGCACTCCAGGCGGCGCCGGTGAACGGGATCGCCGGCCCGTTGGTTTCCCAGGAGCCCGAAAAATCGATCGAGGAGCGCAGGACTTGAAAAAAGTCGGGGGTCGCCGCCGGGTTCGATGCGGACAGCGAGTTCGTGTAGGTCAGATTGGGGTGGCTTCCGCCCAGGCCGGTATTGGCGAAATTCGTCAGATGGCTCAGGGCGTAGCGGCGGCTCATGTTCATCAGGCCGTTGGTGTTGAGCGAGGGACGGGCAAGTTCCCTCGTGAAATGGGTCAGGAGCGGCAGGGCGTTGGATGCCGTTCCCGCCCCCCAGGCGCCGGTCGCCCACCGGATCAGTTCGCCCCGCGAAGCGAACTCGTGGTCGCTCGCCGAGTTTTGGAAAAACCCCTGCGCGGCCCGCGCGGTGACACCGGAAACATAGCCGCCCGCCGTTCCCGTCGAGGGGTTGCGCCAGGAGATCAGCGCGTCCACCTGGGCGCTGCTCAGGCCGAGTTGCGTCAGGTCGGCTCCCGCGAGGGTTCCCTTCAACTGCTGGATTTGAGCATCCCCGAGCAGGCTCGGATATCCCGCGACATTCGCGTCAAGAAGCCCGCCCACATCGTAAACAGTATAGGCAAAGCGCCCGGTGGCATTCGTTGATGGCGCGGTGACAAAGGATGGGGACTTCGCCGTGTAGATCCAGTTGGGCAGGCCCGCCGCATTGGTGAAGCCGTCTCCCTGCAGCAGAAACGGGGCGTTCCACCGGCCAGCGGAAATCGCTCGACCGTTTCGCGAAACCGCTCCGCTTCCGTGGGGCGAGGCGTTCGTGTCACCGGCGCTTTGCCGGATCAGGTTCGCGAAGTCGGGCGGGGTTGCTCCCCTCGCTGGCACGGCGTTGGTGGCCGCAACCGGAAAATAGTTGGTTTCCCCTCCGATGACAGCAATCGTCGAACCGCTGGCTATTTCCGAAAGGAAGCTCGCGACCACGTAGTCCAGCGCATTCCTGGCGGCGATCTCGACCTCCACGGCATGCGCCCGCGAGGCTTCCACCGCGCGGTTGGCCGTGGCTTGGGCAAAGAGGGCCAGCACCACGCTCAGGAGGAGCACGACGACTGCCAGGCAGACCACCAGCGCGAAACCGATTCGTTTTTTCAGACAGCACTTCATGGCAGCGGGATCATTTTGCTTTGGATGGAGAGAGAAGACCTGACGGGGGCCGGAAGGCTGGCGGAATCCGCGACGGCCTCCCATTCGGAGACCGGATCCGGCCCGGCGGGTTGCGCGAAAAGCGCCCGCTGGGCGCTCGAGAGCAGGGCGGAGCCTTTGGGGTCGGTTCCCACCATCGCCACCAGCAGGGCGCTCACCCGTGGCCCGGAACCCGGCAGGGCAGCCATGGCCGGCACGAGCGCGGTCCATCCGCCCGGCGCCGTCCATTCGCCATAGGGCACGGCTCCCGCAGCGTTCCAGGACCCAGCAGCCGGGTTGTTCAGCAGCCTTCGGGTGCCATCGTCCAAGATCGCGACGAACGCGACCTGCAGGATATTTTCCGCCACCACCGGCTGATCCGGCGAAGTGGACGCGCCTTCGGCAGCCGCGAGCAGATCCGTGGCCGCCTCATCGACCGCGGCATATCCCCTGATCAGCTGCCCGTCGGAATTCCAGCGGTAGCAAACCCCCAGAAAACGGGCCGGCACCGTGTTCGGCCCGCGGCCGCAGGTCAGAAATGCCATGGAGCTCGTCCCCACCAGCAGGGCCGCACGCGGGGTGATCACCGCCGCCCTCAGGTCCCGCTCCACCGCGTCGAGCGCCGAGCGCACCGATTGCCCGGCGCCCATCTTCGATCCGGCAAGCCGCGCGACCATCGTCGTTTGCCCCGCAACTTGAAGAATTGCCGCAAGCATCAAGGCCAGGACGGATGTCGCCACCAACACTTCCAGAATCGTAAACCCGCGCGTCACCGGTTTCATGGCCTCGGGACAAAGAACAGTTGGGACGACAAGCTTCCGCGCGCATTGGCCCAGTTCGTCTGCGCCGCATTCCAGGAAACAGGGCCCTCAGCCGGCCAGGCCAGCGAGATCAGCGCGGTTCCGGTGGAAAGCGCGTTGGCCGGTGCCTGGAGCTGAATCCTCGCCACGTAGCGCGGCGATGAGCCTCCCGGCGTCCCCGCAAGCGAATAGCTGTTGGTGAAAACCTGGCTGCTTCCGTAGGCGAAGGTCCCGGCAACAGGGTCGCCCATCACGAATTGCCCGCCCGCATTCGTTCTTGCGGCCCGGATCTGCGTGGCGATCTGGCTGACGAGCGCTCCCGCTCCGGCCTCCTCGGCAGAGTCTCTTGCTGAATTGAGCCCTGCGGGCAGGAGCGAGAAAATCGCGATCAGGCAGAAGGTGACGAGGCCCAGCGCGAGGGTCACTTCGACGAGGGAAAACCCCTTGGTTGTTGTCTTCATTTCGAGGACTAAAATCGCAAGATTCTTGCTGCGCCGGTGCTGCCCTCCACCAGTATCCCCACATCTTGCTTCTGGGGGCTCTCGATGGCGTTCCCCCGCGTGGGCACGAACCCGAAACCCACATGGGGATCAAATCCCGCCGCCATCGCGGGTGCCCCGTCCAGCAGCACCTCCCCTCGCGGCATAAAGGTCATCGTCCACCGGTTGTCGAAAGATTTGGAGGGGATATTTGTGGCGATGATGCCGCTCGGGTTGTCGAGCAACTCGTTGGGCGGGGCCGTGACAGACGCCAATGACTGCGTGGCCGGCAGGAGAGCGGAAAAATGGCTCATGCCAACCCCGCGCAGGCGCACAACGCGGCTCAAGGTCGCCAGGTTCGTCCCGCTGGAATTCAGGGTCCCATCGATCGAGCCGAAAACGGCGGCTTGGACTTCAAGGCTCCCGTCGTTGGTCGCATTGCGAAACGCGATCCAAACCGGGGTTTGCCGCACCATCGCCTCGCTGCGCGCAAACTCGATCAGCGTCTTCGCTTCAAAGGCCGCCGCTTCGATTCCTTTCGAGGAGGCCACGTCTCTCATCGTGGCCACCGCGAACGAAGAAAGCAGGGCCAGCAAGGCCACCACAACGAGGAGCTCCACGAGCGAAAAACCGTTTGATGGGGAGGATTTATACATCGCGTGTGTATTTACTATTAAGTTATCCTGTATATACCATGTAGTTTACTCAAGATCTCTTTTTCGGAAAATGATGCTTTGCGAATCGCCAGGCACTTTGGATTGTTCAAAAAGGGATTGTCGATGATATGGTGTGTCTCAATATCTGGATTCTTCTTCACTAGGTATTCCACTGAGATACCCAACTTAGTCGCTCTCTGTGTCGGTGCCGGAATCGGTGGATTGTTAAGCGTAATATTTACCGGTTGAGTAACTGTCGATGTCTGCTGAATCCCTACGAATATCATGCATAACTTTCCGGTGCTTATACCACTTCCGGCTACTTGATGATTTTTCTCCGTCATTTCACTTTTGGACAGTCTCTAGCAGTTTCATCCCGTACAGCAGCATTCTTGGAATGTGGAAGGGACCCTTCCAGTGATTGCCCTTGAGGTCGGATGACCTGCTTCCATCGCGGTGGAAATATCCGAACCACTCAGGACCGTCTGGGTCAGGGAGGAGCGCAAACTCGTAGTCATGCACCGCGTCGTAATAGCGGCGGAACTCGTCGTTCCCGGTTATCCGCCATGCCATAAGAGTGGCAATTTCCGCCTCGTTGTGCGGCCACCAAAACTTCATGTCATGCCAGTATTCCTGCACGGGCTTGTCATACACATCGCGGAAGTAAACCAGGCCGCCGTGTTCGCGATCCCAGCCGCGATTCCACATCCAGCGGATGATGTTGAGTGCTTTCTGCAGGTGATCATCGGCCCCTTGGCGCACGGCCTCAATCAGAATGAACCAAGCAGCTTCGATAGCATGCCCGGGATTGAGGAGCCGACCCTCAAACGTGTCATGAATTTCCCCGTGAGGCCCGACACTTTCCATCAACACCTCGAGTTCGGGTTTGTAAAAAGCCGAGAGAATATCGCCGATCGCCCGGTCGACATGGACCTGGGCACCGTCATATCCGATCGTATCCCGAAGAATCTGCCCGGCGCAGATGACGACCATGCGGGGGGCAAGGCCTTTGGCCTCACGGTTCATCACTTTCGTTTCGACAGACAAGGCTCCCATGACACTTGCCGCCAGGTTTTCAAAAAATGCAATAGCGTGCCGGGCATATTGTTTCTCCCCGCTAGCCCTGACAAAAGCAGCAAGCCCCATCGCGGCAAAACACTCGCTATAGTAATACCGTCGCATCCGCAGCGGCGTCCCGTCCCGCGCCACCAGAAAATACAATTTGTGATTCGGAGCGACGCAATGCTTGAGCAGGAAATCCACCCCGTGCCGCGCCATCTCCAGCCATTCCGGGCGGGGTTCCACTTCATGGTAGAGCGTTGTGAGGTGGACCCCGGAATTCGGACCAGTTGGTAAGCTATAAAAAGCGGTGGCGTTCGGGTGTGGAAAACCACAACCTGAAAGACCATCGAAAATGAAAGCCAAACGCAGAAGACACGACGCA
>Ga0247840_10010716_pt1 | contig 11378 bp, 1 predicted proteins | sample LaCruzMarch2015__FD_192404 | JGI IMG/M metagenome (GOLD analysis project Ga0247840, IMG submission 192404) | Freshwater microbial communities from meromictic Lake La Cruz, Castile-La Mancha, Spain - LaCruzMarch2015_17m | ecosystem: Environmental > Aquatic > Freshwater > Lake | place: Spain...
GGCATTATCGACCTGGCCGGACGGATTGGAACCAATACTGTCGTGGCGCAAACGAATATTGTTCTTACAGGAACCAATGTGCAGGTCAGTCTGACTCTGGACATGGATAAAAAGACGGCCGCGGTGACGGTTCAGATTCCCTTCGGCGCGTCCTCTTCTGCTTCGCTGTCTTGGGCCGCTGTCACCAGTGCGCCGATATGGAGTCACTTTGCATTCAATGGATGGAACACCGGAACCGTTTATCGTTGCGACATCGGGCAGTTGGTAAAGCTACCGGATGTTTTTCCAATCAACATGGGTTTCAAAACGCTTCTTTCGACCAACGGCGCCATGAATCATGTATTTGATACGCTGGCAAATGCCGGGCTTTACGCGGTGCATCATGGAAGTGTCTCGGTAATGGATCAGATTAAAACGAATTTTCCGAATGTGATCACCATGGCAATGAATCCCCGTCCGGTGGATGGTGAAAACCGATCGGTCGGCATCGATAGTGATAAAACTGGAAATGTTTGGCCGGGCTTCTGGCTCTATAGGGCGGGATGTCTGCTGGGCTCCACGATCAGTACGACAAACACCCAGATTCAGGTGGCGGACGCCGCCCGTTTTACCACCAACGACTATGCGATCATTTATGAACGTGACGCGCTGGGAAAACCGAAATTCCTTACTTCTGCTGCGGACGGAACAAACAGAACCTATGAATTTGTCAACGTAACGGGCGTCGATACGACGAACAATATTCTCACCGTGGTGCGGGGCCGGACGGGAACCACTGCAAAGAGTTTTACGGCGGGGCAGACCGCCGTTGCGGCCTTCATTCCGAATTGGCAAATCGGCGGGAAGATATCCCAGATCAAAGCGAATATGAGTCTGGTCTGTCCCCGGCATCCGGTAACGGGGGAAAATTGGGCTGAGTTTTCGGGGCGCGGCAGAGGAGCCGCTATCCGGGACGGCCTGAATGACGGAACGGAGTCGGATATCGTTTATTGTTTAGCCGGCGATGAGGCGGATGTGGATATCGACCTTCAGCCGGACTGGGGATTCAAGAACGGGGTAAACGTCTACAGTCTGGGTTGGCAGGAACATGTGAAGATCGTGCGTGAGATTGCCGGCCCGGACAAGATCATCCAGCATGACTGTACTCGTGTGAGTGCCGGTTACCGGGGCTGGCGATATGTAAACGGCGTGCAGTTTGAGACGTTTGGCGGCGGCAATTCATTTTCGGAAATGTTCGATCTGCTTTCCCAATGGGTTGAACATGCCGAGGTCAAACCCGCGTTTAGCTACGGCTATTGCCGGGCACCGACCACCACTTACGGCGGAGTGATGCCTGATAACGACTGGATGTTTCGCAAACAGTTTGCCGCCGGACTCATGGCCGGGATGCCGCATCCGTACGGGAGCGGCGAAAATATGGGGCTGTTCGACTGGGATGAACAGCGCGGCGGAAATCTGGACAACTATACATGGCTGGGAAGGGCCTTGGAGTCGACTCAGCGTGATTTTATTGGCCTGAGTCCGACGAACCTTCTCGCTACCGACACATGGAATACGGTGGTTTCCAGCAACTATGCGGCAACCGTTTCCGGGGCGGTAACTGACACGAACGGGATTGAAATTGCGGTAACGCAAATCCCGGAGAATCAGGACAGAGACTGCGATGGCGTTAAGCTCAAATTGAACAGGGATTTCCTGCTGGTTGCCGGTAAGGAATACACGCTTATTTTCGATGCAAAAGCCGATGATACGGCCGTTTATCAAGACAAGTCGTACCCTGATATGCCGGTTTATATACAGATTTCTGAACATGGAACCACCACGGAAAAGATGGGAGTCTGGGCCACCAGAAACTGGCGCACATACCGGCTTAGTTTTGTTTGTGCGCCGAATCAGCATTTCCGGGTTGAGTTCGGGGCTGCTGAAGCGATCGGTAGAGTATGGCTGAAAAACATTAAACTTCAGGAGGGCTGTGTTGATCGTCTTTCAAGAGACTTTGAAAACGGAAAAGTTTTCCTCAACGAATCAGAGACGGCCGATTGGGTCGTCAACCTGGGTACGAATAAATACTGGAGACTCAAAGGAGATATCCGTCCCGATATTAACGACGGCAGAAAAGTCAGCGGCACTCTTACGGTGCCGGCCCGTGACGCTGTGTATCTGCTGAAAAGCCGCCCGGCGGGCGGGGCAGACTACTATGATCTGACGGTCAACGGCGGCAGTGGCAGCGGTTCGTACACCAACGGCGAGCTGGTGGATATTGTTGCGGATGTCCGGTTGGACGGGACTTTATTTGACCGGTGGGCCGGCGACACCCAGTATGTGGCGAATGTCAGTTCAGCTGCTACCACCGTGACTATGCCGTCACAGATCGTCACTGTAACTGCGACTTATAAACCGATACCGGATTCGGCCAGTGACAGTTGGAAAACTGATGAGTCTGGTAATTGGACTGAGTCGGTTAACTGGACAAGTGGAAACGTCCCCGGTATTCCCGGCGGCTCCAACAGCGCGAATATTGCGACCTTTGATGTTGCACTCACTACGGACCGCACGGTCACCGTCGACGCCGATCGCAACATCAATGGGATTACGTTCGGGAATACCAGCACCAATGCTTACACACTTACCGGCGGAGCGATTAAATTAAGTAACGGCGGCGTGATTCAGACCCTTGCCGGGACAGGTAATCATAACGACGCGGTTGCCTCGGACATTACGATCATGGGTGACGGCGGCTCGGCAACTATTCGCAATGATGCCGCCGGAAATGCGGCAGGCTTGATGGTCACAGGAACTGTTTCAGGGAATTCGCCAGCAGGCCATATCTCCACGCTTTATCTCGATGGTGTGAGCGCTGCCACCTCGCAAAACAATACGACAGCCGGTATTTCGGACGGAACTGCTGGCGGCGATTTAAAGGTCTTTAAGAATGGTGCGGGAGTGTGGACCCTTAGTTTTGATTCGACGATAAGCACCTTCGCTGGTGGACTGGATTTTAATGCGGGCACTATTCGTTTCTTTGGAAATCGCGTTGGAGGTTTCGGTGGTGGTGCAGTCATCATCGGCACTAACGTTACATTTAATCACGCCAACAGCACCCCGACATCTGTCATAACCAATGCGATGATGGTGAACGGTGATTTTGCAATGAGCGGCGGAGCAAATGTGGAATTTCGCGGAGCGATGAATCTCGGCGCAGCAGTGCGGACGGTGACACAAAATGCCAATACCAATATCGTATTCTCCGGCGTGATCTCGAACGGCGGGCTGATCAAGACGGGCCCCGATCCGCTAACATTATCCGGGAACAATATCTACGGCGGTGGCACCATCGTTTCCGACGGTGTGCTAATTGGTATCTCGGACGGGGCCCTCGGAGTCAGTAACGTCACGGTGCTGAGCGGCGCAACGCTGACACTCAGCGCAACCAACTGTCTTGGCGATCAGGCCAGCCTGATATTGGCCACTAACGCCACCTTGGACCTGACTTTCAACGGTACCGATATGGTTAGCAGGGTTTCGCTGGACGGCGGAACGAGCTGGTTGCCTTACGGCAGCTACACCGCCAGCCAACTGGATGCACTCGGCGGCGGAACGTATACCGGCTCAGGCGTCCTCTTGGTTGAAGGCTTCGCCAATGATCCGGCAAACACGCCGTACTCATGGCTGGCGCAGCACGGCCTCACCAACTTCAACGACGATGCGATGGCGGATGCCGATCATGATGGACTGCTGACCTGGCAGGAATATCTTGCGGGAACCAATCCGACCAATGCCGCTTCGAATCTGCGGATTACCGGCGGCAGCGTAAACACTCAAGGTGCGGTGATCCGCTGGTCGAGCGAATCAAATCGTTTTTACGATCTCGTCAGGACGACAAACCTTTTGATGGCATTCGGAGGTGTCACAGGGGCAAGCAATCTTCCTGCGACTCCCCCTGAAAATATTTATACAAATCTGGATCAGAATGGAAATACGACCTTTTATCGGATCGATGTACACCAGTAGTTAATTTCAACCTAGAGAATATGTTTATGAAAAACTTGCGGATCGATTTTATACTTATTTCACTTACTCTCGTGCTGGGTCCTCTTCAGGGCTTGGCCGTAACCGGCAGAACAGTGAATGCCAAGGAAGACTTCGGAGCTGTCGGCACTGGGACGAACGATGACACGGCCGCACTGCAAAGGGCGCTCGATTATCTGTCCACCAATCAGCTGGCAGGTGCCGGAGTTTGCCTGTATCTGCCGGCAGGCACCTACAAGATTACCAACCAGCTTACCTTTGCTTCAACAAATCCGCTGGCTTATGGAGGAGGGATAACCCTCCGGGGTAATGGACGGGATGCGCCTAATGCGTCGGTCATCTATTCGACCAGCACCAACGGGGCTTTGCTCTTCAGCGTGAATGATGACCGCGGTCTGTATAACTTCAGAGTTCAGCTTCAGGATTTGCAGATCAAAGCAGGCGTGGCGAATGCCGGAGCAGCCGTTGAGATTGCCAAGCTGACGGGCACAAATGTCTTTACACGCACAACACCTTGGCTGCGGAACGTGGAGATTACCCGCGCAGACACCAGCTGTTATTTTAATTACGGCTTTAAGGCGGTCGGCGCAAACCGTCCGGTATTCGACGACGTAAAGATCACCGGGAACCTTCCGGGCATGACCTGCGGTATTTCGCTCACCAACCACTACGGCTTCGATGTCTCCGGCTGCTTTATCAGTGATGCGGATGTGGCCGTTGATTCCATCGAGTGCGGCGAAGGGAACACCATGACGGAAAGCACCATTACCAACGTCAATATCGGCGTGCGGATACGGCTGGGTGAGGATGCGGCGGTTTCGTCTTCCGGCGGCGGAACGCTTAACAGCCTCATTAGTGCACGTCAGATCGGGGTGTATATTGACCATAAAAATTTCACAACTTTTCATCACACTATTTTCTCCGGTTGCGGCGGAACGGGCCCTTATACGAACTTCTATGGAAACGAACTTCGCCAAGCGACGATCTCAGAATGCACTTTTTCCGGTGGACCCAACCAGTACGGCATCGTACTGCAGGAAGACCGTGTCGGCACGGATAACCAGAACACGATTTCGTACAACCAGTTTGGTTCGTTCGGTACCAGTATTCTGGTCGGCACCAATGTTGCCCTGACCAAAATCATCAATAACACCAATATACAGACGAATATTGTCGATCAGGGCATCAACACATATATCGTTCACGGCGCCCCGCGTCCGTTCTATGACAGTCCGGCAGCACACCGTACGGGTGAAAATCTCCAATGGAGCGCCAATGCATACGCCCCGATCATCAACGTGATGAGTTATGGTGCCAAAGGTGACGGGGTTGCTGATGACACGACAAATATTATGGCTGCGGTAACGGCTTTCACAAACGCGCTGAACAGTTCGGGACAGGGGACCCTCTATTTTCCAGCGGGCCGGTATAATCTGTCCAAACAGGTTGTGCTGACACAAAGTGGAACCAACTGGCAGAGAATAGCGATCTGCGGGGACGGCGCACAGATTTCGTCCATTGAGGCGACTTCGACCAACGGGATATTTAAAATAACCTGTACAAGTCAGGTTCCAGTCAGAATCAGTAATTTCGGGCTGTATGCCAGCCGGTCAAATTCAGCCGCCGCAATTGAAATAGCAGAATCAAACGGCACCAATAACGGCCCCCGTTCACTTGTTCTGCATGATGTGCAGATTGCCGCCACCGGCAACGATTTTTACTTTAAAGCCGGGCTGATTGGTCAGGGACTGGTGCGTCCGCTTTTGCAAAACAACTGGATAAATCTCTACGATTTTGTAGACGCGACCGGAGTAAAAATAACCGGCGGTTACGGCTTTGACTGGCAAGGCGGTAAAGTGACGGATACGGACACGGCCGGCTCGATCGACAGTCTCGGCGGAGCGATAAATATTCGAGGCCCCGGCTTCTGCTCAGGCTTAATAGCTACCGGATTAACGGTCAATGCACATGGCGGAACATTTGCGCATTACAATGCCCATATCCATGCGAGGAATAATCTGGTGGTTTCCAATGCGAGCGAAGCATCATTCCTGCTTTCGGAGACCCTGTGGATCGTTGATTTTACTAATGATCCATCCAGCACACTGCGTTTTTCAAACTGCACAAATATTTACGTCAGAGATAATTGCCTGTTCAAATCCGGGACGACAAGAAACCGTCCGCTGAACACCTATGTCATGCTGGAAGGCGGCAAGAACAGTAACGTCGATATTTCCGGCAACATGATGAGCTTCTACGACTATGAAGGAACGGGGATCAATATCGCTCAGGGCAGCAGCAATGTTTTGGTGTACGACAACCGCTTTTTCACCTTCCCGGCGGTGGATATTACCAACAGCGAGCCGACGGCTTCGATTTTCCTGTTGCCTCAAGAATACCGCCCGGAACTCGTCGGCTTATGGGAACTGGAAGAAGGAGCCAACAGCACCGTTCACGGACGGAACTATCTTCAGCAGGGAGCAATTACCGGTGCCGTGTGGACGTCCGGAAGATATGGATCCGGACTTTATTTTGACGGAACCAACGACAGCGTCACGATGATCGCGCCGCAGTTCCAGCCCGTCATGACTAACTTCACCATGATGGCCTGGGTGAAGCCAGCCAAAGGCATTACCGGCAGTAATCAGGGCGGAAGTCAGAGCTATGTGATTTCCGGCGCGAGTCCGGATACCAATGCAAATCATACCGCCGTCAACCTTTCAGTCGGAACCAACGGAATCAGAGTCGTTGAAAATGGAGCGGCCAATGTATCGACTGTGATCGACTGGGTCGGAACGGTCTCCTCCTCGGCGTGGACACATGTTGCAGTGACCTACAGCAACAACTTTCCCCGGTTGTACATCAATGGAGTTTTGACCGCGACCAACAGCGCGGACGGAACCGTTCCGCATCCCGGCGGGTCAACCTGGGGCGGCAGTGCATGGGGCTGGTACAAAGGTTCGCTGGATGACGTCCGGGTGTTTGATTATCCGCTGAGTGCGGTAGAGATTACTGTGCAGACGAACGGAATGATCTGCGACTTTAACGGCTCGCAAGCCACGGCCAGTGCTTTTTCAACCGCTGACGACTGGGACGGCGGCGTTTTTCCTGCCAACGACCTGACCTCAAACATCGCGCGGTTCTATAAGACCAGTTATGCAAACCAGTTCACCGACTCTAACTACAGCCTCAACGGCCTGATTTTCGGCGACGGAGTCACGCCGACGGCACCGATTGATATCACCATTGTCGGTGCATCCGGCCAGCAGCTGATGCTCGGTTGCAACGGCATCGTGATGAATACCAACGCCGGAGCCGCCACCGTGAATAAAATTCAGATGGGGGCCAGCCAGTCCTGGATTAACAATTCCACCAATATTCTCTCTGTCGGAACGTTGGGCAACTGCACCACTGACACATCGTATGTAGTCACGCTAGCTGGGACAGGGCCGATCAATATTACCGGAGCCATCAGCGACAATACGAATGCCGGCACAACGACCGTTGTTATTTCCGGAGCCACTGTCACTCTGGGCGGCGACAACACGTTTACCGGCGGACTGACATTGAACAGCGGAACCATCAAATACTACGGCACCGGCACCCCGTTGGGTTTGGGGCCGCTCACTATCGGAAACGGGGTCACATTCACTCATGCTAACACCACTGCAACCATCATCACCAATCAGATGACAGTGTCCGGCAATTTTACTATGGGCGGCAATACCAATACCCAGTGGGGCGGAACCATGGATCTTAATTCCGGCACGCGGACTATTACGGTGAGTGCTGACTCTACCGTGGCGAGCATAATCTCCAATGGCAAGCTGATCAAAGCAGGCACTAAAACGCTGACGCTGTCCGGAGCCAATACCTACACCGGCGGCACGACGGTTTCCAACGGGGCGCTGATCGCCTCCTCAGGCGGCGCGCTGGGTACCGGCAACGTCACGGTGGTGGGCGGCGCGACGCTGATGCTCAGTGCGACCAACTGCATCGGCGATCTCGCCGTGCTGACGCTGGCTACCAATTCTACGTTGAATCTCGATTTTACCGGCACCGATACGGTGGGCTGTATTTCCCTGGACGGCGGGGCAAACTGGCTTCCTTCCGGAACCTATGATGTCTCCGCGCTTCATGCGCTCGGTGCCGGCAGTCTGACTGTCGCAGGGTTTGCTGCCGACCCGGCCAACACGCCGTTTTGGTGGCTGGCGCAGTATGGACTGACGAATTTTGAAGCAGATGCCGTGGCGGATGCGGACAGAGACGGACTGCTGACCTGGCAGGAATATATTGCGGGCACCAATCCGACCAATGCCGCTTCGAATCTGAGGATTACCGGCGGCAGTGCAACTTCTCAGGGGACGGTCATTCGCTGGTCGAGCGCGTCGAATAAAATCTACAATCTCAGCCAAAGCACCAATCTGACGGAAGCCTTTGCCGCCATTGCGGGGGCGACGAATCTTCCGGCTACCCCGCCGGAAAATGTCTATACCAATCCGGTGCCAAACGGTGCTGCGACCTTCTACCGAATCAGCGTTCACGAATAGAAACCCATTAATGAAGCACCGGCTGAATTTTTTAATTTTCCTGCTGTCCCTTGCGACGATTGGGGCCGGAGCGGCGGAATACCGGTCGATCAACGCCAAAGCCTTCGGCGCTGTTGGAGACGGCGTCGCGAATGACACCGTAGCGCTGCAAAATGCTCTGAATTATCTGTCCACTAATTTGATTGCGGATACCGGCGTCTGCCTGTTTCTGCCTCAGGGAACTTACCTGATCACGAACCGTCTTTTCTTTGCCTCAACCAATGCGCTGGGTTCCTATCAAGGGATTACGATTCGCGGAGAGGGGAAAGAAGCGGGGCAAACAAAAATATGGTCGAAAAGTACTGCGGGCGTGTTGCTGTTCAATATTGATTCCACAAAGGATCTTTATAATTTCAAAGTGCAGATCGAAGACCTTCAAATCGGAGCAGGCACAGCGGACGGCGGTGCGGCTATAGAAATTGCGCCAACTCAGGAGTCGACCAATTTATGGGTGCGCGTAACGCCGCACCTGCGGAATGTTAAAATTACTCGTGATGATTCGTCCTGTTATTTCACCTATGGTCTTAAAGGCGACCACCTGAGGAATCCCACGCTGGATTCGGTTGATATCGCCGGAAACTGTCCCGGCATGCAAGCCGGGTTCTATGTCGACCATTCCTACGCCTACATTCTCGACGACAGCTATATCACAGATACAGATGTTGCTGTTGACGCGCCCCACAGCGCCGAAGGGAACAAGGTGAATCGGTGTGTTATTACCAACGTTAACATCGGTATACGCATGTTTGTGGATACGAGTGAAATGCCAGGGCCCTCCAGTTTCGGAGGAGGAATATTCGATAGTTCGATTAGCGCATTTCAGACCGGTATCTACATGGATCGGAAACAATATTTTTTTGTGGCGAATAATATTTTTTCCAAAGCAGGCTCCGGCGCAGCGTACACAAACATCTACTGGGAAAATATCCAGCACGGCATTGTGTCGGGAAACCGTTTCGCCGGCGGTGAAAACCAGCGCGGCATTGTGTTTGAAAACGGAGGAATAAATACCGTCGCTTACAATGAGTTCGGATCTTTCGCCGAAAGTGTCGTAATCGGAACAAAAGTTCCTCGCAGCATGATCATAGACAACACGAACATCCAAACGAATGTCGTCGATAATGGCACCAACACTTATGTTGTCCACGAGACTTTGCGGGCGGCCTATAACAGTCCGGCAAACCGCGGAACGGGCGACGAAGAATTTCGCTGGACGTTGCTCGCGTATACCCCTGTGGTCAATGTGACCGATTATGGTGCCAAGGGCGATGGCGTTGCCGATGACACGACGGCCATTATAGCTGCGGCAAAACAGGTTAAAACCAATCTTGATGTGTTTGGTCAGGGGGCGCTCTATTTCCCGGCGGGTAAATACAAACTGTCGCAACGGATCGATCTGTCGCAAACTTCGGCGGCCTGGCAGAAGATAAGTATTTTCGGCGATGGTGATCAGGTCTCTACGATTCTCGGAACCGGCACAAACGGGATTTTTAAAATCACATGTACCAATCAGGTCCCTGTCAAATTGCATGACATCTCGATGATGGCCGGCAAAACGAATACGCAAGCCGCAGTTGATATCAGCCAAGCTCGCGGTACAAACGGTGGAGCCCGCTCTCTTGTCATGTATAACGTGCGGATTACCAAATCCAGAACTGCATATTTCAAAACGGGCATCAGTGCGCAAGGGCTTGTACGTCCGCTCTTCAAAAATGTCTCTACAGACCTCGTGATAGGTTTCGGGACACTTGGATACAGGCTGGCCGACGGATACGGTGCGGAATTCGACCGGTGTGCGCTTCATTTCGTGGATGCCGGACTCAACATCAACAGTCTGGGCGGCGAAGTTCTCTTCCGGGGATCCTTATGTGCAGCCTGGGCAGACCCGGGAATATGGATTGATGCCGGTGGAGGAACGGTCGCTCTTCAAGACACGCATATTGATACGGTAAACAACATGGTTGTGACGAATGCCGGTGAATTTTCGTTTGTGAACACCCTTACACTGAACAGAGAAAATGGAGACTGCCCTGACCGTGCCACGCTGCGCATAGCCAGCTGCACAAATATCTTCATTCGGGACAATATATTTTCCCAGACCGGAGCTACCCGCGCGCCGAACACCCTGCGCGTCGGCGTTCTGTTGGCGGGCAATAAGAATAGCCATGTCGACATCTCGGGCAATATGTTCGAGGAGTCTGGAACGGGCCTCGCGATTCCTCAGGACAGCACAAATGTTTCAGTGTACGACAACCGGTTTATAGAGTCGGGCGCCGCCGCCATTATCAATTATGAGCCAACCGCCGCCATCGATTTGTTGCCGCCGGAAGTACCGACGGCTCCTGCTGCGAAAAACCAAAGTGTCACGGTAATAGAAAACACCGCGATCAATCTGGTGCTGACGGCGACGGACATTGACAGCACAAACCTGACCTATGCTGTGCTGGATAATCCTTCATACGGCAGCCTAAGCGGACTGAATCCGAATACCGGAGAAGTAACCTATACGCCCGGAACAAAATACTTTGGTTTGGACAGCTTCACCTTCACAGTCAGTGACGGCAGTCTCTCGTCGTCCGGAACAGTCAGCCTTACGGTGATGGCTGGCGTTACCACAAATACCGGAACACCGGTACGGTGGCTGGCGCAGTATGGACTGACGAATTTTGAAGCAGATGCCGTGGCGGATGCGGACAGAGACGGACTGCTGACCTGGCAGGAATATATTGCGGGCACCAATCCGACCAATGCCGCTTCGAA
>Ga0247840_10010719_pt1 | contig 11375 bp, 5 predicted proteins | sample LaCruzMarch2015__FD_192404 | JGI IMG/M metagenome (GOLD analysis project Ga0247840, IMG submission 192404) | Freshwater microbial communities from meromictic Lake La Cruz, Castile-La Mancha, Spain - LaCruzMarch2015_17m | ecosystem: Environmental > Aquatic > Freshwater > Lake | place: Spain...
GCAGCCGATCGCGTCGTGGATGTCATAGGGCAGGTCTGACATGGGGACGTTGTTTGGTGGGTCGCGAGTTTCCAACGCCCTTTCGTAATAACCTTTTAGGTTAAAAAAAACGGTCCGAGAAAACGCTTCACATATCGCAAAAAGGTTATTGCCATCTCAGTACAATTATCTTTACATCATGGCACAATATTGCATAAAAAAATCCCGAAACTGGCGTTTTGTCGTCCGAAGGTAGTGCAACAACAACTCACGTCAACTGGTCAACGACACCAAATATTCATGAGTGCCCCCTATAAATTCACTAAATATTCACGAATGCCCCCTACAATCTCACTACGCTCCCACAAAAAAAGACAATGATCTGTCGGCCCCATATGCGCAACTGTCCCCAATCATTCCACCATGGCCCCCCTGCCGCTGCTATGCGAATGTCGCAGCCACAATGGCCTCATCATGCACAACGACCAGCGCATGTCGTACGTGCTCTGGCAAATTCCCGTCAGCGCCGGCGACCACAAGCACGTGGTATTTCTCCAGCGCTCCGTGCTCGAGCTCGCGTCGTACAAGGGACGGACCCTGAAGCAGCTCCTCGACTTCAAGACCGCCGAAGAAAGCTGCCGCATGATATCCCGCGACTTTCTCCGATCCGTGAAGTGCACGCCGGATTACGTGGTCATCGTGCACGAACCCGAGATGGGCAGTCTCTCGTGCTCACACACCATGGACGGCATTCTGACCGAGGCGGCGAAGAACCCGTCCATCGACAACATACGCAAACTCGCGGAGGGCGACGGCGCATCGCACAATATTCTCGGCCGCCACCTCGCCAGCATCTCGCAGGACCTCGTCGCCAAAGGCTACTTTGCAAGCTAGACCTGGAAGAACGACACGAGCCCGGCCGTGACCGCCGCCACCACCCATGTTTCGTGATTGCTCGCGTCCTTGCACTGAAACGGGGCGCACGAGCACTTCTCGGACGTAAAGTCGGAGGTGTAATGAACAATCGTGTGGTGGACCAGCAGCAGCAGCGCCGTGGCGAACGCGGCCACTGGAAACTGCCAGGTGCCGTGCAGGGTGACGGTGGAGATGAGCGCGAACAGGCCGATCAGCGTGACAGCGGCGATGCACGCCTTGTCCTGGTTCTCCTTTTGCTTGAACCCCAAAAACACCACCAGGACGGCGATGGCCGCGTACAGGGCAATGATGTGCATGGCACTGTGCGATTTATTTCTCACAGCTTTATACTATCGACGACCTCCATATGCACTGACATGTGATACGCGTGGTGCGCTGGAAGTCCGAGCCCGTTCAGGTTCCGGTCGAGATCGGTCACATGCACATTCTGCGGCGCGTCATAAACGGACACGTGAATCTCGAGCCCGTTCGCGCTCTGCTGCAGCAGCCGCCGCCGTCCCGTCAGGCTCACCTGGTGCACCGACACGATGCGAACCTGCGACACGTCCACGCCCGTTGCCAGCGCGATGGCCAGCACGTATCGGCTCTGCATGTCCGCGGTGAACTCGGACAGCGACATCGGCAGCGTGATCTCCACGTGCACCACCCGGGTGTAGATGCATCGGTACCCCGCGGCGCAAACGCACTGGCCCAGGTCGCTCGATCCAGCGTCTGACATGGTGTTGGGCGGGCAGGCGAGCTGGGTCGTGGCGTTGGGGCAGAAGTAGCCTGCATCGCACACGGGGCAGTTGTAAGGTTGGTCGAGCCCCTGCGCGGTCGAGTACGAGCCGATGCCGCACATAATGAGCGCGTCCCCACCGGTGCATGCGAACCCGGCAGGGCAAACGGAGCACTGCGCCTGCTCGCGGTTTCCGAGCGCCAGCGAATACGTTCCCGGGGAGCACTGCGTGATATTGGCACCCCCTGGGCACAACCCGCCGGCAGGGCACTCCTGGCACTGGGATTCCAGCTGCAGTCCGGAATACAGCGAGTACTTGCCCGGGCCGCACGAGCGGGAGTCGTTGAACGAGTACGACACATTCTGTATGCCCGAGTTCTGCGACGCAAAGACGATGGTCGCGTTGTCGGTCATAATGTCGGTGAGCACGGCGTTATTCAGGATCTTGGTGAGCTTGGCGTCGAACAGGGAGTATGCCCACGCCGTCTGCGTATCCGGCTGCGACAGGACAATAAAGTTGCCGTCGGGGGTGAAGGCGCAGGCTGTGTAGGACGAGCCAAGCAGCAAGTCCGTGTCCGCGCCAGATGTCTTGTTCACCCGCTTCAGGCCAAACGAACCCGTGACGAACACGTCGCTCGGATGCGCCGCATGGATGCAAACGTGGTGGCTGCCCACGAGCGAGAAGGAGCCAATCACCGCCGTGGATACCGCGTCCAGCGCCCGCACGCCATCCGTCTGAGCGATCCACACCAGCCCGGTGGCCTTATCCTCCACCACGCACGTCGCCAGAGACGAGGGGTACACGATATCCCACTGATACAGGTTCATGTCGATTCTGAACACATACACGCCCTGAACCGCGTACACGAACCCGTCCTGTCCAGAGGAAGAGAGAGAAGCGAACGGACCGCCGACTCCTGGCACGGTGATGGCCTGATAAGTAGTGACGCCCGTCGCAAGGTCTGCGTAAAACAGGGACGTGCCGAATGACATGAGCACCCTGCCGTCGAGGAGCGCAGCGAAATTCACGTTGTTGTTGAGGTTCGCCGCCGCCGGCTGCAGGCTTAGAACGTTGAAAAAAATGACGGGCGGGTAGCTCCAGAACGGACAGACGCCGCAGATGTTGCAGCTGGACGTATTCCCCGAAGACCACGACCCCGGCACACACGCCTGGCACACCGAAATGGACGTGGCCGCGACCGCTATGGACATGGTGCCCGCCGCGCAAGTTGTGCACACGCCGGCTGTGGCGCCCGAGTAAGACCCCGGCCAGCAGGTGCTGCACCACGTATTGCCAAGCCCCGACGCGTAATAGCCCGCCGCGCAGCTCTGACACTGGTACTGCGCAGGATCGGACGAAAAGGTGCCGATGGGACAGTGTGCGCACGTTGAAATCGCCGTGGCGGCTAGTGCCGTCGAGTAGGTACCCGGGTCGCAACTTGTGCACACGCCGTCAATGCGAGAGGTTTTGTAAGTGCCCGTGTCGCACGGAACGCAAGCCTGTGCTGGCGATCGATGGTAACCGTAGGTGCAGCTGCAGTTGGACGCGAAGTTGGACATTGCGGGTGACCACATGTTGGAAGGACACAGGTTCCGTATGCCCGTCCAGCACCACGTCCCCTCCTCACATGCGGTGCACGACACGCTTCCAACGCCGTAGTACCCGCGATCGCAGTAGCAGGAGCTGGGATTTGGGGCACCGATCGATGTCAGCGCGTTCGTTGCGCACGCCGTTCGGATGCCACTTTGACAGTAGTACCCGACCTCGCAGATGGTGCAGCTAGTGGCAAAGCCGTAGTACCCGTCGTCGCATATGCAGTCCAAAAGCTCGTCAGACCCGCTGGGACTGTGGGAGTGCAGCGGACACGCGCCGACCTGACCATTGGCGCAGTACTCATTCACGTCACACGGTGCGCAGACGGACGACCCGGCCTCAGACTTGAACCCCGGCGCGCAGATAAGAATCGAGTTTCCTCCTATACAGTAGTAATTAACAGGGCACAGAGAGCACGGCGTGTATCCAAGCACCGACCCATTCTTTCCGTAAAACCCTGGAATGCAGTAGCAGTCGGTCTGTGCCGTTGACATTGCCGCAGAAACAGAATGCATGGGACACTCATAAATCAGCTGATTCGCGCACCAGTGATCCACCAAACAGGTTTGGCACTCGACATACGGGGTTCGAAGGGTTATCCTGGGAGCAGCAACCACCACTGATCCGACTGTTTCAATCGAAAACATAGTGGGCGTGTACGCCGGCGTGAACGTAAACAGGAAAAACGACATGTTGGCAACCACGGGAACGGCCCACGTCGTGTAATCCTGAGCGGATGTTCGAACCGTCACGTTACCAGGGCCCTTTGCATATACAGTGGCATAATACACGTAGTCATCAAAAATCTGCTGCTGGGCCGAAGGCAACCAGTGCACGGACGACGACGTAATCGTGAGCGCTGGAAAATTCTGCATAACATACTGTGTCGCCGAGACGGGCACTGGCAATGCCGCCGCCGTGTTTGCCAACTGCACACTGGAAACATTGGAGAACGTCCACTGCCCGGGTGTCACCAACTTGACGCTTGAAAGCCAGACCACTGCAGACAGCAATTCAATTTGCGCAATGATTCTGATCCCAATCTGCGTGGTTGGCGAGAGAATGTAGGGCATCGTCACGGTGGTCCATTGAGACGTAACCGTGGTCGTGTTAGTAAAGTTGCTGAATACCACGCCATCGTCCGACCACTGCACTCGAAATTGAACCTGCGAGCAGGCAGTGCCAGTGCACATCACGCTGAACTGGAATGCGACTGGCGAGTTTCCGCCCAAATTACCAGGAGTGGGCAAGTAATACAGCTGCTGCAAGAGAGCGTATGGCCGATCAGACGCGACGTTGAGCACCATTCCAGCAATGGTATCCCCCGAAAACCAAGGCGTGATCGGCGCAATGCCCTGGCCGCCTACACTGATAACAATATTCCCCAGCCCAAACCACATGGTACCTGGTAACTGCAAGGGCGTATCCAGCACACACGTGTTTAACAGTCCACACAGGTTCAGCTGAATATCCGAAGTCCCGCCGCACAGCACACATGAGATTGCTCCTGGCGCGGACGACTGCCCCTCTGGGCACGGAATCAAAGTGGACCAAAGGCAGTATGACCCCTTCACACACAGCCCGCACGAGCCGTCCGCCAACGTGTAATACCCGGGGCTACACAGCGGGAGGCAGCTTCCATCGAGTTGCAACTGACGCGTGTTGGTGGGGCATTTGCACTGCAAGACACTCGCTGTTCCTGTCGTTACCGTGGACGGCACATCCGTTTCAAACTCGTAAGTAATCTGAACGGCCCACGTCTGACTTGGAGGGTAGCTGTTGCCGTTCTTGTAATACGCGCTTACCACGGGATCGTAGGTGAACGACATCACAAAATAGCCGTCCCAGAACGAGGTTGAATCATACGGAATACAGGCCGTGTCGTCAAATATCCATCCGAGAAACTCATACGAATTGACATATGGCACCCCAGTATTCACCGCTGCACGAACAAAGTATTTGTCGCCTTCGATAAAATCAAACGTATGGACGCCTTGGGCTGTTGATACTCGGGGCGTTCCACGTTCCCACACGGTGAACCACGCGTTCGTGTAAAGGTTGCTCGCGCTCACATCGGCACGGAATATAGCCGGAGTTACCAGGCATCCCTTTTTAACCGCAAAAAACGACCACTTGGTGAGATTATGCCCCTGTGAGGCAATGAGGTAATTCCGCATAATATACACCTTGCCGTGCGAAGATGACGTTTTGCGGCGATAGAATGGCTGTGGAAATTCAGTGGTGGTGGTCAGTTGCGAGACCGTTAGGCCTGCAGGACACGTAAGGCACGTAGAGGCGCTGATAGAGGGCTGGTAGGTCCCATAATCACAGCTGATGCATGCAGTCTGCGCAAGCTGCGTGTTATACGTACCAGCAACACACGCAGTGATGGCGTTTGACATGCACGTCGAGCCGACGGGACACGCAACGCAGCTGTACATTGCATCACGGTAGTACCCGTTGTTACAGTTGCACAGCAGCAACGAGGTCGCGCCCGCTGCAGAAGTTGAATTGGCCGGACACGAACGGCACGCGGTGGACGCAATCCCGTCTGCATACGTATTAACACCACACGAAGTGCACGCGGTCCTCCCAGCCACTGAAAACGTGCCAGCAGCACACGCTGTTTCCTGTGTGGTAACAGGGCACATGTAACCGGCGCTGCAGGTGCGACACACAGTGTTATTTGCTCCTGCGCATGTAACGGACACCACCTGCCCGCTGCTGCAAACGGAGCAAGCGACGCACGTATTGGTCGATGTCCTCCGATAATACCCCGTTCCACAAGCGACGGCGGTTGTGGTTCTGGGAGCGGTCGTGCTTGTTGTTATTCTTCTCGCGGTTGACGTGGTAGCATACTTGCTGGTCGCTGCCCCCATCGCACACTGCACACACACCATAAGCAGTACAGACACGCGCATGTGTGCGCCCATACGCAAAAGGCCATATATACTCGTTTCCAGACATTGCCAATTTACTGAAAAAAAACACTGGATCATTAAACCCGAATGGTCCGGACGATTTCCGAGTGAATGGAAACCCGGAACCCGCGATGTGCCGGCAGACCGTGGCTGAGCAGATGTGCGTTCAGGTCGGCGATGTCGTCGCGCTTCGCAGCGTAAATGGACGTGTGGACTTCGATCGCCTCATTACCAAACTCCAGCAACCGCCGTCCGCTGTTGAGCGAAACCTGCTGAACCGACACGATGTGCACGTCGCTTGGCGACACACCCGCCGCCAGGGCCAGAGCCTGAATGTACTGCGCCTGCATTGCCGCGTCGAACTCGCTCACCGTAATCGGCAGCACAATCTCTGCGTGCACCACCTTGACCACCACGCACTTGTACCCGGCGTTGCAGATGCACTTGCCCAGATCATCGGCCCCGGACGTCGACATCGTGTTGGGTGGACATTCAACCTGTGAGGTTGTGTTGACGCAAAAGTAACCGGCTTGGCACTGAGGGCACCCTTCCAGGCTGGAAACCCCGGCACTGGGCTGATACGTTCCGAGCGGACACATGGTCAGGGCGTTGCCGCCGACGCAGTAATACCCAGGAGGGCAAACCACACACTGCGCCTGCTCGCGATTGCCAGTGACCAGCGAATATGTTCCCGGCTCGCACTGCGTAATATTGGCTCCGCCAGGGCATAAGCTGCCGGCAGGACAAACATCGCACTGCGACTCCAGCTGAAGACCCGAGTAAGCCGAGTACTTGCCAGGACTGCACGTGGACGAGTCCTTGATGTTATACCCCACGCGGCTGATCCCCACCGACTGCACAGCAAACGTCAGCCCCGTCACCGAGGTCATCACGTCCGTCACGATGGCGTTGTTCAAAATCTTGGTCATGCGGCCGTCGAAAATGGAGTACGACCAGGCCTGCTTCGCCGTGGTCTGAGACAAAACAATAAAGTTGCCATCGGGCGTGAATACACAATGGGTGTACGGACCCTGCGAATCATCCAGCAGCGTGGCCTCCCCCGTCACCTTGTGCACCCGCTTGAGCCCAAACGTCCCGGTCACAAACAGATCGTTCGGATACAGGTCGTGAAGGCACACGTAGCTGCTGCCAGTAACGGAGAACGTCTTGCTCATAGCCGTCGACACGGGGTCCAACGCACGAAGCCCGTCCGGCTGCGCAATCCAAATCACCAACCCATCCTCTACCACACACGAAGCCAGCGACGACGGGTACACCGTATCCCACGAGCCCATGTCCATGTCCACTCGGTAAACATACGAGCCCTGCACCACGTAAATGAAGTTCCCGAGCGCAGAAGGAGCCAGCGACGCGTACACCCCGCCGACGCCCGGGGCTTGGAGCGTAATGACCTCCTGAACAGCCCCAGACACGATGTCAACATAGCTCAGAGTCTTGAACTGCGACATAATCATCCGGTCGTTATACTTTGCGAAGCGAATGCTGATAGCGTCCGGGTTTGACAGAATGTGCGTCAGGCTCAGCACATAGAAGAACACCGTTTTGGGATAGTTCCAGAAGGAGCACGCACCGCAAATGTTGCACGCACTGGAATTGCCAGGCGACCAGGAGCCGACGGGGCACGCGACACACACCGCCGACGAGGGTGCGGCCTCCACGGATGACATGGATCCAGCCGAACACGCCGAGCATCGCCACGCCCCCGAGAGAGAGTACGAGCCGGCCCAGCACGCAATGCACCCGACGCTCCCGAGATTCGGCTGATAATACCCAGCGGAACAGCTCTGGCACTGGTACTGCCCCGGCACGTCAGTGAATTTGCCGACGTCGCAGAGAGAGCAGGTGGCTGAGCTTATGGCTCCTGTGGCCGACGAAGAGGTGCCGGCGGGACAGCTTGTGCACACATGGTCGCCCCGTGCCGGCTTGTATGTTCCGGTGCCACACGGCACGCACGATGCCTCGCCCGAGCTGTAATACCCATACTCGCAGGTGCAATTGGATGCGAAGCTGGACGTGACCGGCGACCACATGTTAGCGGGGCAAGCGTTCTTCACGCCCGTCCAGCACCAAGAGCCCTCCTCGCACGCCGTACACGGGGCGTTGTCAATGCCATAGTATCCGCGATCGCAGAAGCACGAGGACGGCACGGGGGCGCCAACAGTGGACGTGGCGTGCGCAGTACACGCAAGAGCGCTTCCGCCTTGGCAGTAAAACCCGGGCTGGCAGAGCTGACAATTGGGCGCGATTCCGAAGTAGCCGTCGTCGCACACGCAATCCTCAATCCCGTCCGATCCCGAAAGGCTGTGCGAGTGAAGAGGGCAGCTGCCCACCTGACCCCCCTGGCAGATCTGGTTGGCCTCGCACGCGACACACACGGTTGCACCCGGGTCGGACTTGGTGCCATTGGGACACACAGCCATGCTGTTCCCGCCGGTGCAGAAGTAATTCACGGGGCAAATCGAGCACGGCGTCCAGCCCAGCGGGTAGCCAACCTGCCCGTAAAACCCCGGGTCGCAGTAGCAATCGCTCTGAAGCGTAGAGCCGGCAGCCGAATGCGAATTGGTTGGGCACTCGTAGATGTACTGATTTGAGCACCAGTAGTTCGACAGACACGCTTGACATCCGATGGTCTGCGACCGAAGCGTCAGGCTCAGCCCACTCACCGTCACAGCGGCGTCGGACTGCATCGAAAACATTGTGGGCAGCGCCGTGGACGCGAACACGACCTGGGACCATACGCTCTCGTCGGCAATAGCAAACGTCTGCGAGGCCCCAGCCGCCGTCTGGATGGTGAGATTTCCCGTTCCAATCGCCCACGCCGAGGCAATGTACTCGTACCCACCCGTATACACAAGATTGGATGCCACCGACTCGGAAAACTGGGCAGAGGACAGCTGAAGCGTCGACTCCTCCACGAGCTCGGAATAATACGTAGCGTACGGCACCATCACATTGACCGTGTTCATCAGCCTGATCTTGGAGATATCGCTGTATGTCCACTGCCCTGGTGTGACCACCTCCACGGCCGAAATCCACACGATCGAGGACAGCGGCACCATCTGAGCAGAGAACCGCAGCGTCACCCGGGTCGTGTTCGGCGTGATGAACTGCGTTGACGTCTGAATCCAGCTGCCAGTCTGCACGGCGGAAACCGACAGAATGGAGACGAAGTCCACGCTGTTGGACGACCACTGCGCGTTAAAGGCGGCGGCGCACGAGGCCCCAGTGCAAATCACTCGAAACTGAAATGCAATCGGCGCGTTGGGCGTCACATCGAATCCGCGCTCGATCATCGCATAGGGCCTGTCAGACGCCGAGTTCAGAACCAACCCCACAACGGGCGAGCCGGAGAACCAAGGCGTCGAGGGAGCGCCGTTTGCACCGCCCACGGTCACCCGCACGTTGCCCAACCCGAACCAGTTGCTGGTTCCAAGTCGCACCGCGGTACTGGCCGGACAGGTAAGAAGCCCGCACAGGTTCAGCGCAATGTCGGTATGGGTACCCGGTCCAGGACACAGCGAGCACTCGGACGAACCAGGCGGCGCCGACTTGCCGGAGGGACACGCTGTCATCACCGATTCAAGACAGTAGTTTCCCTGCACGCAGGTGGTGCACACGGTGTCGGTTTCATGCACCATATACTTTCCACTTGGGCACAGCGCCTGGCAACTCCCATCGCTGATCTGACGATACCCCGAGGAGCACTTGCACTGCGTCACAGACGACGAGCCCGTGCCAACCGTCGAATCCACCATCACTCCATACTGGTAGGTCAGTTGAATCGACCAGTACTGCGTCTGTGAATACACGTTGCCCTCCTTATAATATGAGGACGTGCCAGCATCATAATCAAACGGCATGACGAAGAAGTGGGTGGTCTCAGGATCTCCGTAATCATAGGGAATGCAGACATCGCCGTCAAAGATCCAACCAAAAAACTCATAAGAAAACACGTACGCCACGCCAGTGGGCACCGGATCACGCACGACGTACTGATCTCCCTGGATAAAATCGAATGAATGGGCGCCAGAAGCTGTCGTCACCCGCTTCGTCCCAACCTGATGCAGCGTGAACCAAACGTTTCCGTCCAAGTTGCTGCCATCCACGTCGGCTCTAAAAATTGCAGGAGTCACAGCGCACCCAGCCTGTGTGGCGTAAAACGCCCACTTGGTAATGTTGTGACCCTGTGAGGAGGAGAGAAAGTTTCTGAAAATATAAAGCTTGTTTGCAACGGCGTCCACATTCACACGATCAATCGGTGCGTTGAACTCAGTGCCGGTGGATACCTGATAAACGTGCAATCCAGCGGGGCATACTTGGCACTGCGAAGCCCCTGTGACCGACTCATACGTGCCAACTTCGCAGGAGGTGCAACTCGATTGGCCCTCGCCTGAGTACGAACCAGCGGGACACGCCGTCTTCAAATTGTCAGCACAGTGAAACCCGGCAGGACAAACCGGACATTGGTACAAGGCATCCCTATAAAAGCCATTTACACAACTGCATTGCAACAGCGACAGCGCGCCAGCCACCGAGGTGGAATTGTCTGGACATGGAATTACAACATCGGCCTGGCAGTACGAATTCGCTGGGCACGGCGCGCACGTGGTGTCAGGCAACGGATACTCTCCGTCTGGACAGAATGCAAAAACAGCGGGGAGAAACGCAAAAGCTGCTACCCACAACGTACGAGACATGCTTGCTCCCTTCGTTAAGGGCTCCACATATCCTACTTAAATACAGAAGGAAGCCCGAGTACGAGTCGATTTATTCGCCATTATGGCACGCAAACCACCGACGTCACAGCAAAGCCCGCCTTGCAGATCGCAGGGTAGTTGGTGCAGATGGTGCCGTTGTAAGCCGCCGTAATGTTGAGGTACGAACACTGCGAGCACTCAGACGCCCCGGCGTCGCTCCAAGTCCCTCCGGTGCATACGTTGCAGACGGTACGCCCTTGAGAGGGTGCATACGTCCCAGCCACGCACGGCACGCAGAGGGTGCGGTTGAACACGTACGACCCGGCGTTGCATACGAATGAACAGGCCGCGTTCGTGCCCCTGCCGATGAAGGTGGTATACGGCGATGGATTTGGACAGCTCGTGCAGGCCGTCGCGTTGCCCAGCGCGTAGTTTCCATTCAAGCAAGGGAGGCAACTCGCACTGCCCGCCCCAGAGTACCCGCCAGACGGACAGGGCACGCACACGCC
>Ga0247840_10010720_pt1 | contig 11374 bp, 7 predicted proteins | sample LaCruzMarch2015__FD_192404 | JGI IMG/M metagenome (GOLD analysis project Ga0247840, IMG submission 192404) | Freshwater microbial communities from meromictic Lake La Cruz, Castile-La Mancha, Spain - LaCruzMarch2015_17m | ecosystem: Environmental > Aquatic > Freshwater > Lake | place: Spain...
CATTCCGGCAGGCAGTCGCAGTGGCATTGGGACATTCGGCGGCGTTGGCAACGACGGCGACTGTTGGAGTTCGTCTGAGTACTATACAAGCGGTGCCTATTACCGGTACCTGTACAACGATTACAGCTATGTAGGCAGAAGCAGCGATTACAAGAATTTCGGGTTTTCTGTGCGTTGCCTTCTGGATTGAGGGTGCGCCATGAGCGCGAAGCAGCGAATGAAGTACATCATACAAATTTCGATAGTTACTACATAGCTTGTCCTTGGGGTTAAAAATATCTTGAAAACATGACAGACGAAAATATTTTATCAAAAACTTTATCGGGTGCCAATTCCGATAGAACTCACAACTACTTATAGTTGCTAGAATTGATCATGCAGCGTATGAAGACAAACTCAATCAGACATTTACTCTTAAAAGTTCCATTTTTCAATTTGCACTTTCTATTCAGGAAATTATAATTCAGTTTCAGGCAACAACATATTAGCCCACTTCTTTTTTTCTTCGTCTTCGAAATTGGCGAGATAGTTCATGGTGGTTTGCTTGCTTTTATGACCGAGGGATTCGCTAATGAATTCGACCGATGCTCCTGAGCGTTTAAGGACAGTGGCAAAGGAATGGCGGGCCGTGTAGGTGGTGGCACGGTCGATTTTGAGTTCAGCGCAGATTCGTGTCATATTTTTATTGATCGTTTGAACAGCCTGGCGAATTGCCCGGTATTCATCTTCCGGAGACATTTTATCTTTAAGGATATCAAAAACATATTGGTCGGGCAGGGCAGGCTTAGAACCCCAGCGATCAATAATACGACTGATATTTGGTGTGACAGGAATGCTTATTGTTGATTGTTCTTCGACTGTGTCAGCAGTTTTGGCTCTGATCAATGTAATTTTATCGCCATCGATATTTGAATATTTTAGCCGGGCCAGGTCTTTAATGTTAATCCCGTTGCATAGGTAACTGAAGAGCCAATAATCACGGCTGCGTTGCTCAAAGGTTCCTTTAATCGTATCAAACTTGGCAATTTTTGCGACATCGGCCTGGGTAAGCGCTTTTTTGGTGTTTCTACCTTTAGGAACAGCATACAGACCATTTTTTGACTTCCCGAACGGATACTCAACACCTTCGGGTTTAACTTTATTGAAAACGGTTCGGACATTGCGCAAATAGATGCTTACTGTGGTACGGCTGTTTTGCTTTATCTTTTCTTGTTCCTTTTCTTGTTCCTTTTCCTTGCCCTTTTTCTTGCCCTTGGGATTAATTTTAATTATTCTGGGCGTCAGAAACCACTTTTCGTAATCTTTCAAAAATGAAACTGTTATAGCAGCGAAGGGTAATTTCTCCTTTCCGGAAAACTTTTTGAGAGAATTGATGGTACAGTCGTAGGTTCCGGCTGTGCTGATCTTGCCATCCTTACGGAATTCATCGGCAGTGGATGCCAAAATTTCAAACAGGTCGTTTCCATCCGATACTTTTGAAAAATAATGTGTTACAAAGGTGTCAAATGAAAAAATCTTCATGGCACTAATGACATCGGAGGCCCTTTCGCGGTATGACTCTAATATTGTTTTCAAGGTGACATGGATATCTTTACTGGGATTTTGTTTCATTACTTGTTTAACATCACCTGGTAAAAGTGCGATACTTCGACCTTTGGCGATACCAAATTCTTTGGAGACTTTTTGAATATCAGCAATACTATCTTTATCTTTGTCCTTGGGCTCAAGTATTAACGGATAATATCTTTGAGTCCGATTGTGAGTAATGCGCAGTTTTAATGTTATTCTTCCATTTTTTAAAGGATACCTGGAATCATCTACTATGGCAGCGACAGCAGCCCGGTTTTTTTCTTCAGTCTTCATGGTTGAAAATATTTGCATACAATTTGCATACAAATATAATCAAATTATCGTTATTTTACAAAAAAATTCAAAAGCAATATTTATATAAATAATTGACAATCACAATGAATAAGTAGTTTTACGAAAAATTTGAAAGTAGTAAAAAAATGCTTTGGGAGCAGGAGGTCGCAAGTTCGAATCTTGCTACCCCGACTTGAAAATCAACCACTTACAATATAATTTGTAGGTGGTTTTTTCGTTAGGGTACCAACAAGGGTACCAACATCGACCTGTAAAATTCGAATATTTACACAAAATTTTACGAAAAGGTATTGAACGTTTTGGTGATTTTGGGTTTGAAATTAACAAGTCACTTCAGAAGGCCGGAATTGAAAAATATACCACTTACATTGCAATTGGTAGGTGATTTTTCTTTTTGAAGTAACGTTCGTTGTAGCTTTTCTTGTAACTTTTCATGTTCATTGGCTGGTAAAAAGTAAGTATTTCAGTTTTTTACACTCAGAAAAAAAAAGATTCAAAAATTCTTAAGAGAGTAATCAAAATGTTTCTAATTTTGATATGGTTTATTTAGGGCGTATATGCAGAAACATACATCTGAAAGGCCAATTAAATCAAAAACTCCACCGTTTGCAAAGTAAAACCCAATTTGATAATGCAGCTACGTAAGTACTATTAAAAATGCGAACGGATTTGCTAAATCCTGAATCCGGAGTAAGTCTCTTAATTCATAAGGAATAAATGAACTTTGGTAAAACCTGATAATTCTATAATTTCTAAAGTATACTAAAATGGAACTCTTTGACTCAACAAAAACACGATTGTATGAGCTACTTCGCGAAGTGGAAATTGGTAAAATACAACTTCCCGATTTTCAGCGTGGCTGGATCTGGGATGATTTTCGCATCCAGGGCCTACTGGCTAGTATTGCAAAATCGTATCCTATTGGCGCCATCATGTTGCTTGAGGCTGGCAATGAGAATGTGCGTTTTAAAACAAGGGCGGTTGAATCTGTAAAATTGAACGGGAACAACATCAAACCTGAAAAGCTTATTCTTGATGGTCAGCAGCGAATAACATCACTTTTTCAGTCCATTATTTCGAATAATGCAGTTAAAACCCGGAATGAAAAAGGACAAGAGATTCATCGCTGGTATTATATTGATATGGTTAAAGCCCTGGATCAGGATGGTGACATTGAGGATGCAATTTTCTCCGTCAATGAGCCTAAACTCATAACCGAAGATTTTGGCCGACGTGTGGTTTTGGATATTTCGACACCAGAACTTGAATATAAAAACATGATGTACCCAATTTGTCTGGTTGATGAATATTCAAACTGGCGTATGGGTTTTTATAAGTACTGGAATTATATTCCGGAAAAAACAATGTTCTGGGATGATTTTGAATCGCGCATCATCAACAACTTCACCCACTATATGCTCCCGGTTATTGTACTGAAAAAAGAAAACACCAAGGAGGCGGTATGCCAGGTTTTCGAAAAGGTGAATACAGGTGGTGTTTCATTGAATGTGTTCGAATTGCTTACTGCCACCTATGCCAGTGATAATTACGACTTGCGGGAATACTGGGATAAATTGCGGGATCGTTTGTATCGATACCCGCAATTAAAAAAACTGGACAACACCGATTTCCTCCAATCGATAACTTTAATATCAACTTATTATAAGCGCATTACAGCTCGAGAAACAGGCGAATCGGATGAGCGGTTACCGGCAGTAAGCTGCAAGCGAAAAGATATTCTCAATCTTCCACTGGAGGAGTTTATCCGGTATGAACAGGTAATCTCCCAAGGATTTGTCAATGCAGCAAAACTACTCACAGAGGCCTATATTTTCAGAGCCGATGATTTGCCATATTATTCCCAATTGGTGCCTCTTTCGGCTATCCTTGCTGTTTTGGGAAATGAAGCAGAAAACCTTGCGGTAAAGGAAAAACTAATGAAGTGGTACTGGTGTGGCGTTTTCGGCGAGTTGTACGGAGGTGCCAACGAAACACGGTATGCATTGGATATCTTGCAAGTTGTTTACTGGATCCGGAATACCGGAGCTGAGCCAAAGACCATCTATGAAGCAGGATTCAACATTTCACGACTTAACACTCTGCGAACCAGAAATAGTGCAGCTTATAAAGGAATCTATGCCCTTCTTATGAAAGATGGAGCATTGGATTTTATCAACGGAAAGCGGATCGATCTTTCAACCTATTTTTCCGATTACATTGACATTCATCATATTTTCCCAAAACGATGGTGTCTTGACAACAATATTCCTGCCCGTGATTTCGATTGTATTGTGAATAAAACGCCTCTATCATACCGGACAAATAGAATCATAGGCGGTGATTCCCCTTCTTATTATCTTGAAAGCATTAAACGCAGACTCAATCATGATGGACCATTGCTTGACAAGATACTTCAGTCGCATGTTATTGATCCGGCTCATCTATTTTCGAATGATTTTTATCAATTCTTTGAATATCGCAGAGAACAAATACTTTTCCGGATCGAGGTGGCGATGAAAAAGAAAATCGAAAGGGAAACAGTAATCATAGAGCCTGAATCAAATGAAATTGATAATTCAGATAATGATTTATCGATCGAGAATGTTGTTAACAGATAAGATTATTCATTATGTCACCCACCCATTTATTCCCTTTTGGTCAACCTTTAAAGAAAGTAGTACAACTAAACAGGACACCTAAAAAAGTATTCGTCTTAGGGGTTTATGCCAGTGCAGTTCATGCACGATGGATAGATAGCAAGGGGATTCAGAAAGTTGCTGCGTTAGCTGTGGCCAGTGAACCGGAAATTTTCTGGAGAGGAGGAAATGCTGATACAATCATCTCAGCCATTGAAATTCCTGAGGAACTTGGTAAACTTGTGGTCCCTGGTAGGAATTTGAATGGCCCATCCGGACGTACTCTTGATGAGAAGATCCTTACACCATTGGGATTGACTTGGGAGGACACATGGCTATGTGATCTTTTGCCTGAATCGCGCATAAATCCAAATCAACAAAAGGCAATCATAAAACATTATACTCCTGATATTATTAAACAATTCAAACTATCGCCTGCAACTGTGCCGGTTTTTGATAAAAAGGAGCTTGATTCAGAACTTAGGCGCATGGAAATCCTCAATGAATTGGAAGAATCACAAGCCGGAACATTAATTCTTTTGGGCGACCTCCCGATCTATTGGTTTCTGCGATTCTATTCCAATATTAATGTCAGGAAGCTTTCCGGATTTGGAGAGACAAATGACTTATATGGCAAACCTCATGAAGTAAAGATTAATAGAAAGATGTATCATGTTTTGCCACTGTGTCATCCTCGACAAATGAACAGGCTTGGTGTATCCAGTGCAAAATGGGAGTTACTGCATGAATATTGGATCTCAGAAAAATCTAATTACAAGGATTCTGGTAAAGATTGATCTCAATAAAATAAACGTGGGACACAGGATCAAAAAAGATGAAACACTCAACACTGAAGTATGGTTAAATATTACCTCATTCCAAATAATATCCTACTTTTATAATCAAATTTTCGTGCATGCCAACTATCTATGACAACATCGAACAACAATTGCTGTATGGCTTGTTCGATTGCCTAACCGTTTCTCAGCGTTCTGATTTTTGTGTCGGTTATTTTAATTTACGTGGATGGAAGCAGGTTGCGCAACATATTGATCAATATACTGGTTCCGATGAAAAGTGTTGTCGGTTGCTTATTGGAATGCAAAAAGCGCCTGAAGTGGCCAAAAGCCTGGGAATTTGCGAATACCAGAAAAGGTTACTGGCGTGTGGCCGATAGCCCAATCTTAAGTAGGAGCATTACCAATGAACGCCTGATAAAGGCGGGCTTCATCTTTTTCTCTGACTACTACAAACAAGTTCGATGTGTAAATTAAGAAACCGCCGTATACCGAACGGTAAGTACGGTGGTGTGAGAGGACGGAAAATAAAATAGGAGGAAAACCTATTTTATTTTCCTCCTACTCGATTAGTAAAGATTGTTGTTATTTATTCTTACTGTTTGATAACTTTAACAGTTTCAGCCTTGTCGCCTGAAATAATACGGATAAAATAGACACCAGATGGTTTATCTAAAAGCGAGAACTCATGCTTCCGTTCGCCGGTTAATATTTCTGTTGAAACCTTATCTCCCCATATGCCATAGATTTCAACTGTGACTTTATCGATTGGTGCTTCCCCTGATAATTCAATATTTAAGATCCCGGTTGTTGGGTTGGGATAAACCTTGAAAGATGTTTGTTCAATACTAACAGGGATTTCTTCTTGTTTTGTCAGTATTGCTGGCAAGGAAGGATTTGTACAATATGGGCCACCGGGAGCAATGTAACCCCACATAAATCCTCCGGGCTCAACAATTGTTCCTGGCAAATAATGAATATCCTGACCTGCAATCATTGTTGCACTACCTCCGGGTTGGACCATAAAGGTGGTTCCGTTACCGGCGACATTTATTGTTTGGGTAGCATTATAACAGGCTGTGCCTGTTAAGGTGCCCACTACCGTTTTTGTTATTGGGGTATTTCCAATTTGCAGAGTTATCGGTTGACTGTTTAAGGTTAGCAAAGTAGCAATTGTATTGGTAATTCTGCAGGTATAGTTTCCCGAATCATCTGGAGTTACATGGGGAATCATGAACTCAGATCCGAAAGCACCTGTAATAAAGTTCCCATTTTTATACCATTGGTAAATGTTACTTTGCCCCCCAACAGTTACAGAAATTCTAAATTCCTGATCTATCTGCTTAGTAACTGTATCTGCCTCACCAACAAGTGCCTGGGGAGAATAGGTGAACTCGATATTCGGGACTCCAATATTTGGTTCTATATCCCCAAAATCTAACCAATTATTTTGCACCATTAAATAGTTAAGACTGTTTGATGAGGAAAAATCCGGTAAGGCAGATATTTTATTATTATTAAGCATTAAGATCTGCAAATTCACCAACGACAACCAGCTGTCTGGTAATGAACTAGAAAATTGGTTGTTGCCAAGCCAAATTGTTTGTAAACTATTTAATGCAGACCAACTAGTTGGTAAAGAACCTGATAATTGGTTGTGGCTAAGAGACAAATTAAACAAACTATTTAAGTCTGACCAACTATCAGGCAAAAAACCTGACAACAGATTGTCATCAAGGGACAAGACCTGCAAATTAATCATGGATGACCAACTGTTTGGTAAAGAACCAGATAACAGATTATTATTTAGGTATAAGGTTTGCAAACTATGTAAAGCAGACCAACTAGCCGGGAGAACCCCGGAAAGTTGATTATTGTTAAGAAATAAAGTTCCTAAATTCACCAAAGCAGACCAACTCGCTGGTAAAGAGCCAGATAAAAGATTGTTATAAAGAATTGCCATCTGCAAACTATTTAAAGCAGACCAACTTGCTGGTAGTTCCCCTGAAAGTTGATTATTATAGAGAAGTAACAGTCTTAAATTTACCAAGGTTGACCAACTTGCAGGTAAATTTCCTGTAAGTGCATTTCCTATCAGTATTATTTCTTGTAAATTAACTAATGCTGACCAACTCTCCGGCAACGTACCATTTAACTGATTATATGCAAGGCTCAGCGATTGTAATTTCGTAAAAGAAGACCAATTAACTGGCAAACCGCCAGTAAGCAAATTATTGTTTATTGCCAGAACTTTTAAATTCACTAATGCCGACCAACCAGCAGGCAAGCTACCCGTTAGTAAATTACCCCCAAGGTAAAGATATTCTAAAGTTGTTAAAACAGACCAGCTTTCTGGCAAAGCACCAGTAAGTTGATTACCAGAAAGATATATATAACGCACACTCCTTAATGCGGACCAACTTGCAGGCAGACTACCAGTAAGTTGATTATCCGAAAGATATATGATCTGGCAATTCGGGAAGGATGACCAACTATCGGGAAGGGTACCGGTAAGTTGATTCAGATAAATCCTCAAATCCAATAGACTAGTCATCTCTGACCAACTACCGGGCAAAGTACCTGAAAGTTGATTGTCATAAAGGTATAAAACTTCTAAATTCTCCAACTCTGACCAACTCGCAGGCAAAGTGCCACTAAGAAGATTATCAAACAGATGTAATAACAACAAGTTCCTGAAATTTGACCAGCCCGCAGGCAGAGAACCTGTAAGTTCATTACCACTTAAAGATAAAACGTACAAACTATCTAAATCTGACCAACTTTCTGGTATGGGACCGGATAGTTGATTATCAAATAGGGACAAAAGCTTCAAATTGTTGAAGGAGGACCAACTGGCGGGAAGTGTGCCGGTAATTTGGGTATTGTAAATATATAAAAACTCTAAATTTACTAAGGAAGTCCAACTGCCAGGCAAACTGCCTGAAAAAGGAGTATCGTAAAGGCCAAGCCATTTCAAATTCACTAAAGAGGACCAACTGCCGGGCAAACTGCCAGAAAATTGATTATAACCAAGATCTAAAGTTTGCAAATTAACCAAAGCGGACCAGCTATCAGATAGCGAACCTGACAATTGATTACCCTCTAACCATAAATCCCTGATCTGGGTGAGATTTGAGAGTTCAGAAGGGAGCGGTCCAACCAAACCAACCGAAGGCCAACCTCCCAGATTCAACCCAACCACTCTCCCATTTTCAACAGTAACACCTTGCCAGGTACTAAGTGGCCCGGTCAGCCAGTTTGCTTTCTTTGTCCAATTTATTCCATTACACTGGTTGAAGAGAGCAACAAGGGATAGGGAATCCACTATATTTGCGCCATATGGAAAACTTGTGACGCCAGTATTTACCTTATAATAAATACTTTGTTCATCTATAGTATAGTGACTGTATGAGTTTCTTGCTGACTTATCAATTGCCGTCGTACCAATCGCAATTTTATTCCCTTGCTTCCCGGAAATAATTTTAGTATTTTCAGATGATCCTGTTTTTAACAAACCATTTTCAATCAAACTTGGTTTGATTGGATTGTTTATCATGCTATCTGAATAAATAACTTTCTTATCAATAAAAGGGAGCATTCCAGCTTGCTTATCCTGTTGACCGAAAACCAGAAAAGCAGTTTGAATTAATATAAACGAAAATATTATCTTTCTCATAATTTTTTGTAATTTCAAATAATCTTTAAATAAAAACAGAAACAATTACGTGTAGCGTTTTAATAAATGCATTGTATTTTATTTATGCAAGTTATATATGAAATAATCATATTTGACGGGACTTCCTCATTTCCCTAGCAAAATATTCTTAAAATATTAATATTCAGTAAATTAAAATTTATTGATAAATATATTGATATGGTAATATCTAGTACCGATCAGTACTCATTGCAGGACGAACTCATTACGGAATGCTTGTTTCGAACCTGAGTCAGGTGCCGACATGTCAAAATATTCCCAAATCCAGCAAATATCTTGTTAAATATATCGGTTGATTGTTCTGTGGTGAAGGCGTATGATATTACTATTTCAGATGTTATTGGGAAGAAGATATTTAAATCAGATGGTATCCAAGATAATTTGGTGCAGATTAATGTAACATCCTGGCCTGAAGGTATTTATTTTTTGACGCTAAGATTCAGAACTCCTTACTCCGCGCAGTGTGAATTAGCGGTAATTTCAAAAATCATTTTCAAATTGGTACCGGGGAAGGTGGTTTCGGTCTGGTTCAATAAACTTGCCAACTCAGCGGCAGCGTGATTAAACCTGGCAGCAGATAATGAATGTAGTGTAACTTTCAGGAATTTCTTGTCATAATCAGGATTCAGGTCAGCGTTTGATTGAATGATTTGTTTGACCACCATTCTCTTTTCGTTTTCCGCCTTTGCAAGATATGGGGCAATCCATTGTGCCACGGATGATTCCGCACGATAACAAATCATACGTATCACATTCATCAACAACTTGCTTTCAGTTTTAAGTTTGTTGTACCTTTCTTGCTGGGGCATCTGACAGACTTTCAACCGTGGTTTTAATCTGGAGCGTTGGTTAAGGAGTTCCATTTCCTGGTTTTTAAAGAAGTCGATTTTCTCTTTATACTCCATTTGTTTACTGGTTATAAGAGGTAAATTGTCCAGGGGCTGGTCTATGGCCAATTGGATCAGTGGAAAGAAACGGGCTTCAAGTCGTTGTATTTTTTCTCTCAACTTTTTTAATTGATGGGTCAACTTTCGGTACTGAGGGTTCACTATTTCTTTTTCCGGATCAACAGGTTCTATCCCGAAAGAGACCATTTTGTCAAAATCATAATCTTCAATAAGATAACGGAAGAAGTTTTCCTGGCTCCAACGGCCAAACATGCGCCCTGCAATGAAATTGGGTTCTAAGGTGGGATGTGTGGTAACAATGGATGTTTGATGCCCTGTTTCACCCTTACGTCTGATCTCGCGGAACCAATAACCTCCAAGGGATGTTCCCTGCTCGCACAATTGCATGTTAACGATTTGCTGTAACACAGAAACAGCAACACTTTTAAAGCATTCATCCGGCCATTTGTCCTTTACATTTTTGCGATAGGTTATGATGGCTATTTTGTATGTTTCCCATAGCCGCCTGAAGAAAGCAGGTTCATAGGCTTCCCGGTCAAAAATAAACGTGCAAACAGGTGTATTATCACCTTGGGGTTTTCGGGATAACAGGATTGTCTTTTGAAGCTCCGGGATGATTTGATGTTCGATGACTGTTTGTAACTTTTCAGTTAACTCTCCCATTACCATCATAACAGGCATTCCCCGGGCATCGTTTACCCAATATTCTGTTGTGGCGCTCAGGCAAAGCTTTTGCCTGGAAACATATTTTACCGGAAGATTGGCTTTATCCCCATAATAAATCCGCACATGCCCATCGATGTATAAAAATTCTGCATCCTGTGATGAATCGCCACTATACCATGAATCAACCAGAATGGTGTTCAGATGGGTTGCCTGATGCTGAGCGGTAAGCAAATCAATCTTGCGGCGTAAACATTTTACCTCAGGAACCCTGTCCAATCCTATAATCCTTCCAAGTTCACCTGGCTTGCATTGCTTAAGTTGTTCCGGATTTTTTATTCGTAAAAGAGCCATGAAGGCCAGGGTCAGGACAATGGACTCCAGACTGTAGTAAAATTTTGATGGCCAGCTATAAACCTCTTTGGTCTTTAACAGGCCCTGTGCCAATAAAGCCGGTAATAAAAACAATACTCCGCCACCAATAAGCGATTGACTTTCTTCAAATTGAACTCCACCAGAATTGCCATCGCCAAGAGAACAGGCGATGCGATCTTCCAGTCGCGTTGTGGCCATGCCAAGAAAAGACTCTTGATCTTGCTCATTGCGCTGATTGGGTGTGGTGGCCTGGCAATCCGATGAAAACCCTAAACTCTTTTTTTTAAATAGCCCTGTTTGATGCTATACCGTATAGCCGATTCGCTTACCCCTTCTTCTTTTGCTATACTGTAATTACTTTGGCCCTTGTCCAACTTGGCCTGGAGCCGATCACGC
>Ga0247840_10010724_pt1 | contig 11367 bp, 7 predicted proteins | sample LaCruzMarch2015__FD_192404 | JGI IMG/M metagenome (GOLD analysis project Ga0247840, IMG submission 192404) | Freshwater microbial communities from meromictic Lake La Cruz, Castile-La Mancha, Spain - LaCruzMarch2015_17m | ecosystem: Environmental > Aquatic > Freshwater > Lake | place: Spain...
GGTAGCGACCCTGAATGCTTTCCGCTGCTACAAACCGAAACCGCACCGGATCTTCCTCCCCGCCCCTTATGAACAGGAGCTGCGACGGATCTATGCGCGCCTCGACGACGCCCGCGATATCGCTCCGTCCGGGGCGCAGATACCGGATGGCGTCCCCTCCCGTGCTGAGTTGGATGTGTTCGATTTCGCCCGCGTTGCCCGGATCGCCGTTCACGACATCGGAACGGATTTCCGGAATTGTATCCATGATCTGGAGAGAGAGGCCGGAATCCGGAAAGCTGTAGTCTTCCAGGTCTCTCTCGATCTCACCCAGCCCTGGGTCGGCGAGGCGGTGGCGATCCTGAGGAAGAGGGGCTACTTCTTTGGCGGCGCCCTGCCCCGCTGGTTCGACAACGACGGCCTCCTCATGCAGAAGCTTCTCTGCCCTCCCGATTTCGAAGGAATCGTCATGGTATCCGATTTTGCAAAGGAACTCCTGAACGTGATCAAGGCCGACTGGCAAAGGGCGGAGGGGGGTCACATCGTTTAGCTTTTCGTTGTCCTCGTCAAAAGCCGTCAAGGTTCCCGCTATGTCATCCCCGAAGGCTCGGTTATGTCATCTCCGAGTTCTCTTGTTTTGTCATCCCAGATTTCTCTTATCGGGGATCTGGTTTTCGAGGTTTTAAAACCATATTCCCGATAGGAGCACTCGGGAATGACAAACTTTTTTAAGGCAGTGAACCGGCTAAGTGAAAAATGCACCGGTCAGCCCTAAATAAAATTGGCTTTATCCACGAAATAGGGTAGTAACAGACCCGCGTAAACGATCAGATCCGGCATCCTTTTGCCGCGCTAACACCTGATCAAGATTCACACAATGTTTCATCAGTCCTTGATATTTTTTAGGATGGAAAAATGATGATCCAGAAAGTCCATAATAAGCCCGGTTGCCTGAATAGGCCGTCTCCACGTAGCGGCAGTAACTACCCCCCCCCCAACAAATCTAACTTACTGTTTTTACAGGGCAATTACATCATATTCCGCCTGGAACCGTCCATACGCTGCCCGGGCGCGGCCTGCTGAGGCGTGGCTTTGTGCTGGAAGGACCAGCGTTCTAAAAGGACAAAACCATGACTGAGAGAGGGCAGGATCATGACTGAGAAAGAGACCCATCCAAACCAGGCGGCGGATTTGCGCCGTGAGGCGGAAGAGATCATCAGGGGAAACGCCGACCGGTCGTCGGAAGATCTGCAGGCGATGTCGCACGAAGAAATCCGGCATGCGCTCCACGAATTGCGGGTCCACCAGATCGAGCTGGAAATGCAGAACTCCGTGCTGCGCCAGGCGCAGTTGGAGCTGGAAGAATCCCATGCCAGATATTTCGACCTCTACGATCTGGCGCCGGTGGGCTATGTCACCGTCAGCGAAAATGGCCTGATGATCGAGGCCAACCTCACCGCCGCGATGATGCTGGGGGTGGCCAGAGGCGTGCCTGGCCTCGCCCATCCCATCTTCTCCCAGTTTATCCAAATAGATGACCAGGACATTTACTACCTGTTCCGCAAACAGCTCTTTAAAACAACCCGCAAGCCGCAGGCGTGCGACCTGCGGATGGTAAAGAAGGACGGCCCGGTATTCTGGGCGCATCTGGAGGCCACCGTAGCGCAGAACCCTTCGACTGGTTCTTTACAGCCACGCCCGGCAGAGACAGGGCAGGCGGGCAAACCAGTAATCCGCATAGTGATCAGCGACATCTCTGCAGAACAAAATCTGAAAGAGACCCGTACCCTGCTGGAACAGATGGTGGAGGAACGAACAAAAAAACTGCGCCAGCAAACCGATGCGCTGTCCACAGAGGGCGCTGATACCATCTTGCTTGTGGATGATGAGCCCCATGTTTTGTCCGCATTGATTCGCATCCTGCGAAATTCTCCGTATCAGGTATTGACCGCCGGTAGCGCCGGCGAGGCCCTGAAAATAATGGAGAGCACAAATATAAAGGTCATCGTCTCCGATGAAATGATGGAAGGGATGCGGGGTTCGGAACTGCTGGCTGAGGTGCAAAGACGTTTTCCCCATACCATGCGTATGCTGCTCACCGGCCATGCCACGCTGGATTCGTTAATGCGGGCCATGAACGAGGGACAGGTTTACCGTTTTCTCACCAAACCGTGGGATGAGGCCATGCTCCGCCTTGCCCTTTCCGCGGCAACAGAAAAATATAACTTCGATGCGGCAAGACGTCGCTCGCAGGATGCCCTGCGAGAAAGCGAAGAAAAATATCGCGTCCTTTTTGAGGGAATGAACGACGCCGTTTTCGTGAATGATTTTGGAGAGGATGGTCTATCCGGGCGTTTCCTCCAGGTTAATGACATCGCTTGTCGTCGGCTGGGGTATACGAGGGAGGAACTGCTTTCACTCACACCCCGCGACATCACGATACCGGATGAATACGAACGAATTGCCGATAAGCGGATTGGCCTTGCTTCCCATGGAGACATTCTCGTGGAGACGATTCATGTTACGAAGGATGGACGGAAGATCCCTGTGGAGAGCAACATCCGCCAGGTCAAGTATCTCGGCAGACAGGTTGCTCTTTCCATTTCGCGCGACATCACCGACCGCAAGCAGGCGGAAGAATATCGTGAAATGCGTCAGGAAGTCCTGTCGATCCTGAACGATCCGGAGGATTCGCTGGATTCAATGCAGCGTGTCCTTACCGTATTGAAGGCGCGGACCGGCTGCAGCGCCGTGGCGATTCGCCTGCAAGAGGGCGAAGACTTCCCGTATTTCGCCCAGGATAGCTTTGCCGCTGATTTTCTGCAGACGGAAAACACGCTGATCTCGCGCACCGCTGAAGGCTTGATGTGCCGGGACAAAGAGGGCAAAGTCCGACTGGAATGTACCTGTGGCCTTGTCATTGACGGCCGAACCGACCCTTCCAGTCCGTTCTTCACGCGGGGGGGAAGCTTCTGGACGAACGATTCCTTCCCCCTGCTCGACCTGCCGTCCGATCAGGATCCCCGCCATCATCCGCGCAACCAGTGCATACATCAAGGCTATGCCTCCTTTGCCCTGGTTCCTTTGCGGAACAAAGACAAGGCTATTGGCCTGATCCAGTTCAATGACCGGCGCAAAGGACATTTCACCCTTGCAACGATTGAACATCTGGAAAAAATCGCGGCGCATATCGGCGCGCATCTGGCTCGACGGTGGGCGGAGAATGCGCTTCAAGAGGCCCATGACCTGCTGGAGCAGCGGGTGGAGGAACGAACAAGAGAGCTGCGGAAGAGCGAGCAGCGATTGCAGTTGGCCATCGAGGCGGCAGACGTCGCCATCGGTGAATTTAACGTTGTCAGCAATTGTTTTACCTGGGACGAGACGATGTGCCGCTTCTACGGCATACCCTCCGACAAACGTGGCGGCTCCTACGCGGCCTGGGAGGCGGTGATTCATCCGGAGGACCGAACGCTGGTGCGGGAGGCGTTTCAGCGGGCGCTGCAGAGCGATGGGGAATTCGATCGTGAGTTTCGCATTGTCTGGTCGGACGGATCCATCCACTGGATTAAGACCAACGCCAAGATAGAGCGCGATTCGGAAGGCAGGCCAATGCGTGTGATCGATACAACCCTGGACGTTACAGCGGACAAACTTCTGCTCGAAGCCGCCGAGGTGGCCAGCCGTGCCAAGAGCCTGTTTATTGGCAACATGAGCCATGAGCTGCGAACGCCACTGAGCGGGGTGCTCGGCATGACGGAGGCGCTGTTAAACACCACCGTCACGGAACAGCAGCGCGACTATGCGGAGAAAATCAGGAGGAGTGGCAAGGCACTGCTGGCCGTCATCAGCGATATCCTCGATTTTTCAAAGATCTCGGCCGGAAAGATGGCTCTCGAAAGCTCGCCCTTCCTTGTGGAATCGGTGATCGCCAATGTGGTGAACCTCTTCGGACCCTCGGCCGCAGAAGAGAAGATCGGGCTCAACACCATCATCGACCCGGAGATTCCCGTCCTGCGGGGCGACGTCCATCGCCTGACGCAGGTGGTCAGCAACCTGGTGGGGAATGCCGTCAAGTTTACGAAAAAGGGGGCGATCCAGGTTACCGCCAAAATTTTGCAGCGCATGGAGGAGTCGGTTGATCTGGCGATTGGCGTGCAGGATACCGGCATCGGCATGACGGAGGAAGAGATGTCGCGGCTCTTCACGCCATTCACCCAGGGAGATACTTCCACCGCCCGGCGCTTCGGGGGAACCGGCTTGGGGCTTACGATCAGCCGGAACCTTGTCGAACTGATGGGCGGGACGATTCAGGTGGAGAGCGTCTTTGACAAAGGAAGCCTCTTCACAGTCTTTGTGACCTTCCCGGTTGCGCAGGGATTTGCGAGAAGTGATTTTAAATCTGTACCCATAAACCCCATGGTTCCCGCGACTCCCGCCAGGCCGGAACTTCCGCCGGGAGATATGGCCGAACTGCAGACGTTGCTGGAGCAGTTGAAAGAGCCCCTGGATAACGGTGAACCGCGCCCCTGCAAAGATATTCTGGCTACTTTGCTGCAAAAGAGCTGGCCTGAAGAGCAGGAGATCCTGCTTGCGGAACTGAACCGCCTGGTCAACCGCTACCACCTCCAGGAGGCCCTGGACTTGCTGAACAAGAATGCAGCCGAAAGGTAACAATGGGGACATCTTGCCGCAAGGTGTCCCCATTGTTACCGGTACTTATGTTTTGTCATCCCCGAATTCTCTCGTTTTGTCATCCCCGAGTGCTCTTATCGGGGATCTGGTTTTCGAGGTTTAAAGGCATATTCCCGATAGAAGCACTCGGGAATGACAATCTTTGAGGCTCTCGAAAAAGGGCGTCGGAACGGGCAAAAAAAAGGAGGTGGCAGACACTGTGTCTGCAATTCAGAAAATATCATGAAAATCAGCAAGATCTACTAAAATGAGCGGTTCACTTTTGAAGTTCCCGGAGGAGATCAAAAAACGTTAGCAAATGGTTCAGGATGCAAGCCTGAACCAGCGAAGGAGGTCTTCCTGTAAGCAGCAAAATGCCGACCTCACTGAGAATAAAAGATTTTAAGTGGAAAGCAGTACATGATGGCCCTAAATAAAATTGACTTAATGCTTGGGAGTAGAGTAGAAATAAACTCATGAACAAGCCTTTCAGATTCTTATAAATTTTCGTCTTTGGAAATCTTGAGGCGGGTGAATGTTTAATGTAATCCATAATAAGATCGGCTGTTTGAATATGCCTCTTCCGCACAGCGGCAGTAGCTACCCCCCCCCAAATGTAACTTGTTGTATTCACGAGATAATATCACAATTTCCACTCTGTGACAGTCCATACACTTCCCCGGCGCTGCATGAGTCGTGGCTTTTGTTGTTGAATAACCAGCGAACCGAAAGGGCAGAACCATGACTGAGAAAGAGACCCAACCAAACCAGGCGGTGGATTTGCGCCGTGAGGCGGAAAAGATCGTCCGGGAAAGCGCCGACCTGTCGCCGGAAAATCTGCTAACGCTGTCGCACGAAGAAACAAGACATGCGCTGCACGAACTTCGGGTCCACCAGATCGAGCTGGAGATGCAGAACAAGGAGCTGCGCCAGACACAGGAAAAACTGGACGCTGCCCGAGCCAGATATTTCGACCTTTATGATCTGGCGCCGGTGGGCTATGTCACGCTCAGCCAAAAAGGGACCGTCATCGAGGCCAACCTCACCGCCGCGACCCTGCTGGAGGTGACGCGCGGCGCACTGGTCAAGGCGCCCTTTTCCAGCTTCATCATCAAAGAAGACCAGGACATTTACTTCCAGTTCCGCAAACAGCTCTTTGAAACTGGCAAACCACAGGTATGCGAGCTGCGGATGGTAAAGAAGGAGAGCCCGGCGTTCTTGGCGTTCCTGGAGGCCACCGTCGCGCAGGGTCTGGCGACAGGCGAGTCTGTGGGACGCGTCATGATGAGCGACATCACCGAACTAAAGCGGAAAGAAGCCAACAACCTGCTCGAACAGATGGTGGAGAAGCAGTCAAAACAACTTCGGCAGGAAACCGAAGGGCGCGAATGGCCGCAGGCCATTTTGCAGGAAGGCGCCGATACCATCCTGCTGGTGGATGATGAGCCCCATGTTCTCTCTGCATTGACCCGCTCCTTGCGCAATACCGGGTATGAAATATTGACCGCTGCCGACGGCATCCAGGCCCTGGAAATCATGGGGACCACAAAAATAAAGGTTATCGTTTCGGACGAACAGATGATCGGGATGCAGGGTTCGGAACTGCTTGCGGAGGTACGGCGATGTTCGCCCCATACCCTGCGGATGCTGCTCACCGGTCATGCCACGCTGGAAACCGCAATGCGGGCAGTCAACGAGGGGGGGATCAACCGTTTTCTCACCAAGCCGTGGGATGATGCGCTGCTGCGTCTTGCCCTTTCCGCGGCAATAGAAAAATACAACTCGGAAGCCGAAAAACGTCGCTTGCAGGAAGAGCTGCAACTGCTGCACGATGGCTTGGAACATCGTGTGGCGGAACGGACAGAGGAGTTGCGGCGCACCAATGAGGAGCTAACAACTGAAATTACGGCGCACAAACTGACCGAGGAGGCCTTGACCGCCCAATCCCGGGAACTTGAAGAGACCAATACGGCCCTGCATGTTATGCTCCGCCACCGCGAAGAAGACCTGCGACAAGCGGAACAAAAGATCGTCGCCAATCTCCAGAAACTGATCATCCCGTACATCGCTGAACTTAAACAACTCCGCTTGAGCCCTGGCCAGTCGAACTGTGTTGAAATCATCGATGCCAATCTTCAACAGGTCATCAGCCCCTTTCTACAGAACCTTTCCGCCCGATACTCCACTTTCACGCCTCGGGAAATTCAAGTTGCAAACCTGATCGTGGAAGGCAAAACGAGCAAAGTGATTGCAAATATCATTAATGCAGCACCCTGCTCCGTTGACTTTCACCGAAACAACATCCGCAAAAAGCTGAATTTGACTGGGGAAAAGACTTCCCTACGGACATTTCTTATTGCCCTGTCGAAATAATGGTCGAATAACGAGTTGCAGTTAATACCAATCAAAGAACTTACCATTAGGTTTTACCCCTCAGAAACCTCGTAATCAATTCATATTGCCTCAACTTGGATTCTTGCCTACAGTGACACAAAAGTTGGATGCGATCTTTCCGCGATGTTTGTGTCCAGCATAATTCAGCACAGACCTTTTCCTGTTATCACCGACCATAGGCATAAGGAGGACTTCCGTGAATAGAGAAAAAAGAGAGGCTCATGAAGAACACGCAGAGAGGAATCGCATAACCGATCTCTTGCAGATGTTCCCTTCCTATTACGCATTGGCGCCCGGCGAACAGCGAGAACCAGTGAAGGAGAGGGCAGACCAGTGCAATGTAACAGATTGGCAGACGGCGACCTACTGGGGCTAAAGTAATGTTAACGGCCAGGGCTATGGTTATGAGGAAGGGCAGATCTGAAATCTGTCCCTCATAACCGGTCATTGCCGGATCAGGAGAAATGAACATGCCAACACGAGAGATTGTATGCCTTAATTGCGGATTCGCGGGAACGCTGGACATCCATCACAAAAAAGATGCCACCATGAAAGACGGTTTATTCAAGCATTTGGGACATAACCCCTACTCCGGCGACCTGCACTACCGGTGCCCCGCCTGCCAGATTGTGCTCCTTGTCAATCCCATGGCAGCCCTGGGGGAAAATTTCCTCGAAGGGTTCCCTGGCCTGCCGGTCCCACGGCGGTCTTGGAAACAAAGCCGCCAAGTTGTTAGCGGTGGCATGCCGCTGATGTAAATCAAGGGATGCAGATGGCTGCGGCGCTGAGGCGAGAGGAAATTTTGTTGCGAAATGTCGTATCCGTGACGCGAATGCGGTTGTGATGAAGAGAGAGGCAATGACCATGACAGAGAAAGAGACCAATACAACCCAGGCGACGGAGCTTCGCCGTAAGGCAGAACAAGAGATCGGCCGGGAAAACATCGACCAGTCTCCGAAAGATCTGTTGGCGATGTCGCACGATGAAACCCAGCATACGCTTCACGAACTGCGGGTGCACCAGATCGAGCTGGAAATGCAGAACGATGCGCTGCGCCGGACGCAGGTAGAGCTGGTGGCCTCGCAAGCGCGTTATTTCGATCTCTACAACCTGACACCGGTAGGCTATGTCACCCTCGGTGGAAATGGGCTCATCAACGATGCCAACCTTACGGCCGCCATCTTGTTGGGTATGACCCGAAGCACGCTGGTCGGGCAGCGACTGTCCCGCTTCATCCACAAAGAAGAGCAGGATATTTACTACCAGTCTCAGAAGCATCTCCTGAAAACAGCCCTGTCGCAGGCATGCGAACTGCGGATGGTTAAAAAGGATGGGACCGAATTCTTCGCAGAACTGTTGGGCGCTGTCGATCAGGATCCCTCGACGAACTCAGCGCAGCCAGGCGAGTCGGTAAGCCGCATCCTGATTAGCGATATCAGCGACCGCAAGCGGACTGAGAACGCCCTGCAAGAAGCCCATGACCTGCTGGAGCAGCGGGTGGAGGAGCGAACAGCGCAACTACAGGAAATGACTTCCCAGTCGCAGGAACTTGCTGTCCGGGCCGAGGCAGCCAACCGGGCCAAGAGCCTGTTTATGGGAAACATGAGCCATGAGCTGCGAACGCCCCTGAGCGGGGTTCTCGGCATGGCCGGGCTTCTGCTGCGAGCTCCCCTCACGGAGAAGCAGCGCGACTATGCGGAAAAGATCATGAAAAGCGGCGAAGCACTGCTGGTCGTTGTCGGCAATATTCTCGATTTTTCGAGGATCGAGGCCGGAAAGATGGTTATCGAAAGCTCTCCCTTCCAGATGGAAGCGGTGATCGCCAACGTGGTGAACCTCTTCGGTGCCTCGGCGGCGGAAGAGAAGATCCTGATCCACACCAGCATTGACCCGGAGATTCCCACCCTGAGGGGCGACTACCCGCACCTGACCCAGGTGGTCAGCAACCTGGTGGGCAACGCCGTCAAGTTCACGAAAGCGGGCGAGATCCGTGTTGCGGTGAAAATTCTGCGGCGCACCAAGGCGGAGATTGATCTGGCGATTGGCGTGCAGGATACGGGCATCGGCATGACGGTGGAGGAGATGGCGCGGGTGTTCATGCCATTTATCCAGGCCGACGACTCCACCACCCGTCGCTACGGAGGAACTGGTATGGGTCTCGCGATCAGCCGGAATCTGGTCGAACTCATGGGGGGAACGATTCATGTGGAGAGCGTCTTTGGCAAAGGAAGCCTCTTTACCGTCCTTCTCACCTTCCAGATTGCACAGGGCTTTGTGGGGCATAATTTGAAATCTGCCCCCGTAAACCCCGTAACTCCGGCCAGGCAGGAAGGACCGCCGGGAGATTTGGCGGAACTGCTGCAGGAGATGGAGGGTCTGAGGATGGCCCTGGAGAGCGAAGAACCCGTGCCCTGCAAGAAAATTCTGGCGAAATTGCAGCAAAATAGCTGGCCCGAAGAGCAGGAGAGCTTTCTTGGGGAGCTGAACCGTCTGGTCAACCGCTACCGCCTCCAGGAAGCACTGGACCTGCTGAACAAAAATGCAGCCGAATAATGACGACCTCGTCAAAAGTCGTCACACCGGTGAAAACCGGTGTCCAGCATTTCTGTAACATGCTGAAGTTTCTGGATTCCGGTTTTCACAGGAATGACGTCTTTTGGGCATTTTCGACTTTTGACGAGATCATCCACAATGCTGCTGGTGAAGGCGCCGAAGGGGCAAAAAAAGGAGGTTGTAGACACTGTGCCTGCAATTCAAGAAATATAAGGAAAATCATTGAGATCCGCTCAATAAAGCGGTTCACTTTTGAAGCTCCCGGAGGAGACCAAAAACGCGCGAAGAATATAATTGGCCTTATCCTCGAAATCAGAGTAGTAACACACTCGCTTCACGCTATGTTTCATCATTCAAGAAGGGCAAGACCATAACTCAGAAAGGCCACCATGTATCCCAAAATATCGGTTAATCTCGGAAATCTAATCCTTTCTCTCTCAGATGCCCTGGATTTGGCATTCCCATCGCTTTCCATGCATCAACAACGCACGGCGTTCATCGCCTGGGAGATCGCAAAGAAGGCAAAGTTACCTGATAAAAGGATTGAGCATGTTTTCCTTGCCGGTTTGCTTCATGACATCGGTGCATTGTCGATCGAGGAGAAAAAATCCCTGCATGATAACGAAATATCTGCGGTGGAACGGCACTGTATCCGGGGACAGCATCTTTTCAGGTCAAACCCGTGGCTTGAGCCATGTGCCGATCTGGTGCGCTATCACCACCGGGACTGGGAAACGTTTGACTCACCACGAGAGACTCCCGAGACTTTCAACTCGCAACTTCTCCGTATCGCAGATTATCTGGAGCGTCATATCGACCGTGATACCTATATCTTGCACCAGAGCCTGGCGCTCTGCAAGCGCATTAAGGAGCTGGCCGGGAAGCAGATCGACAGAAAAATCGTAGACCTTTTCCTGGAGGTCGCACAGCGGGATGAGTTTTGGCTGGATCTAACCTCGCCCCGCCTGTACTCGTTGCTCCTGCACAATGGTCCATTTCAGACGATCGAGGTCGACATCAACAGCATCGCTATATTTGCCAAGTTGCTCGGCATAATCGTTGATTTCAAATCACCCTTCACTGCTGCTCATTCATCAGGCGTGGCACAATGTTCCATGCTTCTTGCGGAGATGGTCGGCATGTCGGAATCCGAGCTAAAGATGATGGAAGTAGCGGGATTGCTACACGATCTTGGCAAGATAGTTGTCCCCAACTCTATTCTTGAAAAACCGGCGTGCCTGACACAGGCGGAGATGGCCGTTATGAAACAACATGCCTACCACACATTCTCAATCCTCAGTACCATCGGAGGACTGCAGATGATTGCCGAATGGGCTGCTTATCACCATGAGAAGCTAAACGGAAACGGATATCCCTTCATGCGAGAGGCCCACGATTTAACCCTCGGATCGCGAATCATGGCCGTTTCCGACATCTTTTCCGCCCTTGCAGAGGATCGTCCTTATCGCAAAGGCATGAAGACGGAGGAGATGAAAGGCATTCTGCAAGAGGAGGCCTCTTGCGGCGCCCTGGACCCCAACCTGGTTAAGCTTCTGCTGATGAATATTGAAGATGTCCGACGAAGTATAACGGAAAAGCAAGAGCAGGTCATGCATTACTATAAGACAGAGGTTGAGTCCGACCTGTTTTGAAAGGGAGATGAAGGGAATAAAATCATAAACAAGAAAGGCCCGCTTCCGCGGGCCTCTTTGTTTTTGGATTTTATTTCGGCTTCGGCACCATGGGCACCCCAAGCCGCTTGCCGACGTG
>Ga0247840_10010725_pt1 | contig 11366 bp, 7 predicted proteins | sample LaCruzMarch2015__FD_192404 | JGI IMG/M metagenome (GOLD analysis project Ga0247840, IMG submission 192404) | Freshwater microbial communities from meromictic Lake La Cruz, Castile-La Mancha, Spain - LaCruzMarch2015_17m | ecosystem: Environmental > Aquatic > Freshwater > Lake | place: Spain...
ATTTGCCGTAGCTGGTGCATCACCTGAATTATTAGTTGGGGTTAAAGATGGCGTGATTGAAACGGTGCCAATTGCAGGAACCTGTAAAAAAGGCGATGATATTAATCTACTCTTAGCCGATCCTAAAGAAACCGCTGAACATATTATGCTGGTTGATTTAGCTCGAAATGATGTGGGTGCAGTGGCTAAAGCTGGTACGGTGACAGTAACTAAATTCAAAAATGTTAAAAGTTATTCGCATGTCAGTCATATTGTGTCACATGTGGTGGGGCAACTCGATCCGCAATATAATCAATTTGATGTGGTTAAGTCAGTGCTTCCTGCTGGAACTTTATCGGGTGCGCCTAAAATTCGTGCAATGCAAATTATCGATGAATTGGAAATGACACGCCGTGGTTTATATGGCGGTGCGGTATTGATGGTCGATGAAGCTGGCAGTTTAACCGCAGCGATTGCAATTCGAACCATGTTTATTCAAAATCAACAAATTGAACTTCGGGTTGGTGCTGGAATTGTTTATGATTCGGTGCCAGAAAAAGAGGTTGAAGAAACTTATCTTAAAGCGCGTGGTGGTATGGCAAGTATTGAATTGGCAGTCGGAGGTGGATTATGATTTTATTAATTGATAACTACGATAGTTTTACCTATAATCTGTATCAGAGCTTATTAATTGCTGGCGCTGATGTGCAAGTGGTACGGAATGATGCTTTAACGATTGCTGAAATTGAAGCCATGCCGAACTTGACTGGAATTGTGTTATCACCAGGTCCGGGTCATCCAACTCAAGCGGGAATTTGCATTGAAGTTATTCGTCAATTAGGCGCGAAATTTCCATTGCTGGGAGTGTGTCTCGGTCATCAAGCCATCGGTGCTGCCTTTGGTGGAACGGTTGATTTAGCTGACACCGTTATGCACGGTAAACCAAGTTTGATTTTTCATAATCGGGGTAAGTTATTTAAACAAGTGCATTTACCATTTACGGCAGCGCGTTATCATTCGCTAGTGGTTAAGAAAAATGATTTTCCAGCCGTGCTTAAAATTGAAGCCGAGGATAGCGAAGGTAATATTATGGCTTTAAGTCATCGCCAATATCCAATTTATGGACTGCAATTTCATCCAGAATCAATTTTGACTCCTGAGGGTCAACAAATCGTAACCAATTTTGTGGAAATCTGTCATGCTCGTTAAATGTATACAAAAATTAAGTCACCGTCAAAATCTTTCACTCGAAGATAGTTATTTAGCCGCTAAAGCGCTACTTAGTGATGTTGATCCAGTTTTAGCTGGTTCTTTTTTAAGTTTACTTCACGCAAAAGGAGAAGTTGCCGATGAATTATTAGGCTTTCACCGTGCACTGACTGAAAGCGGACGAAGTTTAAATTTTGCTTATCCGTTTATTGATATTGTTGGTACTGGCGGTGATAAAGCTGGAACGCTAAATATTTCAACCGGTGGTTCATTATTAACTGCCGCGTGTGGTGTGCCTGTAATTAAGCATGGTAATCGTGCAGTGTCATCGCAATGTGGTTCTGCCGACGTTTTAGCCGAATTAGGTTTTAATCTTAATTTAACCGATGCAGAAATTGCCGATTCAGTGGCTCAGCGTAATTTTGCGTTTTGCTTTGCACCGAATTTTTATCCAATTTTACGTAAATTAAATGACGTGCGTAAAAAATTAGCCACGCCAACAATTTTTAACTTAATGGGTCCACTTTTAAATCCAGCTGGACGTGAACACGTAATTTTGGGTGTCTATAAAGCCGAATATGTAGTGGTAATTGCCGAAGCTTTATTTCGCCTTGGTACGACTAAATCTTTGGTGTTTCATGGCAACGGCTTAGATGAATTAAGTTGCTTGGATACATTGCAGGCTAAATTAGTTACCCGTGATTCAATTAGTGATATTACATTGGATTTGCGTGAGTTGAATTTATCGCAAGCTGAATTAAGTGATTTAGCAGGCGGCGATCGGATGTATAACGCACAAATGTTAATTCGCACTCTAAATGGACAAACCACGGGAATTAGTGATAGTTTGGCATTAAATGCTGGTGCTGCGCTATTTGTGTATGGTAAAGCGGCGAGTATAAAAGAAGGTGTGGCATTAGCTAAAGCGCGTTTAGCCGAGGGTAATATTATTCCACTAAATAAGTTACAGCAAATTGTCGCGCGTAAATACCAAGCACCACAAAAACGTAAAAGTATGCGCGCATCGCTACTTAGTAAAAAATTTGCGGTAATTAGTGAAATTAAACGTGCATCACCATCGGCTGGACATATTGCTGAAATTGGTGATCCATTAGAACGAGCTAAACTTTATGTTGAATTGGGCGCAGCGGCGATTTCAGTTTTAACCGATGCTGGCTTTAATGGTTCAATGGCGGATTTACGTCGTGTAACCGAAGGGCTAAAAGATAGTCCAATTCCTGTGCTATGTAAAGATTTCATGTTAACTCCACCGCAAATTGCCGAAGCTGCCGCGAATGGTGCGGATGTGATTTTATTGATTGTACATGTGCTTAAAGAAAAAACGCTTGAAATGGCGAAATTGGCTCATGCCTTTGGTTTGGAAGTTTTGGTTGAAGTACATAATCCAAATGAATTAGAAATTGCCTTACAAGCGAATGCCGATGTGATCGGGGTTAATCAACGTGATTTAAATGATTTCACCATGCACCCTGATCAATTCGCTGAATTGATTAAATTAATCCCTACTGGAGTAGTTAAAGTTGCGGAGTCGGGTTTAAAAACCCGTGAGCAAGCTTTAGCTGCAATTGAACTTGGTTATGATGGGGTGTTAGTTGGTGAAGCGCTTTCACGCTTGGCGAATCCCGCAGAGTTTTTTGGTAAATAAATACTGTTGGTGTTAGTTAATATTGTACATAATAAGTTAATTTAGATGGGTGAGATTTATGGATAGAGTGTCAATTGTAACCAATAATATAAAACCAGTGAATGATGATTTAGCGAAGCTAAAACAACATTTTCCACACTGTTTTGATAAAGATGGTAATTTTCAATTAGAAAAGTTTAAAAATAACCTAACAGAAAATGAAATTAACTTTTCTACTGAAAGCTATGGGCTTGATTGGTTGGGCAAAAGCTATGCTAGACTTTTGGCGAGTGATCCAGCAACCACCTTACTCAAAGCTGATGAGAGCCATAATGCCAAACCCGAAAATATCAATTCTGAAAATTTGCTAATAAAAGGTGATAATTTAGAAGTACTAAAACACCTAGTTAATGCTTATCATGAACAAGTAAAAATGATTTACATCGATCCACCCTATAACACTGGGAGTGATGGCTTTGTTTATAATGATGATAGAAAATTTACTGTAGCACAGCTACAGGAGCTAACCGGAGTTGATACTGACAAAGCCAAGCGGATTTTAGATTTTACCAAACAAAAGAGCAATAGCCATAGTGCTTGGCTTACCTTTATGTATCCACGCTTATATATCGCTAAACAATTATTAAAAGATGATGGTGTGATTTTTGTTAGTATTGATGATAATGAAGTAGCACAACTTAGATTGTTGATGGATGAGGTGTTTGGTGAAGAGAATTTTCTTAATGAAGTAATTTTGGAGAATGATTCAAGAGCAAGACCGTATGGTTCTATTGCTACAACACATGAGTATATACTTATATATTCTAAAAGTAATGATTGTATTTATGAAACTTTATTTGATGCAGGAAAAAAATTTAACTTTTATGATGACGTTGGTGGCTTTGATTTATATGAACTACGAAATAGAAATACTGCTTTTAATATTAATAATAGACCAAACTTATATTATAGTTTCTGGGTAAATCCTGAAAATAAAGATAATAATGATTTATTTGAAGTATCTCTTGATAAACAAAGTGGTTGGGTAGAAGTTTATCCACAAGAGTCTCAGGGCATGAAAACAGTTTGGAGATGGGGGAAAGAGAAAGCTAAAGAAAATTTAAACTCTTATGTTTTTGCGAAACATGCTAATTCAGACACAGGATATCAAATTGTTAAAAAATATAGGGAGACTACATTTTCATTTAGTACGGTATGGGCAAATAAAGAAATCAAAACAGATAAGGGAACTTTAGAGATTAAAGCATTATTTGACAACAAGAAATATTTTGATTTCCCTAAACCTAAATACTTAATCAAACAGTTACTACAAATTAGTACACGTCAACAAGATTCAGTCCTCGACTTTTTCTCAGGTTCAGGCACAACAGGCGATGCCGTCATGCAACTCAATGCCGAAGATGGTGGTAATAGGAAATATATTCTAGTACAATTACCAGAACCATGTAACCCAAAAACTGCGACTGGTATGGCAGCAATTGAATTTTTAACAAATCTTAATAAGCCAACAACGATTTTTGAAATAACTAAAGAAAGGTTATTACGGGCAGCAAAAAAACTAAATACCAATCTTGATGAACGAATATTAAAACTTAAACAAGAACTGGATACGCAAGAAAACCAAACTGAAATAGACAGATTAGAGCGTTGTAAAACCCAAAATACTTTTAAAACTTTTGAAACTACGCCTCTTTGGGAAGATTATAATTTTGAAGCTGAAAAATTTGATAGCACACAAACTTTGTTTGATGCTGGTAAATTATCAAAGGATGACATAAAATCTTTACTGATAACTTGGAAAACTTATGATGGTATTGCGCTTACGCATGATTTAGAATCTATCGATTTGGAAGGATATACTGCATATTATGGTGGTGGCACATTATACTTAATGGATAAAGATTTTAGTTCTACAAATTTAAAAGCATTATTAACGATGATTGATACTGAACATAGTTTCAGTCCAAGTTCAATTATTTGCTTTGGCTATCATTTTGAGAGTGCTAGGATTAGAGAGCTTGCAGAAAATATTAAGTCATATTCTAATAAAAAAAATATTGATATCGATTTTGTGACGAGGTATTAAGATGAAGGGATTTAATTTTGAGAAAAATCTGACTCATCAAACTCGTGCAGTAGAGAGCACTATTGCTGTTTTTGAAAATCTAAAACTTAAAGAAGCTCTGGCTATTGATAAAAACTATATTAATCCTGAATTTGATTTCTTAAGTGATTTAAACTATGCGGGTAATATTAGAAAATCCCAAGGAAATAATCATATCGAGCTTAATGCTGATATAAAAAGTAATATAATTGATATTATGATGGAAACTGGAACTGGGAAAACTTATACATATACTAAGACAATATTTGAACTAAATAAAAACTTTGGAATATTTAAATTTATTATCCTTGTACCAACGTTATCTATTAAAGCTGGAACTGTTGATTTTCTTAAATCAGAGTCTAGTCGTGAACATTTCAAAAAAGATTATAATAAAACAATTAATCTGCATATCTTAGAAAGTCAAAAAAAGAATAAAGCCAAAAAATCCTATATCCCATCAGCTATTTCGTCATTTGTAAATTCAGGTAATTATGAAAAAAATAGCATTCAGGTGTTGATTATAAATTCAGGGATGTTAAATTCTGATACCTTAAAGAAAAGCTTTGATAAAGAGATATTTGATAAATATATAGTACCTGTTGATGCTATATCTGCCACTAGACCATTTATGATTATGGATGAACCACATAAATATGACACAAAAAATAAAGCGTGGGAAAATATTAAATTATTAAATCCACAGTTTATTCTTCGATACGGTGCTACATTCCCAGAGAAAGAAATTAAAAGCAAAGATATTTTTACCGATAAAATAGTTAAGAAACAAGTTAAGGACTATCATAATTTAATTTATCAACTAACTGCGGTAGATTCATTTAAGGATAACTTGGTGAAGGGTGTTATTGGTTATATTGCTGAAATAGGCGATAACAAAGATGCGATAGTTAAGTTTATCGATTCGGATGGCAGTGAGGCTAGCTTTGAATTAATTGAAAAATCTAAAAGTAAAATAGTTAAATTGACCAAATCTGCTTCGATGAGTGCTATTCATCCAGAAATGAAAGATCTAGTAATAGATAGTTTAAATAAAAGTATTGTGGTATTATCAAATGGTTTAGAACTAAAAAAAGGGGATAAGTTAAACCCATATTCATATGCTGAAAAACTTCAAGAAACCATGATTCAACAAGCTATTAGACAGCATTTTATTATTGAGAAGCAACTTTTAACTCGAGAAATAAAAATAAAACCAATTACGTTATTTTTTATCGATAATATTGAAGAGTATCGTGGTGCTAATGGCTATCTACGTAATATAACTGAACGCTATATAAAAGCAGAAATTGAAGAGCTATTACAGACTGAAACCAATGATTTTTATAGAGCGTATCTTGAAAAAACATTAACTGATTTATCAAAATCCCATGCCGGTTATTTTTCACAAGATAATAGCGAAAAAGATGAACAAATTGAAAAAGAAATTAATGAAATTTTACATGATAAACAATCTATGCTCTCACTAGATAATCCTAGGCGGTTTATTTTTTCTAAGTGGACATTGCGTGAAGGATGGGATAATCCTAATGTATTTCAAATTTGTAAGCTTCGGAGTAGTGGTAGCGAAATATCCAAACTCCAAGAAGTTGGGCGTGGGTTAAGATTACCTGTTAATGAATATGGTAATCGAGTAAAAGATGAACAGTTTTATCTAAATTACTTTGTTGATTTTACTGAAAGCGATTTTGTTGATAAATTGGTAAATGAGATTAATCAAAAATCTGGTGCTATCTCTGTTGAAGATAATTTTGATGGTTTAACCTCGCAGATGATAAAAATTATCTGTGAAAAATATGATTCTACAGAAGAAGAGTTATTAGAATATTTATACAAGAATAATATTATAGCTTTGAGTCATAAATTTAAAGAGGGTGGCTACGATTATATAAAAGAAGTTTTTCCAATGATATTTCAAGGTGTTGATTCGAATAAAATTAGAAAAGCTACTGATGTTAAAAAGAATGTGACTATTCGAATAGAAAAATATCAGGAGTTAAAAGAGCTTTGGGAAAAAATCAATGAAAAAGTAATATTGGAATATAAATTTGATGATGAAAATCATTTTAAACAATTATTTACTCAGTTTTTGCAAGACGTTCAAAATCAATTGATAGTAGAGGGTATTAATCTAAATTCATCACAGATTGTTTTTGAAGATGGTGCTGCGTATTCCAAAAATATTGGAAGTGTAGAAAATAGAATGTTAAAACGATTTTCGACAATGAAATATTCTGATTTCTTGAAAGAGTTAGCTGCTGCCTTAAAAGTAAATTTAATCACGCTACATCGTTCATTAATTGAAGCAAATGTAAATATAAATGATTCGCTTAATAGCAAAACGATAAGAAATTTAAAACAAAAATTTGATTTCTTCCTTATGCAAAATGCGATAAGTAATTTTGCTATCGAATATAAGCGTATTTCAAATAATATTCACCCGACTAAACTTACTAATGTTGATGGTAGTCCAATTGAAAGTTTAGGTGCTGGAAATATTGGGCTACTCTATTCTAATGACAAAGTTGCGGATAGTTATTATTTTAATGATTTGTTTTATGATTCGCCATTAGAAAAAAAGAATATTCAGGATGAAATAGAGGAAGTTGTGGTTTTTACCAAAATTCCAAAAAATTCTATAAAAATCCCTGTATCTGGAGGCGCAACATATTCACCAGATTTTGCTTATGTTGTGAAAATGAAAAATGGTCAAAAAAAGTTACATTTCATTATTGAAACAAAAGATATTGATGATTCAAATTCTTTACGTGAAGAGGAAAAATTTAAAATTAAGCACGCAGAAAAGTTTTTTGGTGGTCAATTAAAGATTAAATTTGTGTCTCAATTTAAACAAGATGAAATTACTCAATTGATTAAAAATAATCTTGTTGCATAAAATTATTTTATATATAGGTATGGTTTTGAAATTTATTAATTATTATTAGTTAAGTAGGTGAAAGCAAATGAACAAATATCAAACTGGAATTATCGAAGATAAAACATCATCGGCTATGTTTATGTTATTTAAGCTTGTGGATGGCAACAATTTAACTACAACGCTTACAGAACTTAGTCAAGTTGTGGATGGATGTAGTGCTGTAGTTGGTTTTGGGAATAAATTAATGCAATATTTCCCTCAGGTTGACATCTATCAAACGCATCAATTTAATTCAGCCCTGATGAATGATGACGCTGGATGCGATTTGGCAATTTGGCTAAAAAATGAAGATAAAGGTAAATTATTTCACCAAGCCACTAAGCTAAATAAATTGTTAACGGCTTCATTCACATTGGAAAAAACTGTGTCGGCATATGCCTATCGTGAAAAATTTGATTTATCGGATTTTGAAGATGGGATTGAAAATCCGCAAGGTGATGAAATTTTGCCTGTAGCTATCGTGGCTGAGGGGAAATTGGCAGGTTCTAGCTTCTGGGTGTTACAACAGTGGTTGCATGATTTTAATTGGTTAAATAGTAATAACCAAGCAAGTAAAGAAGCGTGTATCGGGCGTAGTATGGATGATTCGCACCAACTGGATAACTTGCCAGATTCTGCGCATATTAAGAAAGCCGCTAAAGAAAATTTCACACCTGAAGCGGATTTATTAAGAAAATCGATGCCGTGGTCGGATGATGATTTAAATGGTGGTTTGATGTTCTCATGTTTTAGCGTGTCATTCCGCTCATTTAATTTGCAAATGGCAAGCATGCTTGGAATAGATGATGCTATTACCGATGGGGTGTTTAATTTTTCAAAAATATTAAATACTAATTATTTATGGTGTCCTCCAATTGTTGATGGTCGGCTTGACTTATCATTATTCAATGCAAAATAGTTTGTTACAGGCGAGAGCTTGAATTTTATAACTAAAGCGAAAAGATTTATAAATGTTAAATAGGTTAAGTATATGTTAATTAAAATTTGTGGAATTACCACACCAGAAATGGCGCGTAAAGTTGCCGCGAGTGGCGCTGATTATATCGGGTTGCTGTTTACCAGTCATTCGCCACGTCAGATTGATTTGGAGACGGCGAAACAAATTTGCGCAGTGCTTAAAGATTATCCAACCCAAGTGGTCGGAGTGTTTTTTGATGAGACACTTGAGCAAATTAAGGCGATTGATGCTGAGTTAAATTTAGATCTAATTCAGTTACATGGTGATTTACCACTGGCAAGTGTGAATGAATTTACCCATAAGCCAATAATTTATGTTTCCGATGGTAAAGCTTTGCCGAGCTGTTTAAATCCAGTTAAAGATTTTGTTCTCTATGAAAAAATTACACCACCAAGTCAAAGTGAATTTCGTTTCTTTATCGCGGGTGGTTTAGATCAGTCGAATGTGCTGGAGCGTATTGCGGCAACTAATCCCGATGGTGTGGATTTGTCTTCAGGAGTTGAAAGTAGTCGTGGCGTTAAAGATTTCGGCAAAATTCGTGAGTTTTTAGCCTTGTTACGTCCGACGTATTATGGTGCGTACGGTGGCATGTTTGTGCCAGAACTATTGATTGAGCCTCTGCATGATTTAACCAAAGCTTATCATGAAATTGCGTTGGCCGATGAATTTCAACATGAATATTTGGATTTGCTCAAGAATTTTGTTGGTCGTCCAACGGCACTTACCGAAGTTAAAAATTTTGCGGCAGCAATTGGCTTACAACACGTGTATTTAAAACGTGAAGATTTAACCCATACTGGTGCGCATAAAATTAACAATGCCTTAGGTCAATGTTTATTAGCCAAAAAAATGGGTAAAACCCGCATCGTTGCCGAAACTGGCGCTGGTCAACATGGTGTAGCGACGGCGACGGCTTGTGCAATGCTTGGCTTAGAATGTGTGGTGTATATGGGGCAAGTTGATGTTGAGCGTCAAGCACCCAACGTTGCCAAAATGCGTTTATTGGGAGCAAAAGTTGTTCCAGTTACCGATGGTAGTGCGACATTAAAAGATGCGGTCAATGAAGCTTTGCGCGATTGGGCAGCTAGCTATGACGCAACTCATTATTGTTTAGGTACGGCGCTTGGACCTTATCCATTTCCACAAATTTGTGCACGCTTCCAAGCGGTGATTGGGAATGAAGCTAAGGCTCAATTTGAGCAGCGCACGGCTCGTCAACCTGATTTGGTGATTGCTTGTGTCGGTGGTGGTTCAAATGCAATTGGTATTTTCCAAGCCTTTATTCCAGATGAACAAGTCAAATTAGTTGGAGTTGAGGCTGGTGGTTATGGTCTTGGCGTTGGTGAAAATGCGGCGCGCTTTCAATCGGGACGCCTAGGTGTCTTGCACGGTAATCGCACCTATGTTTTGCAAACCTCAGATGGGCAAATTGCCGATACACATTCAATTTCAGCGGGTTTAGATTACGCAGCGGTGGGTCCGCAACATTCTGATTTATACTCAATTGGACGTGCTGAATATGATGTTGCCAGTGACCAAGAAGCCTTGGCTGCCTTTCAATTGTTAACTCGCTGTGAGGGAATTATTCCAGCTTTAGAATCATCGCATGCTTTGGGCTATTTAATGCGAATTGCCAAAGATTTACCAAAAGATATCTATGTTTTAGTTAATTTATCTGGACGTGGTGACAAAGATTTACCAGGTCTAATTGAACGGGGGTTAGTCAATGTCACGAATTAAACACGCTTTTGATCAACAAGCCAAAGTAGCTTATTTAACCGCTGGTGATGGTGGAGTTAGTGCCAGTGTTGAATATTTTTTAGCCTTAGTTAAAGGCGGTGCCAATTTACTTGAAGTTGGAATTCCTTATTCTGACCCTGTTGCCGATGGCCCAGTTATTCAACAAGCTATGGAACGTGCACTTAAGGCAGGAATTACAGTTAAAGATAGTTTGGAGATCATTCGCCAAATTCGCGCGCAAAGTAGCGTTGCGATTATTGTCTTTACCTATTACAATCCAATTCAAGGTGACTTAGCTGGATTTTTAACGGCGGCTAAAACTGCTGGTGCGGATGGGATTTTGATTGTGGATTTACCTTTTGAAGAGGCTGCAACTTATCGGCATTTATGCCGTAGTCTTGAATTGTCACCCATTACGGTAATTGCACCATCGACGCGTTCTGAACGGATGCGGGCTTTGTTAGCTGGTGTTAAGGGTGGGTTTGTTTATTATGCTTGTCAAAAGGGCACAACTGGAACGCGTGAAGGCTTACCGCTGGATTTAGCCAGTCAAATTGCTGAATTACGTCAAGCAACCGATTTACCCATTGCGGTTGGTTTTGGAGTCGCCAATGCAGCGATGGTGCAGGCAATTTTAAACTTGGCTGATGGTTGTGTGGTTGGTTCGTATTTAGTGCGTCAAATTGCCGCGCAAATTACACCAGCAGAATTAACTAAATTAACTGCGGAGCTCTATCATGTTGCTTGAATTACA